>JGI24005J15628_10001839_pt1 | contig 11117 bp, 9 predicted proteins | sample LinPmetageLP40_FD_15628 | JGI IMG/M metagenome (IMG submission 15628) | reverse complement strand
TTCAATCTTGCTTCTGCTTCTTCTATTGTAAAGACCTTTCCTGCTTTAATGTCTTCTTCTGATTCTAATGCTCTGGCTATTAATTCTTTCTCTACCAAAGGATCTATCGAAGTTGTATTTAGTACTGCTTCTACTTTATTTATCTCCAATTCTGTTAAAAACATTACCTGTTCAATAATATGATACTTCCGTGCTTCTAAATCCATTTTAATAAACTTTTGATCTATACAAAGATAACGATTTATCTCCTTATTTTGATTCACTGCAACGGATGATAAATCTGCACTTGCTCTTTTAAATCGGAGAGGTCAGCTTTTTGATACCGCTCTGCACTACTTACATTCCTGAACCCTGCTAAGTATTGGGCTTTTCGTAAGCCTTCTTCTTTTACCCAGATCGCTATTCTACTTTGGCGTAACTGACTTAATTTGTGTAAGGTGATGTCTAATTCTTCTTTGCTGTGGGCTTTCATTTTTATACTTAATAGTCTGAACTGATAATGCAGCAACTCATAATTATCTGCTTGTGGTGTAAATAGCTTTTGACTTTCTTCACTGGCTAGTTTTAATCTAGTTTCTCTTATGTACCTGTCCAGACTTAACACCTGATTGGCTTTTAGTGGCACATATCTTTCTAACTTCGATCTGCCTGATTTGATGTATAACATCCCTTTTTCCAACTTCACGTCTTGTAGCTCGATCTTCATAAACTCACTCATATCCAACGCTTGATAAATCAATAATCCTAAGATCAGTTTGTCGGTGTGGTGGTAGTCATTTTTATGTGGTTCTGGATAGTAGCTTTCGTAGAGTTCTTGGAGGTCTTCTTCTGTGAGTAGTCCTTGTGGTTGGGTTCTGGGAACACCTCGCATTCTGGTCGTCTGTGCAATATTGGGTAGTTCTTTGTAATCGTAATAATGGCTAATACTTCTAAGTACATGATTCACTCTGTGGATACTTTTGCCTTCCCCGCCTGCCGAGGTAGGTTTTTGTAAATAGCCTACGTGATCCATTAGGTCTTTGTATGCTGCTGATTCGATATCTAAGCCTCTTTTCTCTAACCACTTTTTATATGTTTCTACATGATTATTCATCGTGATTTGGTTGCGCCCACTTTGTCCAGGACTCAGACCGATTTGAACCAGGTACTCTTTATAACTGCTCAGCGGTGAGCCACCGCAGGCATTTTGATTTGTATTACGTGTTTTCATACATAATATGGGTGTATCGTTGTGTTACCTCTAAGCTTTGATGTCCTAAAAAGCGTCTGATCTGTTCTAGTTCCATGCCGTTTTCTAGTAAGTGGGTAGCTATGGAGTGGCGTAAGCTGTGAAGTGTAATTTGCTTTTCGATTCCTGCTAGTTCTGTGAGCTGCTTTAACCTTTTCCCGAACCCTGCTGCTTCTTTGTATTGTCCTTTGCTGTGAACTAAGACCGTATTGCTTTTCGCTTTTAATAGTTGTGGTCTGGCACTGTTCAGGTAGTCTTTAATATCTTCGATCACTGCTGGACTCATGGGTACATATCGTGGTATTCTAGTCTTAGTTTTCCCGATCTGCAGTAAGCCACTTCTAAAGTCTACATCACTCAGTTGAAGATTTAAACCTTCTCTAGCTCTCAGTCCACATCCGTAGTAAATCGCTAGCATTGCCCTGTCTTTATAGCCTAGTTTACTGTTGTCAGTCACTTCGTAGAGTTGTTTGATTTCTTGTTGGGTGAGGATGGTTTTGGGTGTTTCAAAGCTTGGGATTACTTTGAGTTTGACGGTAATGATAGTTGCATGTCCGTAGGCTTCAAGGTATTGATCAAAGAGTCGTAAACTGCCTAATCTGGCTTGTAGGGTTTGCGTAGCAATGGGCTGCTGTTCTAGATAATCTTGGTACTCCAGTATCTCTTCTCCTGTAATGTCTTCTAGTTTGATAATGCCTTTATTTTGAACCAATTGAAAAAATAAGGCGATGGATTTGTGATGATGACGGATAGTAGCTGCTGCGTAACCTAATCTTTGTAGCCACTCTTGGAAGCCGTTTTGTATGTCTGTAAAATATGCCCTGCCTTGCATTCTGGTTATCTTATTATCCACTAAGGTTTAGTTACTGTACTTCAACTAGTTGAGTGGATAACTGGGGCTATTACCCACTGACTATCCACTATTACCCACGCTGCTTAATCTGGATCAATGCCTGATCCAATGCACTCAGTAAGCTTTGGTTTAGTCTTTCATATTCTTCTAAATCGCTGATTTCGTACTCCATACCTTGTTTGTAGCGGTTGCCTCCTATCGTTTTAGTGTAGCCGTATTGGGTAAGCTGGCGTAGGTAGTATTTCAGGTTATTGGGATTGATCCGCATAAATTCTCGAACATCTGATTTATAAAAGCTCTGTTTTTTTTCTTTAGATAAGTGTGCTTTCAGTTTCTCGTAAAAGTCTCTGCAAGCTTTGGTTAGCTCATCACTTTTGGAGAGTAATACTTCTTTCATTAATTCATTGGCTAATTCGATATCTGCTATCTCTGTGTTGATATACTGTTCGTTGGTTTCTTCGTCTTGGTGGGTTTTTCTTTGGAATTGATTACAAAAGGTGATGCCTTCGATAAAGGCTAAATAGTGGCTGTTGGTTCTTAATGGCTTAAAGACGGTTTCGGGGATTTTGAGTTGTTCGGCATAGGGGTTTCTAATGGTGATGGGCTTGTAAAGTGCCTGCATATCTCTTAGCAGCTCTTTGATTGCTGCTTGTTCTTTTTTGTTGATCTTTCCTGCACTTCGCTTTCTTTGATCGTCCATGATGGCTTCTTGTTGGGCTTTTGAGCCATCGAGGTAAATCAGTAAACATCTGTTGGCGTTGTCTTCGTAGAGTCGCTCTTTGGTGGTGGTGGCTGTCAAACAGATGGGACCGTGTACGGTGACAACTTCGGTTTTCATATTGCCTTTGCTGTCTTTTTGGGTGACTAGCTTGGTGATGATTTTTTTTGTTTGTAGCTCTCTTAATGCATACAGAATATTGCTTGCTCCGTCTAGGTCTTCGATGATAAACAGCTTGTTTTTCATGTTCAGGTCTTGGGCGTAGTAAAGGGCATTTTCACTAATAGCCGTACCGCTTACTTTATCTTCTTCGGGTACTAAATCACTGATCTTTTCTTGTAGGTAGGTTTTGCCTGTGCCGCTTGCGCCTAAGCAAATTACATGGAGTGGGTCGTGGCGTTTTCGGGTGGCGTAGGTGACCCAAAGTACCAAGCTGTTGTTTTGTTCGCCTACTACGCCTGATTGTTGGATCAGTTCATGGAGCTGCTTTAAATAGTTCTTGCGCTGCATCAGGTTGATGGCTGCTTTTTCCCGATCTGCTGGAATGTAGCGTTTGTCTGGTCTTTTTGGTTGCTGTTGCTCGATCTGGGTGGCTCTATGGTCTTCTAAGGATTGGATTAACTCTGCTATGGTGAGTTGTACTTCTCTGCTGCCTAGCTCTAATCTTTCGGCTGCTTTTCTAGTCAACTTCTCTACTTGATCGTCATAGTACAGGTCTAAGCTGTGACGGATTTGGTGTAGTGGGCTGCTGCTATCGGTTCTTTCTATTTTCAGTGTAACACGCATCTTGTCGATGGGATGTAAACCGATTCCACCTAAAACACTTATCAATAAAGGTTCTTTACTAAACACTAAGTATTCGCTATTTGAGGTGTCTAGCTTTCCTTTTGTGGTATTTACATGTTGCTGTTTGGCTACTTCTTTTGGTGAAAACTGCGGTTGCTCTGACGTTGAGACTAATTGCGTGTCGAGGCTCTCGACTGAAGAAAGAAGGATTCTATTTTCTATCAGGTGGTTTAATATTGCTGGTTCGTGTGATTGGGTGAGGCTGTTCGGGTCTTCTCCTGTTGGGGTTTCTACTTTGCTGATTTGAACTTGAGGTAAGAGCTTGGATAGTTTCCTAGTGTACTTTTCTACTGCGATGTTTCCCGCTTCATCTCCATCAAGGAAAAAGGTAATCTCTTGTAGCTCTTTGCATGATTGGATTGCCTCGATGTGTTCAGGAGTGAGTCCGTTTGTGCCGTAAATAGCCAATACTTCATAAGTGGTATGCTGCTGGACTGTTAGCGCATCAATCACACTTTCGGTAATAATTAGGTGTCGAGCTTCTCGACTTGGGTAGCTTGGATAAAGCCCTGCTCTATTGGTTAGATAATAATGTCCTTCTCTACTAATGTGTCTGCCATAGTATGATACTATATTTCCTGTCTTGTCTTTTAAAGGGAAGATCACACACTGAACCATTTTGTTAAATAGATTCTTGGTGTTGAAGCCGACTTCATCACTGTTTAGATTCCTTTCTAGCAGATAGGTTTGGGCTGTCTTACTTCTGGTTAGTCCTTCTTGCAGTTTGGCGAAGGTTTCATTTAGGTCTGCTTTTGATTCATGCTTTTGGTTGACTTGAGTTATGATTTCTACTCCGATTAACTTCTTTGCTTTTGTAATCGCTTCGTGCTTGGTGCATTTCTCCTTGTGAAGGATAAAATCTATCTGGTCTATCGCTTTGCCTGTATGCTCGCAGTTACCACTAAAACAGTGTACCGTGTTGGTTTCTAGGTAAACCTGCATACTTGGCTTTTTGTCGTTATGAAAAGGGCAAGACAGCATCTTGTTCTTATTGACTTTTATACCGTAGTGGTCTAAGATTTGACCGATGGATAAACGAGATTTGATTTCTGCAATGGTCATTTGGACAGCTGCTTTAGGGTTTGTTTTACTTCTTTTAAAGCTGTTTTGTAGTCTTGTTCTTGTTCTGCTGCTTCTAATGGCTCGATGATTAACAGCCTGTCTCTTGTGGTGATATTTACTTTATCGCCTACTTTAAAACCTAACTGCTCTATCCATACTCCTGATAGTCTCAACTGGGGTACTTCTTTATTATCGGACGACCGATTTAGACCGTAAACTTTGAGCTGTCGTGATGTCTGTTTTGCCATGTAAAATATTTTTCAATAGAACGAATACGTTTCAAAGCTAACATATCCTTTCTACTAAACAAAATAATTACGATTTGATTGAAACATTTACGTTCAGTATATTTGTCTAACATCCGTTTTAAACGTTTTATTCAGATAGTATGAGTTTTGGAAGTAGGTTATTAGAGGCAAGGAAAAGGAAAAGTATCTCACAAGAGGATCTAGCAAAACACCTAGGGACTAAAGGTCCTGCTATTGGAAGATACGAACGGGACGAGATGAAGCCTTCTATTGAAGTAGCTGCTAAGATGGCGGATTATCTGGACGTGTCTTTAGATTACCTAGTAGGTCAGACAGACAAGCAACTTGATCAAAAAACAATGAAGCGCATTCTGGAAGTACAGAACCTTAAACAGGATACACAGGATAAAATATTCGATTATATTGACCTAATCATAAGAGATACTAAAACTAAACAGGCGTATTCATGATTCAGCCCATTCTTAAAATCAACGCCATTCGGTCAAATGATGAAAACCTGCTTGCCTATAACATTACGATCACTCAAGGAGAAGAGCAAATTACTTCCGAAGAAGATTTACTGGAAGGGCTAAAAAACACCATTCCAGATCGAAAAGGAATTGTAAACGTGGAGCAACTTTCTGCTACCTCATGGATCGTACAGTGTAATAAGTAAAAACCAAGTCAAGTACGGACTCCCGTTATTTCTTCCTTGATATCAGTATAAAGAGCAACCACCTCTGCTAGAAGTGATTTTAACTGTTCGGAATTACCAAAACTCGGCTTTTTAACACTATCTCTCCAATCCGTTATTAGTTGAACTAAAAGCCCCAAAGATCCCCCTGATTTTATACTCAGATTCTCGTTTTTCACTGTGAGATCAACTTCAATGATATTATACTTTATCGTTAAGCCAAGCCTAAACTGATAATTCCCAACAAATTCAAAGTTTGCAAAATACTGACCTCCTTCATATACACTCACCTCAACACCTAACTCTTGAAGAAGATTTACCACATCTGATTTTTCATATTTGAATGACTCATCCTTAATCGAAAATTTATCAGATATTTCTCTGTAACGATTAATAAAGCCCATATCAATTAATACTCGCTCAACTGAAGGCTGAAGCATATCTGCTTTATTCATAGCTTATTCAGGTCTAAATTTTAATGTGATTCCTTTATCCGAAGCAATTTGAGCGTATCTATCAATATCGTAAAATGTTCGGTTGGACTCAGGGATTTCTAGTATCAATTTAGAGTCCAGTGGTAAGTCAGGATTCTCTCTTAACTGATCATAAATTGCTCCTTGTTTCTTTGTTGTGATTTTTTTGGGTGGAGCATATTTACTGACTAATTCATCTAAATAACTAATAAACGTAGATTCACTAACATCTACTAATTCCGTAGCTTTTCTTGATACTATTTCTTTTGTGAAAGGATTATACCCATCAATAAATTTCCCATTATCCAACTGCACTTCCCATGCTGGATACCACTCATTCTCCCATGCTTTACGATTAAAGTTATTTCCTCTAGCCAAAGGAGAATCGTTCAACATGTAATCCCGTGTATGATTCCAATCTGCACGATCTCTAGGTGTTTTCCCTTCCCTAGCTTTTCTGGCTAGATAACTAGTATAGTCTGTTTCTAAAACATCATCTACAAACTTTCCATTGTCACCAACCTTGCTTACATAATCATTAATGAATTTTTGCGGATCGTCTTTTGATTTAAGAAGTGTTTCAAAGTAATCAGCATCGTAACCGTCTTGTTTAAGTGCTTTATTTAAACTCTCGATATTATCAACCTTACCTGAAAGCCCGTCAATTTCTGTTTTCTTCAGAATAGCCCACGCGTCTACCAATTCCGGCTGACCATTAATCGCCTTCTTAAAAGCATCGTCAGCCAAATCTGCATCCAACTTGGCTAGCAAATCAGGGTCGGTAATATTGTCCAATTTAGCGAGCACATCATCTGAGAGTTTCGGTATATGCGTGTAATTCTTAAAAGTAACTCTTCTGCCAAGACGCTGTTTTAGCCTGCCTAGAGCCTGAGTATCAACCGATTTATTGATGTTATTAAATAGATTCTCTAGGGAAATCAGAAAATCATCCACTTTATTGAGGCCAGAGTTTTTGAATACTTTAACACCGTCCGCAATCTTATTGAAAATTTTATACGTAGCAGCGCCAATTTTAACTCCTTTAGAGGCATTTGCTGCAATCACCGCTACTACACCAGCTACAGGAATAAAGCATACTGCTACCTGAGTTGCCGCATAAAAAGTATAATATTCTGCCCTCACTGGGTGTGACATAGCTTCGCCCACTTCACGACCTAAGGCATTTACTATTTCTAAAGGAAACACAGCATTCAGTATTACCGCATCTGCGGCAAAAGCCATTAGAAATGGTAAGAAATTATCAATAAGACCTTTCATTGCCTCAGCCTGATTGGCTAAATCAAGATTAGCTATTGCATCAATTCTTTCGAGTTGCTCTTCATAAGTAAGTCCCGTAGGGCCATTTGTGAAAAATCGGAATGAATTGAGCGTCAGTGTATCGAATTGACTAAAATCAACTTGAGAGAAAAAATCTATAAATTCAAGTGCTCCTGCACGAACAATACCCAACATGTTATCACGTATTGAGGTAAGTTGAGTTATTAGCTGTTGCTTCTTTTGCTCATTGTTCGCGACCTCATAAACGTATAAATGCACCTGAAACATGATATGTGCAAGAGAACCAGCTCCCTGACCTACCAATACCCCAAGTTGCACCAAGCCCACTATATCATCAAGTAGTCCATTGATTATTCCCGCAAGACCTGCGTTCATATGATACCATTTGCTACCATCGAACCACCAATTCTCTGGAATATGAATTTTTGAAACAAAAACATCGATGGCACTTAAAACTCCTATAAATCTATTATATGACTCTCCTTCAATATCTTTGACTTCATCTCTTAGATTGAGTAAACTAATATCCTTCCATATATTGTCAAGCTCTGTTTTTACATAATCATCATAATCAGAGCCATAGGCAGCTGTATAACGCATGATTGTCTTATCATCATTTTCCTCCGGATCCGTAAAATGAATGCCGAGTAGAAGGGTCTTTGAGGACAATCCCGCGGCTTTAGCTTCTTTCGCCAGTTGAATAGCTGTTTTTCCTTTATCCGTATTCTTATAGGATGTGGTAATAATTTGAAAACTAAGACCATCATCTACCTGAGAAGATAGTCGACTATAGTAATGACCTCCAACTAGACGTTGTAAAAAAGGAGCGACTCCTGCATAATCTTTTAGATCTGCGGTCAATTCAGGTGAAGCATTTAATTGCTCTAATGCCGTATGTAGTGTTGTTTTATCCTCTGGTGTCAGCGTTAGCTCCGTGAAATATTCACTATTCGTTTCATCTCCAAAGAAGCCATCGGTTACATTATCATTGATGATTTTTTCTATGGCATTTACATAAGATGTAAGTACTTCAGCTCTGTGTGGCTTATTTCTAGAAGTAGATACACCTCTTATTGCAAATTCTAATTCTGGATTTTTACTAAGTTCTAAAAGATCCGATTGTATTAGTCGATCAATTGAACTGTCTTTTAGTTTGGATCCTAATCCTATATATGGTTGATAGCTTAATATGAACGAATATTTCTTTTCATCTTCACCTGGTCTTATCTTAATAAGCTCGTAATCCTTTATTCTAATAAAAGACTCTACATTGAGCAATATTCCATTTGAAGTCAGTTTACTTTTATTATAAAGTTGTTGAGTATAGTTTTTAAGATATTCTTCTCGTGTTTTCCCTTCTATTGTTTCAATATCACTGTCTGGAAAAAACATATTGAGTAGTACATAAAAAGCTGGCTTTTCTGTAGTTGTAGAGCCACTTGATTGTGCTGCCGATTTATTTATTTCTTGAAGTTCTTTATTTATTGCATCAAATTTATCTTTAGCCAGAAACCCAGCATTATTAGTTGATTTTCTTAAGTCAACTATAAAATTGGTTGCTTTGAGATTTCCCGATTTGATCAACTCTTTGTTCCTATCAATTTGTGCGTTGAGTATTTTAGAATCTCGATCTACTCGTCTTTGAAGACTAACTGGCAATTTAGATGTGGAAGATTTATGCTTAAGTAAGAGACTCTTCAAATCCTCAATCATTCCCTCTAGAGAGGATTCCATATTTTGTCCAATCTCTTTGCCCTCAGTGGATAGACTAATACTATGATAATAACTGAACTTTTGAGATACAGATAATAATTCTTGGCGTATGTGGCTCTTGTGATTTTCTTTGTCAGCTTGATTTTCCCAAAGCACTCTTTTCTCACTGACATCGCTATGGTAAGAAGCTATTTCTGCATAACCCGTATTAAGTCCGAAAATGAGTAGTAATATGTATATAAGAATTCTGTTCATATTTCTTAACTATTTGGACTCTTGATAAGATTGAAATAATGCTGCCTCTACCTTGTCTTTCAATTTTTCTTTAAAAGTGTTATCAATTTTTCTGGCTTTAATAGCTTCTTTGATCTCCTCATCTTCTAAAAAAGAATCTTTGAAAGCATTGAAAAATTTGGATAAGGCATCACCGTCATTGATGAGTCTCTCTACACTTACTGCTATTTTTTGATAAGCTTCGAGCTTCGCAATCAATTCTGAAATAGCTACCAACTTTTCCATATATTTTTTAAGCTTAGGGTCTTTCTGCAATTCTTCTACTTCCTCATCGGATAGTGTTTCATAATCACTACCTTTTTGTAAGGCATAAGTACTTCCTGCTTCTCCTTCAGTATCTCCTCCCATATTTACAGACTCCCGATCCGAAAGCACATCGCCCTGTGCCTCATTAAATAATTTTTCTTCTTCAGGTTTTCGATTAGTAAGACTTGTTATACTTGTTTTTAGCTCTTCTCCTGAGTCTTTCAGTATCTCCTTAATCACTTTTAATATATCTTTGATTGTCTTAGCATAATGCTCTACCCCTTTCTTAAGTCCATCTTTGAGTTTGCCTCTGGCTTTTTTGACTTCTGCTTTGGCGGCATCTTTGGCTTCTGGGGTAGTCGCACTACTGACTGCTTCTTTTGCTACGGCTATTTCTGCTTTGGCATCTTGTATTTCTTGCAATATTTCATCTGGCAGGTATTCCCCCATCTCATCAAGTACTTCGGTCACCACATTTATTACATTCTCAATATCTTCAAGTACATCTTCTGCGGCATCTAAGCCTTCCTCTATACTATCAAGTGTCTCATTAAGGTCATCTATGAGTGCAGCCAACTCATCAGGCAGCAAGTCCAGTGCCGCACCGATCACTTCCATATGCCCTCCGATCATTCTGAATTCGTCATTGATGACGATATTCCTGAATTTCACTTTTACTTTGACATTGTTCATCAGCGGAAGTACCATTATTCCTGTTCCCGAGAAAGTCCCATTACTGCCTTCTACCTTAGTCACCTTCACAGAAAAGTCACCTGCCTTTACCCGGTCTCCGACCAATAGTCCGGCTAGTGGTGTGGTATTATCAAAAGCATAATCTGAAGGTGGTAGTCCACACTGCAGTTCGACATTGGGAAGACCCTCAGTAGCGATACTTGCACTTGTGGTATATTCTCCCGGCAGTGTACCACAGGCACTGAGTACCTGGTATTCATACTCGGTATCTGGCTCTAACGAAGAGATGGTATGATCAGTGAAGAAGGTTTCTTCTTGAAACCATTCAGCATTTGAGTCATTGGCTTGTCTGTAGCTCACGGTATAGGCTGTATGATTGAATGTACCTTTCCAACTGAGCTTGATTCTGGTGCTGCTCACTTCTTCTACAGCCACTTCAGTAGGTGCCAGACAGGCATCACCGAAAGTGAAGGAATGTACTTGACTATAGCCGTTGTTCTTGAACAGGTCTAGCTCTTCTATGCCCACAATACTTTTGGCTCGCACCTGAAAGGCATATGATCTCCCGGGAACCAGCGCAGGTTCTGCAATCCCATAAATCAATGAGGTACTCTGTGTCGTTAGTTCGAAGATTGTGTTGGAAGTTAGTATGGCATCATTTGGATTCCGTCCTTCCGGCCAGATCTCTACCATTCTGAAATCGTATTCGGTATTGAAAGCAGAGTTAGGAGATCCCGTATGCCTTGGCGT
>JGI24005J15628_10001834_pt1 | contig 11146 bp, 2 predicted proteins | sample LinPmetageLP40_FD_15628 | JGI IMG/M metagenome (IMG submission 15628) | reverse complement strand
CCCTACAGAAGGTATAGTAAATTACGGAGCTTTTGGAATGGGTATTGAAAAAGGAATTAAGCCAGGGCTTGACTTTTTAAAAGCAGAAGAAGAAAGAAAAAAAGAAGAAAAAGAAGAAGAAGAAAAAAACAAAAAAGAAGCAGATAAAAAAGCAGAAGAAGAAAGAAAAAAAAATGAAGCAGACAAAAAAGCTTCAACTGCAAAAAAAAAGGCAAACGCTGAAAGAATTAAGGATTTTCAAATTGCTGCAGGCGAGGCATTTAATAAAACTCTTAATCCCGGTCTTAATATTACTAAATTTTATGCAGACTTGCTCATAGATATTAGATCTGAAATGGTGGGTCCCAACATCACTGAAGCTAGAAAGAAAGAGTTGGACACTCAATATTCTAATGTTGCAGCTATTAATAGCACGTTGCAGTATTTAATTGATATAGATAATGATCCTAAGCTTATTGATATAGAAGCTAGCGACATAAACGCATTATTTGAAAGTCAAGGTACTACGTTTTTGAAGTTTACAGAAGAATATAACAACGGGAACGTTAAACCTGAAGTTAAGACAATAGGTGGAATAAACGTAGGTGGTTTCACTATGAATGTAGGCGGAAAAGAAATATTTTTAGATTTTGAAAATAAAATAAACAAGACAACTATAGATAGTAAATCTTCTTTTAACGCTAAAGCTGGTATGCAAATAGCTAAAACAGCGTTTAACAACCAATCAAAAGGAAGTTTTGAAAACACTCAAGAGTATACGAATGCTAAGGGTGATATTGTTAAGCTAACTAATATTGCAACTCAGTACACTAAAGGTGTTGATACTTTTGCTACAACTGAAGCAAGAGAATATCTTGCTAAAAACCCAAGACTAAATGCTAGTATATTTTCATCTGCGATTAGACAAACCAAATTATTAAAAACTTTTTTAACGGAACAAGAATTAACTTTACTTAAGGCCACCGGCAACAAGTATATAACTTATAATAAAAAAGCTGTGATAGAGCTTGTTTCTGCTGAAAAAGAACTAGCGTTAGCTGACGGTACAACTATGTCGAACTCTTTAGCTGAAGTTATAGTTAATGACAAAATAGATGCTTTAAGAAATAAAATCAACAATATATACGTTAAGAATGAGTTTTTAAAGCAAAATGAAAATTTTTCGTTAAATCCCGAAACTGGTGTAGCTGAACCTAGAGGTCCTCAAACAGACGTTAAACTTGACAAAGGTTCAGGATCGATTAAAACAGAAAACGAAACTGTAGATTTATTAGAGAAGCAAATAAAAGAAGTTCCAATAGATTTTGCTCTTAAAGGCAAAGGGGGGCAAGGTTCGAGCAAGAAATTTTATGTGAACAGAGATGCAAATATTACTAAATTATTAAATGCATCAACTACTAATGAAAGCTTATTCAAAACCAACAAGGAATTTAAAAATTTCTTTTTTAAGTTGAATAGAAACGAGGGTATGGAAGAAGCTGAAATTGAAAAACAGTATAACACAAGAATATCAGAAAATAAAGGATCTAATATTTGGTTGAAAAAAGGAGACGTATACACAGGTTTAGTTATTACTAGCAAAGAAAAGCTTATAGAAGCTATGATTAACGCTGTTGACTACGATGGGATGAATAAACTTGCAATACAAAACAAGTTAAAAGATAAGTTTGGAATAAAAACAGGTGATAAATACGTTCGTAATCCTTTAACGGCAAATCAAGAATAAATAAATTAAATTAAATGGCAAAAACATATAAGTACAACGGAGAAAGTATTAGCGAAGAGTTTGTTAACGAAGCTTTTGAATTAAGTAATCTAGCAACAGTTGAAGAATATGTGTCTAGTAAGGAAGGCTTGGAAATAGTATCTTTAGAAGACGATAAAGATCCAGATCCAGATCCTAAAAAGAAAAAAACAGGAGATTTTCCAAAAAGCAGTGCAGCGGGTGCGGGTGTTCTGCGTGTGAACGAACCAGCGCCATTTACGGAAGGCCAGCAGGCATTGATGAGTCAGGAACTATCAATTCCAAAAGATACGGGTTTACCTTCGGCAGATACTTCTTCGGGTTCACCAGATCCTGAGCCTGAAAAAACATCGGATAGAGAAGTATTACCTGAAATTGTAATTAAAGCTAAAAGCCGCACTTCTATAATCAGTAATGTGCTTGAAGGTTTTATACACGACAGTAGCCACGATGGTTACACCGACGGTAGTTTTAATAAAATTGCCGAATTAACTAATAGTATAGTTTTTCCAGAAAATCTACATACTAAAATTTCAACAGGAGATTTTGCTAGAATGCAGTTTTCTTCTTCTCGGGACGAAGAAATAGCTTTTACAAAAAAAAATAACCCGCCAGAACAGGAAGTTTTAACTAAATTTTTAAATGAAAACCCAGATAAAAAAGTTTCTATATTTATAGATAACCCAAATATACCAGATTACAAAAAATCTTTAGAGGAAGTAAGAATACTATATAGTGAGTATCAGGATTATTTAGAACAGCAAAAAGAAGGCTTACTCGATTACAACAGCGCTTTAGCTTTAAAAAATAGTAAAAAATTGCTAGAAAGTAGTTATGATGCTCATTTAAAAACATTCGGTACTTTTAAAGATAGAGTTTCGTTTATAAATCTATATAACGAAAGAGCCAAACAACCTAAAATAAAAGCACAACAAATAATTCAAAATAAAAAGGATGCTGGAGAATCTGATTTTGACTTAAATTTTAGTATATCAAAAGCAGGGAAAGGATTTTTATCTGAAGAAGAAAAACTTATAGCTTTAGATAATAAAAAAGAAAGCAAATATGGAGATATTCTATATGATCCAGCTACAGGCAAAACTTATAATTTAAAAAGAAAAGGCAAAGACCAACCTCCTGTAGATTTAATAAAATCTTACGAAGAATCCAAAAAATTAGCATACAAAACAGATATAGATGTTTTAAAAGATGAAAGAATTCAACAATATTATGAATTAGTAAGCTTAATAAAGGGTTATCATAGCAGAGCTAAATCTTTTAGAATTGACACCCCTACTCTAGGGGCATTTGATATTGATCTTAATGAAAATTTTCCTATAGCTGTGAAAAACGCTATTGAAAATAATGTTTTACCTACAGCTGAAGTTGCGAAAAATCTTTTTAACATTGCTTATTTAGACAAAACAGCTCCCGATGGAATATTTGGAACACGTAGATCTAAGGCTGATGTAGATTTTTCAAAAAATTATCAAGAAAAATTAAACAATTTTATAGTACTAAATAGAGCAATTGAGTTAAATAAAAATATATTAGGAGCGGAAACAGGTTTTTTTGAAGAGCTCGGCGACGCTATTTTAAATGTATTTGGAGGGGATTCAGAAACTATTCAAGATGATAAAAAAACATTTTTAAATATAATTAAAAATACTAATGAATTTGATGAAAAATTTATTAAAGATTTAGAAAACAAGGTTGGAGCTCAAGAGCAAGAAGTAGCAAGAGGCGTTCCTGAATTTGGTAGATTTCTTTTTGATTTATATACCGGGAAAAAAATATCAGGTAATGGAATACAAAAATTTTCAAAACTTATAAACAATTTTGCGAAAAAAACATTAGCCAACAATAAAGCAGTCTTAAAGGGCGTTATATCCGGCAACCAAATAATAACAGAAGGTGCTGAGTTTGCTTTTACCACCGCATTATCTAATATTGTTCGAGGAGAAAATGAAAGCATTTCTGATTCATTCTTAGGGGGAGCTTCTTTAGGAGCAGCTGGTTTGATCACTAAACGAATAATACCCAAGATAAACAAATACTGGTTAACCCACGAAACGTCCAGAAAAGCTGCAGAGTACGGCTTGTATAGAAATACTGCTAATAATAAATTTTTGCAATCCTTAGCTAAAGCTTCTACGGAATCAGCCATTGGATCAGTAACCTATATAGGTTCTGGTATTATAATGGATCCTTTAGGATACAAGTATGATGAAATGTTACATACTTTTGGAGTAGAATGGTGGAAGATGTTTATCGTAGGGAGCGGTAGGAAGGCCATGTCAATGAATAAACAAGGTTTTCAAAAAACATATGAAGACTGGAGCGATGCTATTTATAGATCATCAAACTTAAACACTCGAGCCGTAAGAGCTACGAAAGTTTTAGGTATAGATAAAAACACAGTAGCCAATCCAACGGAATCTTCAGGTAATGTTATAATAAAAGCAAGTGAAAACAAGAAAAAAGAAATAAATGAAAAAGTTAAAGCTGGAGAAATAACCCCAGAAAAGGCAGCGGAGCAAACAAAACAAATAGAAAGCGCTGTATTAAATGCAGAAGGTCAAATTGCAATTAACGAAGCAAAAACACAAATAGCTAAAGACGTTAAAAACGGCAAGATATCTACAGAAGGTGAAGCATATATACTAAGTCGTAAAATTGAAGACGGTATACCGCTCAATGATAAAGATTCTAAAGCAATATCAAATACATCTCCAACAAGGCTAGCTTTAACACTGGGAATGGAACTTACTCCTGAAAATATAGCTATTTCTAAAGAAATTATTAAAAACAATGAAATAATTCAAGGTCTTTTAAATGGCCAAATCTATGCACCTACAGAGGATGGTTATGTTCAAATTTCAAATAAACAAGGCGAATTTAAAGCTTTAGACCCTAAGCTAAGAGAGGAGACTTATAAATTTTTAGTTGAAAGAACCGAAGCGGGATCCTTAGTTGATCAGTTAAAAAAGACTGATAGAAAAAACCTTTCTACATTACAAGAAGAAAACTTAAATGAAGCTATAAAAGAGGCTGAGTTAAATTTTAAAGATTTTTCTAAAGAGGGTTATAGATATACTGAGCTGCAAGCAAAGCTACAAGAAGACGCTACAAAAAGATACGAGGCTAACATTAAGAAAGGAAAAGAAGTTGAAGGAAGCGGAGTTAAAGGAAAAATAGTAGAAGCTAAAACAACAGATGAGTTTGTAAAATTATACGAAAAAGCCGGGTTTAAGTCTAATGAGAAAACAAAAGATAAAATAGCATTCACTGATTCTGAAGGTAATAGAGTAGTTAATAGGGTAAAAGCGCTAGAGGTTAAAGATACATCAGCAGCTACTCATGAAGGCACTCATGCTGTTTTAACTGATAGCTTAAAAGATTCTAACAATAATGTTACCACGGAAGGTATTAAAGTAATAGATAATATACTAAGTTCATTAACACCTATACAACGAAAAGCTTTAGATACGGATGTATTTTCAAGATATGATACAAGTTTACCTAAATCAAAATGGTATGAAGAAAATTTAACAATACTTTCAGAGCACATATCTGATGGTAGGGTAAAATTTTCAAAATCTATAGGGGAACAATTAACTTATTTAGCTCAAAGAATAAAGAGTAAGCATTTTAAAAATTTAGAAATAGACGCAACTACTGGTAAAGGAATGTTTGAAATGCTTGAAGGTTTTGCTAAAGGTGAGAAAAAAGCTGTAAAAGCAGCGGGTGAATTTGCTAAAAAAGCAGCAGATAAAAAAGCATCAGATAAAAATGAAGTTACTACTTTGGAGGAACCATCTTTTAGTGAACCTGCAGATTCTAAAACAAAACAAAAACTAGATAGCTTTACTGGACCTGCGGAAAATAGAAAATTTAAAACTAAAAGAGAGTGGGAGTCTTCTAGAGAATATGTTGATGCCTATAATTATTTCACAAAACCAAACCCTCAATTAGATGCTAGGATTAGAAGTGTAGCTGCCGGCAAGAAAGTTGATTTTATAGATGTAGACAAAGTTAAGGACGTTCTAACAATGCGATTTATTACAAATTTTAATATAGAAAAAAACAGTTTATTTGGATGGATGTTAGGTAAGAACCCAGTATTAAAGTTTGCTGTTTTAGAAGTTATTGAAAAAGAAACAGCTAAACCTGATAATATATCTACTACTACTAGGGAAGGAGGTGTTATGGAAGTAGAAGATACTTCTATTAGTATAGAAGATCAAATAGATGCTTCTTTAGCTAGAAAAGAACAACAAGGTATAGAATCTCAAATTAAAACTACCATTAAAAAAGGAGGTGAACCATTTATAGATGAAGATCTTAGAGTGACTATAAAAAAGGGTGCTGAAAATATTTTTAGCAACTTTAAACCTAGTGAAAAAGAATTTATTAATTTATCTAAGCAAGAAAATGTATACTACCATGGTACTTCTGCTGTAGTTAATCAAGAATTTATAAATAAAGAAATAGTTAAGGATTTTCCAAAAGGAGCAACCTCGTTTAGTACTGAAATGCAGGGTTTAGGTAAACATTATACAAAAAGCCTAGAAAACGCAAAGTCATTTATAGATCATAGGAATAGAAATGACAACACTGGAACAGTTGGAGCTGTTTCTATAACTACTAGCAAGCCTAAACAATTTGATTCATATCAAGATCTTTTAAATGACATTAAAAGCACTGTTAAAAATAAAGATCTATCCATCTCTGAAAGAAATAAAAAGTATTTAGATATTCTAAAAAGTGAAGGGTTTGATTCTATAACTTATAAAGAAGGCCCTAGTTATAATCCTGGCAAGAAGAGCCTGATGGCAGAAGCTGTTATTCCTTTTGATAGTGCAAAAAAATTAATTGGATCTGCAGACTATAATCAACGTAACGGAGGGATGGTGCAAGGGTCAGTTGTAGCTATGAATAGTAAGGTTAACAATCTAACCACTAAAAGAGAACTTAAAAATGCTTTAAAAAATAAAGTTAATGAAAAAAACATCGAAAGTTATAATGTTAACGGTAAAACTTTAAAAAACACTAGCATATTCACAATAACTAAAAAGAAAATTGGTAAATTGTCTGATTTTATTGAAGAAAATTATGAATCTTTATTTTACACGCAGGCCGTGCCTATTTCTTATTTAGTTAATTTTGAAAGATTAACACCGCAAAACGAAAAAATATTTACCGGAGCGCCAACTAGATTAACAAATCAAAAGCTTATAGATAAAGCCATAAAGACAGGTGATTTTCACACAGAAAATGAAAGAACAGGACCAATGTTCTACCCTAGAAGAAAACCTACATTAGATGAAATACAAGATTTTTTTGAAGTTAGGGGTAGAGATAATGCTTTTGTTAACATGTTAGCAGGTACAGCTATCACAGAAGCAACTCCTGGAGCTATGAAAAAGCTTGAAGCTGAAGATAAAAATATAGCTGAAACGGCTTTAAAATTAGGTATTGATACTGAAGTACAATTTAGTAATGCTATAAGGATAATTAAAGACCAACGAATAACAGAAATTACAGATTCTACAGTAGCTCAAGCTGTTATATCAAGTATTAATACAGGCGCAATAAAAGGAAAAATAGACTACACTTCTAATAGTATTCAAGAAGAAGTGTTAAAAGACCCTTCATTTAAAGTTAAAGACACTAAAGGATTTAATAATATTATCAAAAAGTATAATAACGGAACTCTTGATCCAACGCTAACAACTAAGCTTGTGAATATAAGCTCTAATGCTTTGTACTCAAATGATAATATTCAAAAATATATTATTGCTAATCAAAAGTATAATGATAAAAAATTTAAAAATTATATAAAAGCTAACACTGGATTAAATATTGAAGCGCCTACAAAAAAACATTATTTTGACCCATTGTTTGAAAAAAAATATGTACCTGAACTTCAGCAGGTTCTTAAATTGCTACCAGGTTCTTTAAAAAATGTTCAAAAAAGAAAAACAGGTAATACTAATTTTTCTGCTTTAAGTGCAACGTTTGCTTACGATGGCGGACTAAAAAAGTCTAGGTTACAATTTGAAAATGATTCAAAAGGCTTTTTTGGAAAAGATTTTGGTAAAAACAAACAAACTCAAAAAATATGGGCGGATTATAACTCACATGTAAAAAATCACCCTAAAATTGAGGCTATATTTCAAACCTCTGATGGCTCTATGATGACTATTTTAGGAAAAGCAACTAACATAATTAATAATCCAAAAACAAGTTTAATGCAAAAAGCTAAAGGCTTGCGAGGCTTGTGGAAAGAATTAAAGTTAAGTAATGAAAGAAATACTCTTTACCATAATTCTATTATAAAAACTATAGATTTACATTTAACTAAATACAAAAATCAATCAGACAAAAACAAAGCTATAGAGAGGCTATCTCCTTTGTTGGCTAACAATAGAGGTAATAGTTTTAGAATTGCATCTCTTTTTGAAATATTTAAAATTAACGCTAAAGGCAAACTTCAAAACGAACACTTATATGAATCAGCAAAATATAAAGCTGGTATTATTAATTTGTTAAAGGAAGGTAATATAACCAGTTTTGATCTTGCTGAATTAAATAAAGATTATGTTAGTGCCTTAGTACCTTCTGAAACTAGAAGACAATCGGATGAAGCGTTGAATAATATTGTTTCCCCTGAAATGAACTTATATTTAAAACTTGCTAACGCTAAAGGGTATAAAGGTGAAGTTGAAAGTATGGCTGGTATTGATATACAAAAATTAACAGAATCAGACGTTATTAAAGAGTTAAATACTTATATCCACGCTCCCTCCGGAAAGCTTTTAGGGAATCATGTAGTAGACGAAGCTATAAAAAATTCAATAAAACCTAACAAAACTAATTTAGAAACTTTAAAAAAATTAGGTGTTAATATTAAAAACGTTAAAACTAATAATCAATCTTTATATCTTTTAGATAAAATTGAAAATTCAGTAAATAAAAAAGCTAGCTTTAGTAATCCTGTTGATCTTAATAAAACCATCAACAAAATAATAGAAATAAAAACTAGTGGTAAGATCAAAGCTGACGATGTGTATAGCAAAAGCAGAGGTTTAAAAGCCGGTAAAGGTAAGGGTAGATTTGATATAATACCGCCATCTGCAGAAGATTTTGTAGGTTTACTTTACAAGACTTTAGGTAAAGGGAAAGAAGGTGATGCTCAAATGGATTTTTACAAAAAACATTTAATAGATCCTTTTGCTAGAGGAGACGAAGCTATTACTAATGAAAAGAATGCTTTAATGCGAGATTTTAAGGAAGTTAAAAAAGAAATTGTAAAAAGCATTGGAGGCACTGATTGGAAGGGCGTTTCGCCTTTGACTAAAAAACTAAAAGGCAAAATTGGAAACCAGGATTATACAGGTGAAGACGCTGTTAGAATGTATATATGGAGAAAGCAGGGTATGGAAATACCTGGAATAGATAAAGCAGAAGTTGATGCTGCTGTTTCTGAACTTATAAAAGATCCTGTTCTTGTAGATTTTGCAAATAAAATCAGACAAATAAACAGAGGTAGGCTATATACTGCTCCTGAACAAGGATGGATAGCGGGTAACATAGCTACAGATTTTTTATCAGGAATAAACACAGCGGGTCGAGCTAAGCACTTGGAGGAATGGCAAGCTAATGTAGATGCTATGTTTTCTAAAGAAAACTTAAATAAATTAGAAGCAGCTTTTGGTACAAATTACAGGAAAGCAATGGAGAACATGCTAAAGCGTATGAAAACCGGTAGAAACAGAGATATTGACAAAGATCAATTATCCGGCAGGGTTACTGATTGGGTTAACAATTCCACCGGAGCTATTATGTTTTTTAACCAAAGATCCTCGGTACTTCAATTAATGTCTGCTACTAATTTTGTTAACATGTCGGACAATAACATATTCAAAGCCGGTGTCGCTTTTGCTAATCAACCTCAATATTGGAAAGACTTTAAAACATTATTTAATTCTGAATACCTTAAAAACAGAAGAGGCGGGCTTGAGTTTAACGTTACTGAATCTGAGATTGCAGACTTAGCTAAACAAGGCGGAGCTAGAGGTGTTATTTCAAAAATATTAAAAGCAGGTTTTACCCCAACACAATTAGCGGATAGTTTTGCTATTGCTTCAGGAGGTGCTACGTTTTTTAGAAATAGATTTAAAACATACTTGAATGAAACTAACGCTGAAGGCAAAAAAGTTTATACTGAAAAACAGGCTAAAGAAAAAGCTTTTTTAGATTTTAAAGAAACGTCTGAAGAATCACAACAATCAAGTAGACCTGATAAAATTAGCCAACAACAAGCAAGTAATTTAGGTAGACTTGTATTATCATTTGCTAATACACCTAGTCAGTACGCTAGAATAATTAAAAAAGCAACATTAGACCTCAAGGATGGTAGGGGAGATAAGAAAACTAATATATCTAAAATAGCCTACTATACGTTCTTAACTAACCTAGTGTTTAATGGATTGCAAAAAGCTTTATTTAAAGACGCTGCTGACGCTTATGATGATGATGATGAAAAATCAGATGCTAAAAAAAGAAAAGAACAAGAAAAAAGACAATCAAAATATATAGATGTGGCTAATGGTATGGTGAGTTCTTACTTAAGAGGTACAGGAGTTAGAGGGAATGTGATGAGTACTTTAAAAGATATGGGTCTTGAGGTATATAAACAGCAAGGTAAAACCGTTCAGGATTACGACAGGGTTGCTGACGCTGCTCTGGGTTTCTCTCCACCTATAAGATATAAATACATACAAATGAAAAGCGCTGGTCGTAAGTTTACATATCCCGGCAGTAGAGAAGAAGTAATTGACAAAGGTTTTTCTATAGATAGTCCAGCTTTAATGGCAGGTGCACAATATACATCTGCATTAACTAATATACCTTTAGACAGGGCTCTTAAGAAAATAAACAATATAGTATTAGCTACTAATAGCGAGCTTGAAGAAATACAAAGGGTAGGCCTTGTTTTAGGATGGTCGGCTTGGGACTTAGATATTAAAAAACAAAATGGAAAAAGCAACAGCAAAGGAGGCTCAAAAAGAAAATCATCAATTAAAAAATCATCAATTAGAAAATCATCAATTAGAAAATCAACTATAAAATAAAAATTATGGCAAAAGATGCATGTTATCACAAAGTAAAAAAAAGATACAAAGTTTTTCCTTCAGCTTACGCAAGCGGAGCTTTAGCTAAATGCCGTAAAGTAGGCTCAAAGAATTGGGGAAATAAAAGTAAAAAATAATATGGCTGTTCGTAAAACTAAAAAAGGGTTAGCTCTTAAACGTTGGTTTAAAGAAAAGTGGGTTGATGTACGTACAGGTAAAGCTTGCGGAAGAACAGCTAGCGAAAAAAGAGGTACACCTTATT
>JGI24005J15628_10001831_pt1 | contig 11158 bp, 19 predicted proteins | sample LinPmetageLP40_FD_15628 | JGI IMG/M metagenome (IMG submission 15628) | reverse complement strand
AACCATGACATTAAACCTGCCATTAAAAATGCTATTATTTTAATTATTTTTTTCATCATAAATTTTAAAAAATGTTACGGATGCAGGCCAAGTTCTATCATCATCAATGTCATTTTCAGAATCACTTATACTACCTACTTTATATCCTTTGCTTTCTATAATTTTTTTAATTACTTTTTTCTCATTAGATGACCAATCACCATAATCATTTTTCCTAAAATACCAACCTTCAACTCCATTACTATGAGCTGAACCTAAATGTGGTTGATCAGTGTAATTAACTACTTCATTATCTACTCTATTATCCCAATCAAGCATATATTGGATGTCAATACCTTCTTTCTTCAGTAATTTACCTAATGTTTTTGATTTATTCTTATTCATAATTTATCTTTCTAAAATTACAAAATTACCAAAATTATTTTCAAACACTTGAATTAGATTTTCATAATCACCTGATTTCATATCACCAATAATTTCATTATAATCTATTCCTAATTGTTTAGCTAATTTTTTAGCATATCCTAAAAGGAAAAATGCATTACCTTGAGGACCTGTTAGGTCGATTATAATTGGACCTGTTTGTTGTTGTTTTTCTCTAATCATGGCTTACGAATTAGATCTTGAAAATTTACCATTATATTGATACATTTTTCCTAAAGAAGGATGCATAATATTATTGCCATATTCAACAAGTTCTACTAACTTGTTAGACATTGCTTGTACTTTTAGTGCAGTAACAAATAATACACCATTAATTACTTTTGAATTTGTTGGATTTAAATTTACTTTCATATAACCTTTATTTATTTTAATTGTGTTTTCCAGCTTCATGCCTTATTTACACGTAAATATACGAACAATATTTGGCTTCTCCAAATATCTTCGCATAAGTCTTTAATTTATTTTTTAAATAATAAACTTGGGGAAACTCTCATTTGAGCTCCAATCCTACCATTTTCAACATTGATTTTTTCAACTGTAATGGTCTTACCATTTACTTTTGTAACTTTAAACTCATCATTTTTATTAATCTTTTTATGATTAATACCTACGATATCACCTCTATTAAACTCATCTTTTGAAGCTTTAACAGGTGCATCACCTACTTTAGCAGTCATTTTGGCTCTTAATTCTTGAGCGTCAAACCTAATTGTACCTAATGAAATTGTAACACCATAATCTTTTTCTAATTGTGCTACTGCTTTTTCAAAATCACCTCTAAAACCCTTAACTTTTTGTTTATTTAACATAACCTTTATTTTTATTTATGCCGTAAATATACGAACAATATTTCAGGTAACCAAATCTATCGGCATAAGTCTTTAATTAATTTATAACGCCTAACTTACAGTAATATACGCTAATTACTACAAGTCCCATACACTTTTACGTCTATACTTTTGCCATCTGTACCTTAATGTTGTAAAATATCTCATTTTGAAACCTTTATAGGGAATGCAGAGTAATTTGGGGGAATAGTATATATTTTAGATAACTTTTCTGCCCATTGTATCTCCCACTGGTATTGAGGATTACCATTATAGTGTAAACCATAATACCAATCTTCTTTTCGTTTATCACACCATTTATAATGACCCCCCCTTTCTTTATCTCTTTTGTAAATATTTTTAATAGAAGCTTCTAAATTATTTTCCCAATAAATTCTCTTTATTTTTATATCATCTAATTCTAATTTCAAACATTTTTCAGCCTCTAGTAAATATTCTTTATTACAAAAATCAATACATGAAATAATTATGTTTTTTGATTTTTTAATATCTTCTATTAAAGAAGAATATAAATCACACTCATTAAATTTTAATTGTGATTTCCATCCAGTACTCCAATCATCATAATCTTTAAATTTTAAATAGGGGTGAGTATGATAATGTTTTATTAAAGTTGTTTTACCAGACCCGGGTAATCCTATAAGAAAAATAATATTTTTTTTCATATGCCTAAATTTCCATTTGGTCCATAAATATCATCATCATAAACTGGTAAATTAACTTCTTTATAATTAATAGTCTCAATATTTCTATTTCTCCCAATTTGTTCTACAGTCCAATCAATGTCTTTGGTTTTTACCTCTAAGACTTGTTCTTCTTTATCATACTCATTAAATTTAACTTTATATGTTTTCATATTTTATCTTTTAGGTTTTTAATTTTATTTAGTAATTCAGGTTGTTTAAGTAATAACTCTTTATTATCTCTTAAAGTTTGAATTGTAATATCATTTTTTAATTTTGTTGTACTCCAACCATGTGCTCTTGAGGTATAAATAACTTTTGGTGGTAAATCATCACCTGTAAATCTTTTACCAATATAATCTTCACCTAAAATTCTAATATCAGGTTTAAAAAATTGAATTAAATTATATAATTCATCTTCAGTTTGATATGAATAAACAGCATCAACTGATTCTAATTCCATTAAAGTATTGTATCTTTCAGCTTTAGGTACTACTGGAACGTATTTATTTTTTCTATCAATTGAAGAATCATTTTGAAGAAAAACCATAAAATAATCACAATGTTTTTTTGCAGTTTGAAAGGTATACACATAGCCAGGATGGATAATATCAAAGTTACCAGCAGTAAACCCAATAATTTGTTTGTTTCCGTTTATAATCATTACTCAATTGTTTTATAATTTTTAAAAACTGTAAATTCAGTTAAATCTCTATATCCATTATCTTCACCTAAATCACTCATATGTTCTGGGTAGCTTTGAAACATTGCTAACCCATGTGCAGCTTGTTGAGGAGTCATATACATATTCCAACCATTAAAAGTAATATCATCATCTTTATAATATTTTTCACTTCTACCCTCATATCTAGCTTTTTTAAACCAATTATATGCTTCAATATCATCAGTTAAAATCATGCCACCTTTCCAAATAGGAAGTAATTTTTTAATATGAAAAGACAAACACATAAATTGATTAGGAATATACATATTTGATGTTAATCGTTTTGCAGCATCCCAAATAGGATAAGGTTTTAATTGATACATTCCTTTCCAATGATTAATTTTTGCCCTTTTATCAAAAATAACTTCACCACCAGCATGTATAATTGATTGAGGAACTGATAAGTAAGTTTGTGAGGGAATAGTAACTTTTTTTACTTTTAAATATTTACAAACTAAAAATAATGCATTTGTACAACTATCTACTGAAATAGCATAAGGAGCTCCTGTATACTCAGCTATTTCTTCTTCAAACATTCTTACTATTTTAAATGGGTTATGTTTCATGATTATTTTTTTAATATTATATATTTTTTACTAAACCCACATGATTCAAACAATTTTAAGCTAGCTTCATTATCTATTTTTATTTTAGCAAACGCTGATGGCCAAATTTCCATACATTTATTTATCATAAATTTTCCTACACCTTTACCTTGATAGTCAGGATGCGTACATACTCTAATATCATCATCAATTACTCCCACATAACCTGCTGGTTTATTATTAATTAAGGCGATTCTATAAAATTGAGAATGATTATCCATATATTTAATTTGCATCTGTTCCGTAATATACGTGGATTCAATAAACCCCCCTAATACTCTTCCATCATTTCTAAGAACTCTTACAAATTCCCAATATTTTTCTTTACAAGAATCTAATGTAATTTTATTCATAGCATTTATTTATCCAGTATTCTACATTTAACCACTCATCCCCAATTGTGTGAGAATCCATAGAGGGCTGTATCGTACCTATTTTTTTTGACTCCTCATTAATATTTTTTATAACATTATCAATAGAATTACAATTTATTATACAATCGTAACCATATACCAATTCGTCCCTCATAGTAATGGTTTTTCTACCCATTAAACCTGTTTCCCTAACTGTAGTCATTCCTGCGTGTTTTGAAAAATTTAAATTTAGGAAAATTTTATCATAATAATTCTTTTTCAAAAGATTTTCATCATAGTATTCGTTCCTATAATTATGTTCAGTTGTAGTAATTTCAAAATCAATGTTCTTTTGTATTTCTCTAATTATATCTTGACCCCACCCAGACCATCCATTTTTAAATCCCGAGTAGTAGTAGATTTTATCCCCTAAGATATTAGGTTTAAATATGCTATAATCTTTTATTTCCATCTCCTTATTCATAAAAACTATTTGGGGATATTTTTCAATTAACTTTTTATCTTTACCATATAATTTTCCTACAAAAATGGTTTTATCATGATTTGTTAAATTTTCAAAATTAGGCATATCAACTGGGTTAGAAGGTATTATTAATTTATATCCTTTATGATTTTCATATATCCAATCCTGATTAAGATACCCAAACATAACTAAGGGTTCTTTAGGATCTTTATATTCCTTAAAATTCCATCTATCATTAAAAGGTTTTCTAAAAGGTCCTATTTGATTGTGTACTATTGCTTGGTTAAATCTCATTTTTTAATATATTAGGCATAGCATTTATTTTCCCAGAATTTAATAAAATCCCTTACAGTCTCCAAATTTATCTTATCCATTTCTTTTAAGTGATCTTCTACTAAATGTTGGGTATTTACAGCATGTTGTAAATCTCCAAACCCAAAAGCAACTCCATATTTTTTAAGAGGATTATCTAACCTATATTCTTTAGGAGTTGTATTATAGTCATAATAGGCCTTTGGGTTATCCTTCACATTCATCACTACAACCTTACAACCACAAAGAGCAGCAATTTGAGGCCAAAAGCTTAATTGGTCATAACATATAAAATATTCATGTTTGTTAAATTCTTCATTTAAATAATTTCTATGATTAGGCATAGTTTTCCAATGACTTAAATTAGTTGCATTTACTTCTTCAAAAAATTTAGTTGCATTAGGGCTAGTATGTTTGTGTAATAAATAACAAAAACCACTTCTATCTTTATTTTTAAGGTTTTGAAAAATATCTAAATGCATGTTCATAGCAATTAAATTTTTGGTTTTCTTCTTAATTCCTTTTAACATATTTTCTTGCTGGCCATAACTAAAAACCTCATCATCTTCCCCCCAATTATTTATTATATTTTGACTCCCATTATATAACATCCATCGAGTAACGTTTTTACAATTAAACCGATTTTCCAAAATATCTTGATCATATATCGCAACTGTGTTTTTATAAGGGTAGACAAAATTTTCCCATGCTCTTTCTTCTACTTCTTCTGAGTGTACCCCTTTTCCACGCATTCTCTTCACTCTCCATGATTTTATAATATGAATATTTTTATGTGGATATTGAGGTTTACAGAAAATATACACGTTGTGTCCTTCTTCAGCTAAAAGATAAGCTAAATAATGTAAAGCTAAAATTCCACCTGTTAAAGATTCTCTAAATTCGTAATGAATATTAACTAAAAAATTTATTTTCCCATTATTTTTTAACTCCATTATTTTATTGCTATATATGAAACGTTATCATTTTTATTAAGTGAATATCCTAATTTAATTAAATAATCTTCTAAATCTAATTTATCTTTTTTTGATAAATTATTGTGTTCAAATAAAATAAAGTCAGGTAATAATTTTGGGTTAATTGCTTTAATAATTTCCCCATCATAACCTTCTATGTCTAAATGTAACCAATCATATTTTTTATCTAAAATATTATTTATAGAAGTTGATCGGTATACTTTACTACTTATAGTTTCACGTTCCCAATTTTTAATAACTTTCTGTTTTACAGAATTTGTATAACCCCTCCCCCCTTCAAAAAATTCTATATCTTCACCATTAGTACTGACTAAAGTATTAATAAATTTAACATTTTTCTTAAATCTATAATTATCAATTAATGATAAAAACTGTGAGTTTGATGCTTCAACCAATTTAGCATCTGTAAGCTCATCTAACACAGCTGAAACCCACTCACCAAATTCACCATCATGTGTCCCAACAACAACTCCTTTTGGATTTTTTATTTTTTTACAATATAAATAAAATATTTTATCCAATTCATCACCATCTTCTAGTACATTATATTCTCTATATAATAATTCATGATTAGAATCATCTATAATTTTTACATCAAAAATTGAATCATTTGAATATGATGCCCAAGAATTAGATTCTAATTTACAACTCCACACTTCTTTCTTACTTACATAAGATAGTATTGAAACTTTTAAAGGAAGTTTTACAAATTTAGGTATTTCCTTAGTTATAATTTTGATATGAGGGTGATTATATTGAACTTCAATCATTATTTATAGTTTTGATAACCTTTTTCTTCAACTAATTCAGATCCTGTTACAATGTTTATAATTTTTTTAACTTCACAACGTTTATCATTTGTAATATATACTGCTCTAGCTAATTCAACAAATTTTTCTCCAAAGTCTTTATTTTTTTCACACTCCCTAATGTCATCTTCAATTTTCCAAAGTTGAGAATTAATATCAGCTAATTCCATATAATGATTTTGTAAATCTGAGTTATTGTCATCAAAAATATCTTCAGCTAAAGGATTTAATACATTAAATTCATTTTGAATATTTACTAACTTATCACTATCTTCAATATTTTTTAATTTAATTTCTAAAATTGTTAGTTTATCTAACAATTCACCGTTTGAAACTTCTACTTTCATTTTATTATTGTTTTAATTTTTGTTTAAAGGTCACAATATACATTAATATACAAATTTATTTCTAAAACACCAAATTAATTTCCTCCTTTTTTTCTTCTATTATTAGTAGAAGTTTTATTAATAATTAGAAGTGGTTTTGTATTATTAATAGATGGTTTATTATTATACGATGGTCTGTTATTATTATTTATTATAACAGGTTTTGTTGTAATAATTGGTTTGTTGTTATAAGTAGGAATTGTTACTATAGGTGTAACGTTTGGTTTTACCCTACGTTTGTTTGTATCTTGCTCTAAAGTAGATTGTATCATAGAAGCATGTGCTCTACCATTTACATTATTCATAGTACTATTTCTCCTACTACGATTCCATACCACATTGTACCCCATATTATTATACGGGCCATTGTACCAATTGTTAATATTAGTGTTCCAATTGTTCCACCAATATCCACTATCCATTCCCCATAACCAATCATTCCACATCTGAGTTGAGTTGTATGTAAAATTGTAGTTTTGTGAGTATGGGTAGTATGGATTCCAATAGTTGTATCTGTTATATCTAGAACCAAATCTAAACATTCTGTTATTCCAATGCCAGGTTAATGGTTGTCTCATAGCGAATTGAGCGAAATCATATCTGAATTTGAAATCAGTTCTTAGAAGCCGTTCTAACTCCCACTCATTTTCTATTGTGTTTGTAGTGTACCCATAGATTGGGTCAACTGATGCTATTGGTTTGTATGTTGTACACCCAATTAGTAATACCGATAATACAAGTAATAATTTTTTCATATATTCTTAGTTTAATTTTACCGGGGTGGACCATACTTAGTAAAGGGTCTATAGCAACCTTGTATTCATTTCTAAGTTTCCCCCCGTTTGTTGTTATTTTTATCATTTTTATTTATTGCTTATGTGTATCATTACTTGATTGTAATATTCTATAAAGTGGTCATTTCTCAAATCCCATTTAATATCAACCCCATCTAAAGAACGAACTTCAAATTGTTTAAATTGTAGTAAGTATTTATCTCTAAAATATCTAAATTCTATTTTTTCTGCTTTAGTGTTTAAATGCCATTCACCGACTATACAACCAACATTGTTTAGTAAATAATCCATATTTTCTTCCATAAAAATATGATACTCCCCACCTTCACAGTCAGTCTTTATAAAATCAATGTAGTCTATATTATTATCCCTTATAAAACTACTAAATTTAGTACCATTAAATTTATCTTCACCCCCAAACATCATATTAGATTTTACTACACTATCACTATATGTTATCCCTTTATTAATAAGAGTTACATTTGGATTATTACCTAAATTTTTAGTTATAGTTTCAAATTCACTAATACTAGGTTCTAGAACATGCACCATTTTAGGATTTTTATCTAAAATTGAATATGTAAAAGGTCCTATACTTGCCCCTATATCAACAACAACATCACCTTCTTTAACTTGATAAATCTCTTCGTATATTTTACTTTTAAATATTTCATTAATTATAGAATTTTTATGATATTTTGCTAAATCCCTATCTTCATTCATCCACCCCCAATCTAAATCGTTATAATCTCTCATTTTATTTTTTTAAGTTCTTTAATAACCTGTTCAGGTGTAATATTTTCAACTTTATACCAATCTTCTAATATATTTATTTCCTTATAAGGATACCAATTCCAATCACTAGGATCTAATTTATAATAATTAAAATACCCTGATGTTGGGGTATCATTATAAATTCTAATACAATTAGTAGTAAATTCTAAATAGGGTTTTGTAAAAGAAGATACCATAATTACGGGGGTGCATGTAGCCCAAGCTACCCAAGATAATCCTGAACTTACTCCTAAATGAAATTCAGCTTTACTAATTATAGAAATTACTTCATCAAACTTAGCTTTTGATTTTATTATAACATTTTTAGGAGCAATATTTATGCATTCATTAATTCCAAATTGAGTATATTGATCTACTAATACTACTTTATAACCTTGTTTATTTAAATAATCTACAACTTGTTGCCACCCTGTAGGATGGTTCCAGTACTTACACTGTGCTGTCGATTGAATTGATATTGTAACATATTTTCCTTTAATATCTGATTTATAATTTTTTATATTAAATAAAGGTTGAATTTCTTTATATTTTAATCCTAAAATATCACTAGATGTTTTTTGAAGGGGTTGTGGTAAAAATGCATTAGGATGTGAATTTCTATCCCAATTTATAGCTGATTCACCATCATAAAACCAACCTATATTATATTGTATATTACAATCTATATTTTCATTAGGTTTTTTAAAATTAATTTTTTGATATTTTTTTTCAAACCAACTATTTTTAAAAGTTTTACAAATAATATTACAATTATGCTTTTTCCTAAATTCTTCTACATAAGGAAACCATGCAATGGTATCTCCAACAGATGAACTTTTAAAATTAATTAAAACATCTTTATTTTCTAAATTTAATTCATCAACTATTTCTCCATTTATTTTTATAACCCACGGAATGTAATATCTTTTACTACAACTAGTCCACATATTATTAGTAATATTATCTTCATGTAATATCTTATTGTTTCTACTATCTATAAATTCAACTTTGTAATTTTCATAATAACCACCTAAAATTTCAACTTTAGGACCATTATTATATGTTATAACAATTTTATTATTATTTTTAGGTTTTTTATAATTTTTAATAAAATTACTAAGTGTTTGGTATCCTATTTCGGCAATATTGTCCCAATTATAATTTTGATAAATTATTTTAGAATCTTTAAGTGCTTTCTTTTTATGTACTTCATAATTCTTATAAGCATCTCTCATTACTTTTTCTAAATCTTCAAAATCAGGCTCTGGAAAATTACCCGGTATATAATGTTTTTTGCTATATTGAGCGTAACTATCAGCATTAGCTGGTTTTTTACCTTTAATTTTAACAGGTAAACCTTTCCCTTCAGCAAATTCCATTTGAGCTGAGTCAGCAGAATATATAGAAGGAGTACCACAAGCCATAGCTTCAATTAGTGGTAAATTCCATCCTTCACTTCTAGCACAAGATAAAAATATATGACCTTTTTTTAAATATTTAACGTAATCCTCTCTAGATGGGAAATGTCTTATTTTAATTCTATCATCTGTAAACCCATAATGTTTTAATCTTTCTTCAGTTGTTTCAAATCCATCTAAATTTTTACCTTCTGGATTATCTATAGATATTATCAAATCAACAGGTTCCTCTTTAGAAAAAGTATTAAGAAAAGCTTCGATTATTTCTTTAGTTGATTTTCTATAATCCCACCTACCAAATAATACAAATTTAAATCTTTTATCATTATAATCTTTATGATTAACTTCTTCAGGGAAAAAAACAGACACATCTACTCCTTCAGGTACTACTTTTACTTTATTAGGGTCAGCTCCTTGCTCTATAGTACACTTAGCTTGCCATTTAGAAGGAACCCAAACTTCATCATATTCTAATAATTTTTTAAAAAATTCACTTGGTTGTTCTGAAGATTCCCAAACATTATATGCTATTTTTGGGCCACTATAATCATCATAATAGTAGTAATGATTAGTTTCATTTAAAACTATGTTTACATTATGTTTAAAATCATTAGGGTGATTTTTATATAAAGGATATTCACTACGACTGCCATCTGTATTAAACAAGGTCTGCTCAATTAATAACTTTTTATCAATATTGCTTATCCAAGATTCATCATTATGGGGTTCATCTGTATCGTTACTATTCCAATTTTTTCCTACAGTAAAATTCCTAACTTTAATATCTATAAACTTAGATAAATGTCTAAAAAAATCTCTAGTATGATTATTATAACCAGAAGTACCTACATAACTAGCATGAACATAAACTTTTGGATCTTCCATTAAAAACTGTTTTATTATAAATATATTAATAGTGGAGAATATCGGAGTCGAACCGATGACCTCTTGCGTGCAAGGCAAGCGCTCTAGCCAGCTGAGCTAATCCCCCATTTATTCAAAAAATTTCATTGTATCTAAATTATACCCCTTCAATTTTGCTATGTGATAATACAACTTTTCTGTGTTGCCTCCAAATTCAGACATAACATTTTCAACTTCTTCTTTACTAATTTTAAAATTTTTAGATAATTTTGTTTTTAAATCAGCAATCCTTTCATACTCTGTCTTCATACCATCTTCAAACAATTTATTATAACGTTTTCTAGCACGTAATTCGATGTCTAGATATAAACGATCTTGTTTAGGATCTTGACCTTGATAATTATCAATAAAATCCCCCTGTTCTTCTTTCATCCAATGTAATTCCCACTCAGCTTGTTGGAAATAAGCTGGGTATTCAAAATCACCATTTCTGATTTTACTCAAAAGTGATGCTTTATATGGTAAACTTTTATGTGTTTTATAACGTCTCCACCAATAAAAGGGCAATGCACGTCTTCCACTAGGTTTTATAGGTACTCTCATACTCCTAAATATTTTTTATATTTTGGATCCATTTTATCATAATATTTTGTATTTTTCATACT
>JGI24005J15628_10001826_pt1 | contig 11174 bp, 17 predicted proteins | sample LinPmetageLP40_FD_15628 | JGI IMG/M metagenome (IMG submission 15628) | reverse complement strand
AAAATTTTTATGTCAATAGATCCCGAATGTTGCACAAACACACCAAATAATCATAATGAGTTATGTTTTATAATTCGTAAAGATTGGAGAGTCATAGCAAACGACTCTTTAAAATTTACAACTTTAAAGTTTGACGATTATAGTTTAACCGGGATAATCCATCAAGTGGTATTTTTACATAAATACGAACGTAAATTTTTAAAATAAAAATTTTTTATTGTACTAAATTACATTGAGTATCAATGTTTTATAAAATATAAGGGCGTTTAATTACGTCCTTTTTAATTTCAAAATAAATTTAATCTTCTTGCATTTTGTGACTATATTATTTAATTTATACCAAATAAATTTTTTTATGGACGAGATAAAAAACAATTTGCTTAATACTATTTTAGATAAACAAAAAAAGACTTTAAAAAATTTAACGACTTTAAGAGATCTGAAAATATATTTTGATAGGCAAGCCGGCAAAACTTACAAAGAGATAGCAAAAGAGTTTAAATTAAGTGAATCACAGGTTTTTAATATTGCATTAAAAACAGAAAGACAACTAAACACTTTATTAAAAAAATAAAAAGCATTTAATCATATTTTTATTTTAATCTGTTAGATTTTTTACCATAGTAAATATTATAGTATAAGATTTTTTATGCCCTTTTTTATAATCAATTTTAAAGGTGTTTGCGGATCTTAAGTATAAAGGAATCAATCAAGTAATGAGATATATGCGCCATCAAATTTATGAGGGCGTACCCTTTACAAGTCAAATTTTTAATATCACAGATCCACAAGATTTATATAATATGTTAAATACTTTATTTATATATAAAGACGATCCACAAGACGTTGAGTTAATTATGTCTCCCGAGACTTTTGCAACTGCTCAAAATTATTGGGGTACTGCATTTAAGGGAGATTGTGACGATTTTGTCACTTTTGTAACGTCTTATTGTATTGCTCATAATATCCCTTGTCAAATTGCCCTAGTTGGGCGAAAAAAGTCCGCCCCTACTCACATTTTTAATTATCTATTATATAAAGGAAAATTTATTCCTTTTGATTTAACTAATAAAGTTTTTAATTATGAAAGGGATGGTTATAAATACAAACAAATTTTAAACGTTAATTAATGGCACAACTTATGTTAAGAGATAACGGGATAAATCCCGAAAATTATATTGGAATCCCTGACGAAATGGGATCAGTTAAATATTATCGTGAAGATATGTTTGACGATTTACCGGATCAAGAATTTAACGCCCTAATGATGAACGCCACGCCTTATGACTCTATGGAAATGATGGGCGATCGTGCATCTAGAATCGCCAGGAGAGACGCAAGACGTCAATTTAAAAGAGATAAAAAAACAGATAAAAGACAAGCAAAACAAGATCGCATCACATCCCGACAAGATGCCAAAACAACAAGATCCACAACAAGACAAGGCGAAAAAACAACCAGAGGGGCAAATCGTGGCGATGCGTTCGGCGATATTGTACAGGGTGGAATAGCTTCATTAATTGATGGAGATCAAACGGGGGCAACTATTGATTTTGCAACCGGTCAAGGCGTTCAAGTTGACGGAACTATCGGCGTTGGATCACAAAAAAATTTTATTACTGACAGTTCAATAATACCAGGCGTGCCAAATTATTTCATTTTAGCCGGAGCCGGTTTAGGTGCTTATTTTCTGTTAAAAAAATAGATTTATGACTAAAAAAGAGAGAAACACTTATATAGTATTAGCCGGAGCCGGGGCGGTAGCTTTTTATTTAATAAATAAAGGCAATAAAGAAAAAGCAAGACGGGAACAAATAAGAATGCAACAGATCCAACAAAAACAACAAGGAGGCGGACGAGGTGGAAAAATATTAGATTTTGCACTAGATCTATTTGCAAAAAGAAAAGAAAGAAAAGCTAACAAAGGAAAATCAAACGGAAAAATGAACGGTTTGACGTTACCGGATGTTGACCTTTCTAATTTAGATTTTCCAGGCGGTTTTAATGCGAATGCAACAACAACCGAGGGGATAGCCACAAATTTAGGGTTAGATCCAAATGCCCCATTTGGAATAGATACTTCTAACATTTTTAATAATCCGTAAATGAGGGTAACAAATAAAGATCTTATTTCTAGAACTAAAAGACTAGAAAATTATTTAGGTTTTCCAAAAGGTATGGAATTTGAAATTCGTTCGGCTTACGGAAAAGTTGGACTCTCTGAGCCTGGAACAAATAATCCAGTAACGGGGCTTTTAACTAAAAAAGAATTATACAATACTTTAGGCGCTATTTATGAGGGGATGTATATGTATAAAGAAAGAGTTAAATTAAAAAAGAAATTTAAAAAATTTAGCAAATGAGCAGTTTACAAAAAATGAACAATAACTATTTTGAACTATTGACTAAATATGTCAACGTCGTTGAAAGTTATCACAAACTAGAAAAAAGGATCTCAGATTTAGAAAAGCACAACAAGTTCGAACTAGATCAAAAAATTAATGTAATGATCAAAAAAGAGTGGTTGTTTATGAACGATAAAAAAGAAAAGGCGCCTAAGGATCCAACGCCAAAAAAACAAGGATCTAAAACAAAAACTAAAAATAAATAAAATGGCTAGAATGTTATCCGGCACCCGAAAAGGGCAAAAAAGAAAAACTTCAAGGCGTGCATATATGAAAGCAACGCCAAAAAGAAGAAGAAGAACTAAAAAAGGAATGTTAAGCGAATTATTCACGTCCGCAACATCTCAGGCAAGCGCAAAACAAGTTGTTAGCGGTGCAGTAGGTGGAGCCGGTGCAAAAATATTAGAAAAAGTTTTGTCTAATAATATGACAGAAACACAAAAAGGAGCTTATCAGATCCTCGCAGGTTTTTTAACTGCATCAGTATTTAAAAAGGGTTACGTAGGCGCCGGGATGTCCGCTATTGGTATGGCTAATATTTTACAAGATAATGATTTACTTGGCGAAGATATGGATCTATACTCTAATATAGATATGACACAACCTTTAATGTTAGAGGATAACCACTATTTGGCGGACGAACATTATTTGGCAGAAAATGATCCAGGAAATTATAACGTTGGTTATTTTCCTGACGGATTCGGAGGAATGTAAAATTTTAAATTGAAAACTAAAAAAACAACAAAATGAGAGAAGTAATAAGAGGGAATGTCACCCCACAACAAAAAGCAGTTTCCGTAAATCGAAGATTTGGAAACACAAACGTAAAAAAACAACAAGGTTCAAGCGTCGAATTATACGACACTTTGCCCCTATCAATTGCCCAGGCTGGACAAGGAACGACATTAAGATTTTTTGAGGATGCACAAACTAGAACTTTTCCTGATACTAATTTGGAAAACTCAAATCAATTAAGCGTCGGAGAAACTTTAGTGACTGAAAACATATATTTCACTATTATAACCGAAGATGCCGGAGCATTAGCAACTGCCGGCGGTTTTCCTCTTACTAATGAATTGGCAAGAGCAGAATTTTCGATTGAAATTGCAAACTCAGTAGTTTTAAAAAGATTACCGGTTATGTCAACAATTGGAATTTTTAACGAAAGCGCCGGAATTGATAACACCGCGGTATATCAATTTTATACGCAATTAGTTATACCACCATTATTAAATTTCGCGGTTGCTTTAAGGATCCCGGCTTTTACATTGGCGAATGCTTCTGAAATTCGATGCAATGTTGCCGGCGTTGGTTCATTATTAGCACCTAGAACAACTTTTTAATTATGAGAGAACGAAATAAAAATATTTTGACTAATACTTTTATGACACCCAGAAGATCAAACACCGGGGCGCAAGTTAATACGCCTCAATTTCCTGGATGGCAAGAGGGTTTAAGCCAAGGTCAAGTTCAAAACATAATTAAAAACCAAAAGAGAATTAAAGGTTATCAAATAACCACCGGAACCGGAGAAACAGTCACAAATTTAGAACTTTCCGGAACTGCTAGAATTTTTATTGGTTTTGCTCTGCAACCGCTTGTACAAACGGTGGTCAACGACGTCGGTGCTTATCCGAATGAATTTCAATTGACTATTAACAACGAAATTATTATTGATCGTGTACACCCTATATTTTTTGGGGCGGATTATATGGATAGTGAATATTATCAAATAATAAGACCTTTGTCCGGTCAAGACACTATCACGAGCCGTATAAATAACACGCAAGCATCAACTACTATGGGCTTAACAATATATTATATATAAAATATGTTGACCCCTATTTTAGAAAAAGCTATTTTATCAGGAAAAGGAACGCTTAAAACTTTTGGCATTGGTGGGATGGGAAAAAATGTTTTACCCGTTCCGGATGATAGATTTATTATAATTACTAATATTTTGAGTTTTCCGCATTTTCCAAATACTTTTGATTCAATTAATAATGGGCCGCAAGATTTACTAAATAGATGTCTTTATCAATTAAATGTAAATACTTCTTCTAGACAATGGCATTTCCCATTAAGAAAAGCATTTTCTATTTATCCGAGAGAGACACCAAATCCGGACACATATAATTTAGGTGGTTTCGGAAATTCTGAAAATATCACGACATATTTAGTTTGTCAAAGTGGCGTTGAATTTGTTTTTTGCTCTCCTGGTGATAAGGGTTTGAAAAGTTTATCTCAAGGCGTCACCAACTCAAATAGTTCAGGCGTGCAACCCTCAACCGGTTACGGACGTGATGGGATCCCAGATAGTTTAGAGGCGGATTTAATTATGCAACAAACTTTTAGCACTTCTATTTTTCAGCGTCAAAATAAAGAAGAAACCGCCGGTTTGCCTGGTGGTCTTGATCGAATTTATAATAATTATCAAGTTGGCGTTGACGATCAAAGTAGATATATACAAGGGAAAGCAAATTTAAACGATCAACTAGAAGAAAATTGGCAACATCCCTTAGGACTTGTTCAATATGTTGAAATATTTGGACTACCAACAGATTTGCAATGATAACAATCGAAGAATTTAAAGAAATACAACAAGACCAAGATTACAAACATCTGGGTTTATTTAATAGATCTGGGGATCCCTTAGTCCGTTTCAATAGTACAAACAAAAGCCCCGGCGACCGTTTGGAAATGATTGAAAAAAGATTAAAATCCCCTTCTTTAATTGATAGCGTTTATATAGTTAAAGGAAAAAACAACACTCAAAAAGATACTTTAACAGATGATTATATTATTGTAAAAGAACACGAAACAATGAAACAAACCCACATAATGCCCGACGGTTCTATTATGCCAGGCGCTACGCATATAGAAACATTATCAGAACACAAAAGCGGAGTTTATAATTTTAAAGAGGGTATCGAATTAAATTCTAAACTAATAAGGGCAGAACTAGAAAACGATCATTTAAAAATAAGAATTGAAGAATTACAAAATATCATTGAAGATCTAGAGGATCAATTAAAAGAATCGGACACTTTAGGAGACGAACAAAAGACACCAATTCAAGATTTTCTTCAAGAAACTTTAAAAACTGCAATTCCAATTTTTGACAAATTTATTGAATTAAAAGAAAGAAAAATAAAACTCGCAGAGCAAGGGGTCACACAACAACAACAAGCGCCCGAAAATCCCGAGTTCCGAAATCTTAACCAGGACGGCGCCGACATTTTGGACGAGAAAATAAAGGCGTTTATCTTGGTACAAGATCCGGAAACACAGGATTATTTAAAACAATGTTATAATTCTTCTAATACTCTTGATGGTTTTTTTACAATGTTAGATAATTATGACCAAGAATTATTTCAAAATTTAAAAAATTCATTAAATGGCGGATCTTAGAAATATAGTCAAAGATTGTAACACTCTTAACGAAATAATTAAAGAAGTAAATAAAGATTATAATCTAGATAAAAAGTTGGGTTTAGTTTCGGGGCAAATGGTCAAAAGTTATATAGCTAAAGTAATAGAAATTTGTCAAATCGAAAAAAGATGAATTTAAAAGAGGGAGTAAGAGACGGTGCGTTTTTAGGTTTAGGGATCTTGTTATTTTTTGTAGTTAAAAACTTTAATAAATTACAATTATTTGGGGGACAAGGAACAATTTATTATCCTAAAGGGACAGATCCCAATAATTTTAATCCAAATAAAATTTTAACACCCGGCACGTCATCACTAGAAGTATTAAAAATTCAACAGGCTTTAAATAAATATAATTATAATATAACTGCAAATGGTTTAGAATGTGTCGAACCAATTGACGGAGCCGGCGGTTATTTTAATTATAAATTAAATGAAACCGGCATTTTTGATGTTGACACGCAAACAATTTTATTTAATAGATATGGCGTCAACGGTGCTATTTCTTACAAACAATTAATTGACGGTATTGCAGAAAACCAAGGTTTAAATAATTATTTAAAATGTTAATGAAAAAAAAAGATCAAATATTATATTTTACAAGTCTTTTATTAGTTTCCGGATCTATTTATTATTTCTTAGGATCTAAAGTTGGCGCACCTATGCCTAGAAGAAAACCAAAAGTTTAGAATTATGGCAGTTCCTCCCGCATTAATAAAAAAGGCTATTATGTTTAAAGCTAAACGCAAATTAAACAAAGGGCAAAATTTAGGTTTAATTGATAAACTAAGAAGTAAAAAAACACCAATAACACCCCCACCGGCTCCAAAACAAAATTTAACACCAATATATTTAATAGGTGCTGCTATAATATTGGCTTTATTACTTAAAAAATGAGATCCTTAAACTATCCGGTTAAGGATTTTAATATAACAAGTCCTTTCGGGATGCGTTTGCACCCGGTTTTAAATACTTATTTAGATCATTCCGGCGTTGATATAGGGATCCCGGCAAATACTGAGATCCGCGCACAAGCAGACGGGGAAGTTTTAAAGACCTGGATAAGTCCTAGGGGCGGTTTACAGATGAAAATTTTATATAAAAATGGTTTAACCGGTGGTTATGCTCATTTAAACAAATCTTTAGTTTCTCCAGGTCAAAAAGTTTCAAGAGGCGAACTTGTCGCGTTAAGTGGGGGCGTTCCTGGAACACCAGGCGCCGGACTAAGCACGGGCGCCCACTTACATTATACACTTAGAAATGATCAAGGGGTTTTAATAGATCCTTTGTCTATTGATTATAAACCTTACAGATCAAATAAATTATTAGCAAAAATGCCCGGGATCCCTTTTCAGGATCCGAAATTATATGCTATTATAATTTTAGGATCCCTATTAATAAACAGATTATTTAAAAAGTAGCAATAAGTTGTCAAATATGACAACTTTACCCCTACATCAAGAAAGGGTTTTTTATCTCCCAATTTTTACAATACAAATCAAACAATTAATTTAAATAGTAAGCCACACTGTATGCCACACTGTTTGGCTATTTTTTGCCTTTTTTTGCTATGTTTTTTGATTTTTTTAGATTGTTTTTCCTTTTTTTTTGCAGTATATAACGCAAAAAACCCCGAATCTACGGGGCTTAATTACTTGAAATAGGGTAAAAATCGGTTTTAGATCCGATAATTATTGAAAACACCGCAAAATAAACAAATATTTATTATATTTAATGCGGAAACAGGGAATTATTGAAAAAAAAACACTGAATCCGACCTTTTTTGCAAAAATTTTAAAAAAATTCGATAAAAAATCGACAGTATAGAGAACACTCTATTAAGTTTTGTACTACCTCTGTAATCTATACAGAGCCAAATTGAATAATACAATAAAACTTAATACAATAGAACAAACGTTATAAACGTTTTTCTCTTATACAATAAAGCGAAATTTTCCGGGTTCTTTTTAAAATTAAGCTCCAAATGTCGCTCAGTTTATAAAAACATCCCGTCAAATTAAAAAACAATGAAACAATATAATCAAACGCTTGGCGAGTTTGAGAACGCCGAGTGGAACCGCGAAAGACGACCATATAAAAAACAAAAAAAACAAGGGGAAACATATAATTATAAAAAACCCAATAGATCTAGATTTAAATTATATTTTAAACATCCCAATTATACTAGGACTTTTTATTCTTATGACAATAGCTTAACCAAAAAAGGATCTATTATAAAGGATGAGCAAGTCGGATTTACTCAATTAATGAGATTGGCAAAAACTATGAAAGTTAAATTCGGAAAAGATGCCGAATGCAAAATTTTTATGTCAATAGATCCCGAATGTTGCACAAACACACCAAATAATCATAATGAGTTATGTTTTATAATTCGTAAAGATTGGAGAGTCATAGCAAACGACTCTTTAAAATTTACAACTTTAAAGTTTGACGATTATAGTTTAACCGGGATAATCCATCAAGTGGTATTTTTACATAAATACGAACGTAAATTTTTAAAATAAAAATTTTTTATTGTACTAAATTACATTGAGTATCAATGTTTTATAAAATATAAGGGCGTTTAATTACGTCCTTTTTAATTTCAAAATAAATTTAATCTTCTTGCATTTTGTGACTATATTATTTAATTTATACCAAATAAATTTTTTTATGGACGAGATAAAAAACAATTTGCTTAATACTATTTTAGATAAACAAAAAAAGACTTTAAAAAATTTAACGACTTTAAGAGATCTGAAAATATATTTTGATAGGCAAGCCGGCAAAACTTACAAAGAGATAGCAAAAGAGTTTAAATTAAGTGAATCACAGGTTTTTAATATTGCATTAAAAACAGAAAGACAACTAAACACTTTATTAAAAAAATAAAAAGCATTTAATCATATTTTTATTTTAATCTGTTAGATTTTTTACCATAGTAAATATTATAGTATAAGATTTTTTATGCCCTTTTTTATAATCAATTTTAAAGGTGTTTGCGGATCTTAAGTATAAAGGAATCAATCAAGTAATGAGATATATGCGCCATCAAATTTATGAGGGCGTACCCTTTACAAGTCAAATTTTTAATATCACAGATCCACAAGATTTATATAATATGTTAAATACTTTATTTATATATAAAGACGATCCACAAGACGTTGAGTTAATTATGTCTCCCGAGACTTTTGCAACTGCTCAAAATTATTGGGGTACTGCATTTAAGGGAGATTGTGACGATTTTGTCACTTTTGTAACGTCTTATTGTATTGCTCATAATATCCCTTGTCAAATTGCCCTAGTTGGGCGAAAAAAGTCCGCCCCTACTCACATTTTTAATTATCTATTATATAAAGGAAAATTTATTCCTTTTGATTTAACTAATAAAGTTTTTAATTATGAAAGGGATGGTTATAAATACAAACAAATTTTAAACGTTAATTAATGGCACAACTTATGTTAAGAGATAACGGGATAAATCCCGAAAATTATATTGGAATCCCTGACGAAATGGGATCAGTTAAATATTATCGTGAAGATATGTTTGACGATTTACCGGATCAAGAATTTAACGCCCTAATGATGAACGCCACGCCTTATGACTCTATGGAAATGATGGGCGATCGTGCATCTAGAATCGCCAGGAGAGACGCAAGACGTCAATTTAAAAGAGATAAAAAAACAGATAAAAGACAAGCAAAACAAGATCGCATCACATCCCGACAAGATGCCAAAACAACAAGATCCACAACAAGACAAGGCGAAAAAACAACCAGAGGGGCAAATCGTGGCGATGCGTTCGGCGATATTGTACAGGGTGGAATAGCTTCATTAATTGATGGAGATCAAACGGGGGCAACTATTGATTTTGCAACCGGTCAAGGCGTTCAAGTTGACGGAACTATCGGCGTTGGATCACAAAAAAATTTTATTACTGACAGTTCAATAATACCAGGCGTGCCAAATTATTTCATTTTAGCCGGAGCCGGTTTAGGTGCTTATTTTCTGTTAAAAAAATAGATTTATGACTAAAAAAGAGAGAAACACTTATATAGTATTAGCCGGAGCCGGGGCGGTAGCTTTTTATTTAATAAATAAAGGCAATAAAGAAAAAGCAAGACGGGAACAAATAAGAATGCAACAGATCCAACAAAAACAACAAGGAGGCGGACGAGGTGGAAAAATATTAGATTTTGCACTAGATCTATTTGCAAAAAGAAAAGAAAGAAAAGCTAACAAAGGAAAATCAAACGGAAAAATGAACGGTTTGACGTTACCGGATGTTGACCTTTCTAATTTAGATTTTCCAGGCGGTTTTAATGCGAATGCAACAACAACCGAGGGGATAGCCACAAATTTAGGGTTAGATCCAAATGCCCCATTTGGAATAGATACTTCTAACATTTTTAATAATCCGTAAATGAGGGTAACAAATAAAGATCTTATTTCTAGAACTAAAAGACTAGAAAATTATTTAGGTTTTCCAAAAGGTATGGAATTTGAAATTCGTTCGGCTTACGGAAAAGTTGGACTCTCTGAGCCTGGAACAAATAATCCAGTAACGGGGCTTTTAACTAAAAAAGAATTATACAATACTTTAGGCGCTATTTATGAGGGGATGTATATGTATAAAGAAAGAGTTAAATTAAAAAAGAAATTTAAAAAATTTAGCAAATGAGCAGTTTACAAAAAATGAACAATAACTATTTTGAACTATTGACTAAATATGTCAACGTCGTTGAAAGTTATCACAAACTAGAAAAAAGGATCTCAGATTTAGAAAAGCACAACAAGTTCGAACTAGATCAAAAAATTAATGTAATGATCAAAAAAGAGTGGTTGTTTATGAACGATAAAAAAGAAAAGGCGCCTAAGGATCCAACGCCAAAAAAACAAGGATCTAAAACAAAAACTAAAAATAAATAAAATGGCTAGAATGTTATCCGGCACCCGAAAAGGGCAAAAAAGAAAAACTTCAAGGCGTGCATATATGAAAGCAACGCCAAAAAGAAGAAGAAGAACTAAAAAAGGAATGTTAAGCGAATTATTCACGTCCGCAACATCTCAGGCAAGCGCAAAACAAGTTGTTAGCGGTGCAGTAGGTGGAGCCGGTGCAAAAATATTAGAAAAAGTTTTGTCTAATAATATGACAGAAACACAAAAAGGAGCTTATCAGATCCTCGCAGGTTTTTTAACTGCATCAGTATTTAAAAAGGGTTACGTAGGCGCCGGGATGTCCGCTATTGGTATGGCTAATATTTTACAAGATAATGATTTACTTGGCGAAGATATGGATCTATACTCTAATATAGATATGACACAACCTTTAATGTTAGA
>JGI24005J15628_10001823_pt1 | contig 11183 bp, 14 predicted proteins | sample LinPmetageLP40_FD_15628 | JGI IMG/M metagenome (IMG submission 15628) | reverse complement strand
GGCTACTCGGTAAAGACCTTCACCATTTCTTGCAGCATCAGGTTTATTATTTTTAGTATCGGAATCACCTGTACCAAGAGTTCCAAAATTTTGTAAGTCCATGCCAGCACAAAAATGTTTTCCAGTAGAAGATAGAATTAGAACCCTAATTGATGAGTCTCTATTAATTTCTTCTAAAACAATTGGTAATTCATTCCAAAAACTATAAGTCATTTTATTCAATTCTTCGCCTTTATTCATTACTAAATGGGCTACACCATTTTCAGATGTGTAATCAAAACTTTCGTATGTCATATTTCTCTCCTAATTTCTTGATTTTAATTCTTTTACTAAGCTTTCTGCAACTTCCTCTAATTCTTCAATTAGATCGTAGGATGTGTGATAAGGCATGACGACTTTCCTGCTCTTTTTACTAAGCCTTTTTAAGCCTTCAGCTATTTCTTCTGCTTTTTCTAGCATTTCATTATTTTCTTCATTCATTATTGGTAGTATCCTCGATAGATATTGTAAATTAAAAACAAATTTTTAAAAATTACTTTAACTTAAATTTAAATGAATAATTCAAAGCTTATTTCGCCCATATCAAATATATTAGAAAATGCTTCGAAGCTAATTTTAGATTTTTATAAAAATAAAAATATAATTCAAAGTTCTTTAAAACAAGATTCTTCTCCTGTTACTGAAGCCGATAAGAGGGCTCACATATTCATAACAAAAGAATTATTAGAAAATTTTCCTCTGATACCAGTTATTTCTGAAGAAGGTGACGAGGGCGAAGAAATTATTTCAGATTTATTTTGGTTAGTTGATCCTCTCGATGGAACCAAAGAATTTATAAATCAAGGCGATGACTTCACTATAAATATAGCCCTTATTAATAATCAAGAGCCAGTTTTTGGAGCTATATACAAACCTGTGACAGGAGAACTATATATGGGAGGCAAAAATCTTCCTGCTTTCAAGATTCAAAATAAGGTTAAAAATTATTTGAAAACAGAGTTAAATGAAATAGCTTGCATAGTTTCTCAAAGTAAAAGCCATGGGAGCGATAAAGAAAATGAGTTTATAAACTCTTTAAGTAAAAAATTTGAAAACAATAAAGTTATTAAAGCTGGCAGCTCTATTAAAATTTGCTTAGTTGCCGAAGGAAAAAGTCATATTTATCCGAGATTTGGAGATGTATATCAGTGGGATATAGCTGCGGGACATGCAATATTGAATGCCTCAGGGGGAGAAATTACAGATTTAAATCTAAAAAAGATCATTTACTCATCATCTCGTAAAAAGAAGCTAAAAGGCTTCTTTGCACTGTCAGAACTATCCTTTTGGAAAGAAAAATTACAATAATTACAATAATTTACAAAAAAAAATAACTTTTTATATGTAAATAACAGTTTTTTGGGTATAAAATCCGCAATTATGGGTAAAGAACTTCAACCTATGGACGTTTCAACTCCAGGACAAAACCTGGAAGCTTATCTATCGTCTGTTCAAAACATAGCAATTCTTTCTCCAGAAGAAGAAAAAAAACTGGCTGAGGATCTCTACTATAGAAATGATTTGGAGGCCGCTCGTCAATTAGTCATGGCTCATCTAAGATTTGTTGTTCATATTGCCAGGGGTTACTCTGGTTATGGCTTGCCTCAGGCTGATTTAATTCAGGAAGGTAACGTCGGGTTAATGAAAGCAGTTAGAAAATTTAATCCAGAAGTCGGTGTAAGACTTATTTCTTTCGCCGTTCATTGGATTAAGTCCGAAATGCATGAATACATCATTAAAAATTGGAAGATTGTAAAAGTTGCGACAACCAAGGCTCAAAGAAAACTCTTTTTTAATTTAAGAAGTCAAAAAAAAGAACTCAAATGGCTTACACCTGATGAGATAAAAGTTATCTCTAATGAGCTTGGAGTCGATGAAAAATCGGTTAAAGAAATGGAATCCAGACTTTCCTCTTCTGACATGTCATTCGATCCGCCTACTGAAGCAAGCGATGAACAAGCTTCTTTTAGCCCTTCAGGATTTCTTACAGATGACTCAAACGATCCCGCTGACTTAGTAGAGAAAGAGAATTCAGATAATCATAGTTTCGAACTTCTTCATGAGGCGATGGCCGAACTTGATCCGAGAAGCAAAGAAATATTGGTTGATAGATGGTTAGAAGAGCAAAAATTAACTTTGCATCAACTCGCTGATAAATACGGGGTGAGTGCAGAAAGAATAAGACAAATAGAAAAAGCTGCTATGGAAAAAGTTAAGAGCTATATCTCTTAAATAAGTTTTATAAATTTAATGATATTAATTAAAATCTCTCTTAATGGGAGCGCTCAAGAAATTCCAGTAGAAACTTCTATAAATGGTCTTTTTTCCTTTCTAGACCTTTCGGATAAATTTATTGCTGTCGAGCTTAACAATGAAATAGTCTTTAGAGCTAATTGGGAAAAAGTTAAGTTGATTCAAGATGATAAAGTAGAAATAGTTAGAGCTATAGGCGGCGGTTAATTTTGTCTTCGGATATATTTAATATTGCTGGAAAAGATTTTTCTTCAAGATTGCTCGTTGGAACAGGAAAATATTCAGATGAAAGAGAAGCAATATTAGCAATTGAAGCTTCTGAAGCTGAGATTGTTACTGTAGCTATAAGAAGAGTTGAGTTAGAAAAAAATAAGAGAACCCAGTCTATACTTAATTATATCTCTCCTCAAAAATATACGATCCTTCCAAATACAGCAGGCTGCTTTAACGCTAAAGAAGCAATTAGGATTGCATATTTAGGTAGGGAGATCTTAGAAGGAGCAAATTTACTCAAATTAGAAGTCCTAAAAGACAAAGAGACACTTCTGCCTTTGATGGATGAGACGATAGTTGCTGCCAAGACTTTAGTTAAAGAAGGCTTTGAAATAATGGTCTATTGCACAGATGATTTGAATTACGCAAAAGAATTAGAAGATATAGGTTGCGTAGCAATTATGCCTTTAGCTGCTCCAATTGGCTCAGGCCAAGGAATAGTAAATCCAAAAGCAATATCATCAATTATCGAAAAAATATCCTGTCCAGTTATTATTGATGCTGGAATAGGGACAGCCTCTGAAGTTGCAGTAGCAATGGAAATGGGTTGTGACGGAGTTTTGCTTAACTCAGCTATTGCAAAAGCAAAAAACCCAATACTAATGGCGGAAGCCATGAAAGAAGCTGCTCGAAGCGGAAGAAAATCTTTTTTAGCTGGAAGAATGAAATCTCAAGCGAAAGCTAATCCAAGCTCACCCATGCAGGGAATAGTAAATTCTTGAACAAGACAATTAAAAGTTTTTCAAAAGCGAGATCGAGATTTTCTGTACAAAATAAAAGGTTATTAAGCGCTGCAGATAAAAATATATTTTATCAAGAAGAAAATTTTAAAGATTTTAAAAATCTGCTTAAAGTAGAAGAGAAAAATATTTTGGAAATAGGGTTTGGAGATGGAAAACATCTATATCAACAGGCTGAACTTAATCTTGATGTTTTTTTTCTTGGTGTAGAAGTTTTTGAATCTGGATTAACCAATACCTATAGAAGAATTATAAAAAACGAATTAAAAAATTTAAAACTTATACAGGGAGATATCGCTGAAATAATAAATTTAAATAAAAGCTTAGAAATATTTACAAAAATCTATGTTTTATTCCCTGATCCATGGCCAAAATCAAAACATAAAAAAAGAAGACTTCTTAAAAAGCAGTTTATTTTAGGTTTAAAAAATCTCCTTAAAGAAAATGGCAAATTAATTATCAAAACAGACTGGGAAGACTATGCAGAAGAAATTAAGATAAATTTAAATGAAATAGGTTTAGATTTTAAATTCAATGAAGGGGAAAACCTTTTCAAAACTAAGTATGAAGAAATCGCAATCAAAGAAAAAAGAAAAATTTTTAATTTCGAAATTACGATAGATGCTTGATCATTTTATTAGTAGATATAGTTCTATGACTAATATCCATTCTCTTATTTCTGCCCATTTCAGCCAGAGTTAAATGATTATTTTTGACTTGGAATATCGGGTCGTATCCAAATCCTTCATTACCTCTAGGATTATCTATTATCTCTCCATAGAGCTCTCCATAGGTAAAGATACTTTTCTTATTTTTAAAATCAAAAAAAGATAAAACGGATATAAATTTAGCATCTCTTTCTTTTTTATCTTTCATTGCATCTAAAAGTTTTTGATTATTCATTGCATCGTTAGTTTTCTCGCCAGCATATCTAGCAGAATAAATTCCAGGTGATCCATCGAGAGCCAAGACTTCTAAACCCGAGTCATCGCCTATTGCAGGAAGCCCGCTTAATCTGGAGGCCACCTCTGCTTTTATAAAAGCATTTTCCTCATAGCTGCTTCCAGTTTCATCAATATCTTCCTGAGTGAACTTTGAGATAGGGATTAATTCGATATTTGTTTTTCTTAAAAGAAAATTAAATTCTTCAATTTTCCCAGAATTTTTTGAAGCNAGAACAATTTTCAAGATTTTTTATATATTTTATAAACAGCGATCTCTGCAAATAAGTTAGGAAAAGACCTGGTTAAAAAAGTTGTTTCGCCAGAACTTTTAATTAATTTCTTTTCAATAATGGTTATATCTGACTTTGAGCATAATTCCTCAAAATCTTTTAAAGAACATAGGTGTAAATTTGGAGTAGAGTGCCAGTCATGAGGAAGAGCAGAAGATATTGGCATTTTTCCTGTTATAAATAATTGGATTCTACAACGAAGGTTTGCAAAATTAGGAATACTTACAATAGATTCATTTCCAATTCTTATTATTTCATTTAAAGCAATTTCAGGTTTTTTAAGGGTTTGAAATGACTCGCTCATTAGAACGACATCGAATGATTTATTTTCAAAATTTTCAAGACCAAGATCAATATCTTGTTCAATTACGTTTAATCCTTTTGCAAGACTGAGCTGTATATTTTTTTCTTCAAAATCAACCCCAATACCATTTACATTAAGCTCTTTTTTTAAGTTTGCTAGCACAGTCCCATCGCCACAACCTAAATCTAAAACATGCGAACCTTCTGGAATCCATTCTTTTATAATATTAAACATCGGAGCTCAAGAAAGTTTTAATAGTTTCAACATATCTATCATCAGGAAATAAGAACCCATCATGACCTTGGTAAGAATCTATATTGATATAGCTGACAGATTTTTTTGCAGCAATTAAAGAATTCACTATTTCTTTTGATCTCTTAGGAGAAAACCTCCAATCGGATGAAAAAGAGACAACAAGAAACTTGGAATTAGTATTTTTCAAAGTTGATACTAAATCTCCTTCAAAATATTTTGATGGATCAAAATAATCTAATGCTTTAGTCATAAGAAGGTAAGTATGAGCATCAAACTTATCTGAAAAGTTATCAGCCTGATATCTCAAATAGCTTTCAACTTCAAATTCAATTCCATAGCCATATTCAATTTTATCTTTCTTTAAATCTCTATCGAATTTTTCTTTCATGACTTCTTCTGACAGATAAGTTATGTGTCCAAGCATTCTTGCTAGTCCCAAACCTCTTTTTGGATGGTGAGTGCCTTTTTCAAAATTAGGATCAGTCACAATGGCTTGTCTAGCAACTTCATTGAAAGCTATATTTTGAGCGCTTAATTTTGGAGCTGCTGCTATGACTATGGCTTTTTTAATTTTTTCAGGATAATCGATTGCCCATTGCAGAGCTTGCATGCCTCCTAAACTTCCGCCAGCAACAGAGTGCCAGCATTCTATTTGAAGGTGTTCTCTCAAAATATTTTGACTGTTTATCCAGTCTTTAACTGTAACCAAAGGAAAATCTTTTCCAAATTTATTATTTGTTTCTGGATCTATACTAGAAGGGCCAGTAGAGCCATGACATCCGCCTAAATTATTAAGGGAAACAATAAAAAATTTATTGGTATCAAATGCTTTGTCAGGCCCGATTAATTCATTCCACCATCCAGGTTTTTTATCATCATCCTTAGAAAAGCCTGCAGCATGGTGATTTCCACTTAAGGCATGGCATATTAAGATAGCATTATTTCCATCTTCAGATAGTTGGCCATAAGTTTCGTAAATCAAATCGAATCCTTTTAGGCTTTTTCCTGATTCAAGAAGGAACTCTTCTTTATAAGAGAAGGTTTCTGGTTTGATGACACCTAAAGACTTATTGCTCATTTAATATAATGCGGGAAACCCCAGTGAGAACCTTAGATTTTCTAAAACTCTGTCAAACTGGATTAAAATAAAAAATACAATTATTGGAGAAAAATCAATTCCTCCTCCCGCCGTAAATCTTTGAAAGGGCTTCAGAATAGGCTGGGTAATATTATGGCAAATACTTAAAAAAGGATTATTACTAGTTGGAGAAACCCAACTGCCAATAATAGATATGAATAGAGAAAATCTTAAAATCTGAGAAACTATAAAAAATAAACTTAAAGAAGCCCAACCGAGAGCATTTAAAAAATAAAACTCTAAATCTTTACTTGAGCTAAACAAATAATAAGAGAGAAATTTCAAATCAACTATCCATGCTACGCAAGCAAGGTCGATACCAAAAAAAATCGGTAAAGCAAAACGAAAAGGTTTGCAAAGTGGATCTAAAGTCGCAAAGGATGTTTTCACCAAAGGGTTCAGCATGCTTACCTGAAAGAATCTTAATAAAAGATAAAAAGTAAACAAAATAGCTATAAGATTTGTTAAAACTGATGAGGCGTATAATAGATCCATTTATTAATCTCCTAAAGATTTAGATTTTTTGATTGCATCATTGATTGCCTCACGCCAAATATCTTTCAGTCCAGAAGAATCAATTTTCTTTAGAGCTGCTTCTGTAACTCCCCCCTTTGATGCAACCATATTTTTTATATTTTCAAACTTTGTAGACCCTTCACCAGATTTATGAATAAAAGAAGTGCCATCAAGCATATCTCTTATCCACGGTTCGGGTTCTACAAACCCATGTTCTTTGGCTATCTCGGCAAGAGTGTCTGAAAGATGACTTATGTAAGCAGGACCAGCACCAAATATTGAAGTAAAAGCATCAAACTGATCTTCATCAATTTGCAAGCACCTGCCTAATAAACTGAGAATGTGTAAAGCTTTGGATTCATTGATATCGGCTTCAGTATAAATAGCAATTGGGCTCGAACCGCTACTTATTCCTAGTGTTGGCATTGCTCTGTAAATATTCTCATAATTATTGAGTAATTTTTTTAGGACATTGAATTTTAAACCCGCTACAAAAGAGATAATTAGTTGAGAAGAAAGAAGCTTAGATATATTTAAAGCAACTTCTTCTACTTTATTTGGTTTGATCGTTAAAAAAATTATTTCCGAACTATTTACTAGTTCATCGATATTTACATACTTGACGCCAATGTTCTGCATTTTTTCATCTTCAATCGGATCAAAGGCTAAAATATTGAAATTGGGCGATAATCTTTCGATAGCATGTTTGCCTAAATTTCCTACGCCAATGAAACCTATAGTGCTGTTATTTTTAATTCCTTTCACCAAATATACCTGTACCTATTCTAACCATTGTAGATCCATTTTCTATTGCAAGATTATAATCACCACTCATTCCCATGGAAATCTCATCAGCAGTTTTAATTTTCATTTGTAACTTATTAGATAGTAAAAAAGTTTTTTTAAAACTCTCACTAAGATCATTCTTATCTTCTTTATTTTCCGGTATTACCATTATTCCTTTTAAGTTCAAGTTAGGAAGATTATCAATTTCCATTGCAATATCTATTAACTCATTTTCAGATACTCCAGATTTAGTTTCTTCAGAATCTATATTTATTTGGATTAAAATATTAAGTCTTTTCCCATTAGGACAAAATTTAGATAAAAGCTTTGCAGTTTTTATTCTATCAACTGTATGAACCCAATCAAAATTTTCGGCAATATCTTTGCACTTATTAGACTGAATAGAACCAATAAAGTGCCAAATAATTTTGCTTCCTTTAAAGAACTTAACTTTCTCTATAGATTCTTGCAGATAATTTTCACCAAAATTTAATATGCCTGCTTCTAAAGCTTGAGAAATCATTTCTATAGGTTTTTTTTTACTTACGGCTATTATTTTTAAAGTTTTGTTATCTCTATGAGAAAAATTTAATGATCCTTCAATAGATTTTAATGTCGTTGAAATTTTCTTTTGTATTTCTAACATTACATTTTTTCAGGAGCAGATATAGATAGAACATCTAAACCACTTTTAATAGTTTTCTTGATGGCAAGAAGAAGGGCGAATTTAGCGTTTCTTTTCTTTGAGTCCTCGTCAATAATTACTTCAGAATTATAAAAAGTATGAAACTTTGAAGACAAATCTCTTAAGTAAAAACATATGGGATGTATTTCTAGATCTCGATATGATTGTTCAAGAATATCTTGATAAGACTCAATAAAAGAAATTATTTCAGATTCTTGGGGTTGATCTAATTGAAGTAGATTTTCACATCCTTCTTCAATATCAAAGTTCATACCTCTTTTGATCAATTCTTTTTCTAAACTACAAATTCTTGCATAGGCATACTGAATGTAATAAACAGGATTATTCTTATCTTCTGCGGTTGCAATGTTTAAATCAAAGTCTAGAGATTGATCTCCTTTTCTGGCTAAAAAGAAAAATCTAGCAGAATCAACACCCACCTCATCAATAAGACTTCTTAATGTTATGAACTCACCAGCTCTCGTAGACATAGATACGAGCTTTCCATCTCTTATTAAAGAAACAAACTGAATAAAAATAGTTTTCAAAATATCTTTATTAAGGCCTAAAGCCTCAACGGCTCCTTTTATTCTGGGCAAATAGCCGTGATGATCAGCTCCCCATATATTCACGAGTAAATCAAAGCCTCTTTCGTATTTCGAGTCATGATAAGCAATATCTGAAGCGAAGTATGTAGGTTCGCCATTTTCTCTAATAAAAACTCTATCTTTTTCATCGCCATAATCAGATGACTTAAACCAAGAAGCGCCATCTTTTATCGACAAATTATCAGTAGCTTTTAACTTTTCACTAGTTTTTAAAAAACTACTTTTTTTGGGTGGTTTATAAAGAGACGATTCATTGAACCAAGTATCATGGTGCACTCTAAATTTTTCTAAATCAGATCTTATTTTTTTAATTTCAACTTCAATAGAAAAATTAATCAGCAAGTCAAAGTCTTTAAAATTTTTATTAATAAATTTTTTCATTTCCTCTGATTCATCAATTTTTAAAAATCCATCCACATCACTGATAAGAAACTTATCCTGGAAAGACCGTTTAAGTTCTATAGCGGTGTCTTTGATGTAATCTCCTTGATAACAATCTTCAGGAAAGCTTATCTCGATGCCAAATAATTCTTGATATCTTAGGAATACACTCAAACCCAAGGTTTCCGACTGGAGTCCTCTATCATTCACATAATATTCTTGGATGACATCATTACCTGACTTAATCAATAAATTAGTTAAAGCAGATCCAAAAGCCGCTCCTCTTCCATGGCCAACATGTATGGGACCAGTAGGGTTGCAGGAAACATATTCGATGAGAATTTTTTTTGGAATCTCTTCAACAAATGGAAAATAGGAGTCTTTACTTTTTATAAGTTTTTTTAAATAAGATAAAGATGCGTCATTTGAGAGAAAAAAATTAATAAATCCAGGGCCCGCTATTTCAACTTTATCTAACCAGCTGTGACTTCCTAATGAAGAAATTATCTCATCAGCTAAATCACGTGGATTTTTTTTTAAATCTTTAGCTAAAATCATAGCCACATTAGAAGTCCAATCTCCATGAATGTCTGATTTAGTCCTGAGAACCTCAACCGAAATATTGTTTTCAGTTATTTTAGAGATGGTTTTTTCTAATAAACTCTGAATATCTTTTTTCACTTACTTAGCTCTGCTTTGATATTCATTAGTCCTTGTATCTATTTTTATTACATCGCCTTGATCAATGAATAGAGGCACCTTAACTTCAATCCCATTAGCTAATTTAGCTGACTTCAAGGTATTAGTTGTTGTGTCCCCTTTGAATCCTGGTTCTGTTTCTATGATCTCAATTTCAACAAAAGTATCAATATCTACTGAAACTAGAGTATCTTCCCAAAGAGCAATCTCATAAGTTTCACCTTCTTTGATCCAGAGGCTTTTATAACCCATAACCTCAAGATCAAAATTAATTTGCTCATAAGTATTGAGATCCATAAAAACAGCACTATTTGCTTCTTTATATAGATATTGCATATTTAAAGTTGAAATATCAGCTTTTTCAACCGATTCACCAGTTTTAAAAGTTTTATCTAAAACTCTTCCGGTAATTAAGCTTCTATATTTAACTCGCATTACAGCCTGACCCTTGCCTGGTTTATGAAATTGATTGTCTACAATCTCACATAGCTCATTTTCTATTATTACTTTTAAACCTGGTCTAAATTCGTTTGTACTGATCATTGCCATAAAACCTCCTAGAAACTTTGCTTAAAAACCTTAATTGTGTTTTAAAAAGGTGACATAGTGTTGCAATATTTTTTACAAAATTTTAAAGTACTTGCATTAAGATGTAGTTTACCTAAGGAGATGCAAGTTTTTCTTGTTTTTTTTTACAAATTTATAATAATTTTTTAGGAGATGGGGATTTCATGATTAGACATTTAATAAAAATAACGCTTATACCTCTATTGGTAGTGTTTTCTATATCCACGATGAGTCAATTAGATTCGGTTATGGATGAAAATAAAGATAGAACAAAAGCAGCAGCAGTTTCACAAGCCAAAATTGATTCAACTCAAATTAAGACAGATAAAGCTTCTACAGAATATAAAAGTGTAAGCAAGCAAATAGAAGGCTTAAAAGTTTATAACGCTCAAAAAAGAAAGCAGATAAAAAGGCAAGTTGAACGCATGCGAGAAATAGAAAAGACTATGAAGTATGCCTCTGTTTTACAAAGACAAATTCCACCGCTAGCGAGAAGAATGCATGCTGGCCTAGAACAATTTGTTGCTCTAGACCTTCCTTTTAGTTCCGGTGAAAGAACTGAAAGACTTAAATTTATTAAAGATGCGCTGGACAACCCAACTGTCTCTCCTGCAGAAAAACTAAGGCAAGTTTTGGAAGGCTTCGATATTGAAGCTGAGTATGGAAGAAAAATAGATACTTACAAAGATACTATCTTAATTGGTG
>JGI24005J15628_10001814_pt1 | contig 11203 bp, 16 predicted proteins | sample LinPmetageLP40_FD_15628 | JGI IMG/M metagenome (IMG submission 15628) | reverse complement strand
GTCTACTTCTCAATCTGATATGCTTATTGATGATATTACAATATTAAGGGGAATATCTTCTGTTAATGAAATTAAATTCACAACAACAGCACTAAATGAAAGAGTTAATCCTAATACAGTAAATTCAGCTATTACTGCTTTGTCACCATCTCAAACTATTTACTATAGATTCTATGTATTTACAAATACAGATACAAATTATACTATAAAATCAGTATTAAGTGATATGAAATCAGAAACAACATTAAGCAATTAAGATGATAGAAAATATATTAAACTTATTAGAGTTTGCAAAAAACGAAAAGTGGACTGGTCAGTATATGGACATTGCTTTAGGCAAAAACAAATACCCTGAATCAATTAAAGAAGCCTACCAACAATTTAGAAAGGAATTATGAGTAAAAAAGTAATAGTAGATTTAAACGTAAACACAGGTAAGTCAGAAGAAGATGTTAAAAAAGTAACAGAACAAACAACTGACTTAAAAGACAGCTTAAAAGATGTAGAAACCCAAACCAAAAAAACAAATAAAGTTTTAGGTGGAATTAAAAAGGTTTTATCAGGATTATTTATAATACAAGGACTGCAAATTGCATTTGATTTGTTTAAAGATACATTAGGTAAAAATCAAAGGGTATTGGATTTATTTTCACAAGCTACTGAAACATTAAGTTTAGCTTTTAATGATTTATTTTCTTATTTAAGTAATAACGTTGGAACTATTATTGGTTATTTTAAAGGCATTTTTAGCGACCCACAACAAGCGTTAAAAGATTTTGGAGTAGCTATAAAAGAAAACATAATAGAACGCTTTAATAGTGCTTTAGAAGTGCTTGGTTATCTTGGTACAGCTATTAAAAAGGTTTTTGAAGGTGATTTTGATGGTGCAATGGAAGCTGCAAAGAATGCAGGTAAAGAATATGTAGATGTTTTAACTGGCGTGGATGGTTCAGTAGATAAAATAGTAGAAGGAACTAAAAACCTTTCAAGTAGTATTGTAAAATATGCTAAAAGCACATTTGATGCAGCAAAAGGTACTGTTGAACTAAACAAACAAGCTGAAATAGCAGCAGTTATTAATCAAGGGTTAATAGAAAAGTATGATAGACAAGCAGAACAGCAACGTCAAATACGAGATGATGAAACCAAGACAATGGAACAACGTATTGCAGCTAATACGGAACTTGGTAGAATACTTGATGAACAAAGTGAAAAGATGCTTCAAAATGTTGACTTACAAATTAAAGCAGCACAATTAGAATACGATAAAAACCAAAACCAAGAAAACTATATAGCTTTATTAGAAGCACAGAATGAACGTGAAGCAGTACTTGCTCAAATAGAAGGGTTTAGGTCTGAACAATTAATTAATAGAATATCACTTGATAAAGAAGCATTAGAATTACAAAAAGAAGCTATTGAAACAGAAGATGAACGAATAGCAAAAATAGCTGAATTAACTAATTTTGAAATATTAACTGCTGTTCAAAAGCTACAACGTGATAGAGATAATGCATTAGCAGAACTTGACCTTTTAGAAGCAACAGAAGCAGAAAAACAAAAGATAAGAGACCATTATGCAGACGAAGAAGAAAAATTAACAAAGCTAACAACTGCAAACAAATTAGATTTAGCATCAAATGCTATGGGTGATTTAGCAGGTATATTTGGTGAAGAAAGCAAAGCAGGTAAAGCAGCAGCAATAGCACAAACAACAATAGAGACCTATAAAGGTGCTACTTCAGCTTTTGCATCATTATCAGGTATTCCAGTAGTTGGTCCTGTATTGGGTGGAATAGCAGCAGCAGCAGCGGTAGCAGCAGGTATTGCAAACGTTAAAAAGATAACTTCTATTGGTCCTCCAGTATCAGGCGGTGGTGGTTCAGCACCTTCAGTACCCAAAGCACCGAGTTTTAATGTAGTAGGAGCAGCACCTGAAAACCAATTAGCACAAGCAATAGGTGAAAAAGAAGATAAGCCTGTAAAAGCCTTTGTAGTGAGTAATGATGTAACAAACGCACAAGCGTTAGACAGAAACATTGTAGAAGGTGCTTCAATAGGTTAATTAATAACAAAAAATACTAAATATTATTGTTTAATTATGGATATAGTAGAACTTTTTATAGACGAAACAGACGAAGTATCAGGAATTGAAGCTATTAGCGTAGTAGAAAACCCTGCTATTGAAGAAAACTTTATAGCACTAAAAAATCAAGAATTTAAACTTGCAGAAGTAGACAAAGAAAAGCGTATCCTTATGGGTGCTGCCTTAATTCCTTCAAAACCGATTTATAGACAAAACGGTGAACAGGAGTATTATATATACTTTAGTAAAGCAACTGTTAGAAAAGCAAGTGAATTATTTTTTATAAATGGTAATCAAAGCAATTCAACACTTGAACACCAATTAGAATTAAAGGGTCTTACAGCCGTTGAAAGTTGGATAGTGGAATCAGAACAAGATAAAAGTAGAATGTACGATTTAAATGTGCCTATGGGAACTTGGATGGTATCTATGAAAGTTAACAACGATGATGTTTGGAAAAAAGTGAAAGCTGGTGAAATTAAAGGATTTTCAATTGAAGGATACTTTGCGGACAAGTTAGAAAGACCAAACGAACCAAATGAATTAAAAGCACAAGATACACTTAAAGAACTTAAAAAATTACTAACTAGTGAGTAGTATTCCAAGCCCTCAAAACGATAAAAGAGCATGTTTGTGTAAAGATGGTAAAACATATTCACGTGAATGTTGTGATGGTAGCTTTCAAGCACAAGGTATTGGTAATATAACTAAAGCATCAATAACAAGATACTACACAGTAACTAATTGTAATGGTGGTACTAAACACATACATACGCACGACCTTGAACTTACTGTTGGTGATATATACTATTTAGTATTTGTTCATCATAACCATACAGACTGTTACACAATAACAGCTACAAGAACTAATGGACACTTTGAAGTAAATAAAGCAACTGCATATAATAACTGCGCAGCATGTCAAGCAGCAAACTAAAAATATAACAAATTGTTAAATATATTATTATAATAAAAAATACACTATGAAACCAGAAGTTAAAAGAATACTTACAAAATTAGCTGAAAATAATAAAGATTCAGTTAAAGTAGAATTAAGCAAAAGTAAATTAGATACCTTATTTAATGAATCTATTGATATGTATGCTTCAGCAAAAGTAGATGCACAAAAAATTGAAAAAGAATTCCAAACAATTAATAGACAGAATCAAAAAATAAAAGATAAGTTAACACAAAATAGAAAAGAAGCATTTAGATTAGCATCTGATCTTGTTGCCGCTTATAAAGTTATAGGAGAAGATCCACCAAGTTGGATAGATAAATGGACTGATGGCATTAGTGATGTTGCAGCTAAAGTTCCTGTATCTAATTTAGCAAATATGTTTGCTATCTAATTTATTAAAAATATAACAAACTAAATCACAATTTATTGTAATATATATGAAAGCACAAGATATGTTAAACGAAGTAAAAAAACTCATTGGTGTAGAAGCATCAGTTGAAGTTAAATTAGCACAAGCTGAACTAGAAAACGGTACGATTATCGAAAGTGAGTCATTTGCCGAAGGTAGCGAAGTGTTTATAGTAACAGAAGATGAGCGTGTAGCTCTTCCTGTAGGCGAATACAAACTTGTAGATGGTGAAACTTTAATTGTAGAAGAAGAAGGAATTATAGCTTCTATCGGTGCAGTTGAAGAAGCACCAGCTGAAGAAGAAGTAGAGGCTGAAGAAGACCCTAAAGAAGAAATGGGTTATGCTACTAAGCAAGAACTTCAAGAAGTGAAAGATATGGTTGAAGAAATTAAAGCTATACTTGAACCAAAAGAAGAAGAAATGAGCGATGATGGTGTAAGTTCTGTTAAATCAGAAGAAACAACCACTAAAACAGTTTACGCTGAAAAAGAAGAAATGAGTGAAGTAGAAAAAGTATCTCATAATCCTGAAAGCGAAAGTAAAAAACAAACAAACCTTTATTCACAAAAAAGAAAAGGTAACACTTTGGATAAAGTAATGAGTAGAATATCAAACTTTAAATAAATAAAAAATGTCAACAACAATCACAACAAGTAATAGCGTATTGCGAGCAAGATCAAAGCAAGAAACTTTGACTACAACTCAAGATATTAGTATTAATGACGCAGGAGCAGAATTTAACATTGCAACAGATGCAAAAGTTCTAACCCTTCCTGCTATCACAGCAGAAAACATTGGTGCTGAATTTACATTTCGTAATACAGGTGCAGACGGTAATAACATTATTACTATTAGTCCAGCTGCAACAGATGCAATTCACGGAACAATAGCAGCAGTATCTTCAGGTGGTGTAGATAACAAAGACTGGATTAACACAAAAGCATCTGCAAATAAAGGTGACTGGTGTACTCTTAAAGCAGTAGCACTAACCGACTGGTATATTACCGGCGGAGACGGAGTATGGGCATCAGAAGCATAATAATTAAATAAATTAAAAAATATAAAATGGCAACAACAACATCAATTACTACTACTTACGCAGGGGAGTTCGCGGGACAATACATTTCTGCGGCACTGCTCAGTGGTACAACATTAGACAACGGATTAATTACCGTTAAACCAAATATTAAATTTAAAGAAGTAATCAAAAAAGTATCTTCTGATGATATCGTAAAAGATGCATCTTGTGATTTTGATTCTACTTCAACTCTAACTTTAACGGAAAGAGTAATTGAACCAACTTATCAAAGCGTAAATTTACAACTCTGTAAAAAGGATTTCCAAAACGATTGGGATGCGATTTCTATGGGTTATAGCGCACACCAAAGTTTACCAACTTCTTTTAGTGACTTTTTAATTGCTCACGTAGCATCTAAAGTAGCACAAAGAACAGAGCAATCTATTTGGAATGGAGCTGCAGCAACAAACGGACAGTTTGGTGGATTTAAAGAACTTATGTTAGCAGATGCTGATGTAGTAGATGTAGCAGCAGTTGGCGGTGGAGTAAATGCCGGTAATGTAATTGCTCAATTAGGAGCGGTTGTAGATGCAATTAGTTCTAACCTGTATTCTTCAGAGGATATGATAATTTATGTATCTCAAAATGTAGCTAGAGCTTATGTAAGAGCTCTTGGAGGTTTCTCAGTAGCAGCAACTTCAAATGCAGGGACAAACGATAGCGGTACACAATGGTTTAGCGGACAAGCACTAACATTTGATGGGGTTTCTTTAGCAGTAGCAAATGGAATGGCGGACAACACAATGGTAGCAGCAGAAAAATCTAACTTATACTTTGGCACAGGATTACTATCCGACCAAAATGAAGTAAAAGTAATTGACATGGCGGACATTGATGGCTCACAAAACGTAAGAGTAGTAATGAGATTTACAGCAGGTGTTCAATATGGCATCGGTAGTGATATCGTACTTTATTCTTAATAATTAATTAACCAATAAATTAGGTGGGTAAGCCAATAGCGCCTACTCACCTTTTTTTATTTAAAATATAAAACAAATGGCTTGTGATTTAACGCTTGGGAGAAAAGAACCCTGTAAAGACGTCGTTGGAGGACTGAAAAATGTCTATTTTGTTGATTTCGGCGATTTAGGAACTGTAACTTTAACCAATGATGAGATAACAAATATAACTGGATTAAACCAGGATGGAAATTTAACTGCTTTTAAATATGAATTAAAAGGTAATAGTAGCTTTGAGCAAACTATTACTTCTTCACGTGAAAACGGAACAACTTTCTTTGACCAAACTTTAACACTTACTTTGAAAAAATTAAGTAAAGAAGACAATAAAGAACTAAAACTGCTGGCTTACGGAAGACCACATGTAGCGGTAGAAGATTACAACGGTAATGTATTTATGATGGGTCTAGAGCACGGAGCAGATGTGACTGGAGGTACTATTTCTTCAGGAGCGGCAATGGCTGATTTAAGTGGGTACACTCTAACGCTAAATGCACAAGAGACATTACCTGCTAACTTTATGGATTCAGATACAAAAGATGTAGACTTCCCATTTAGTGCAACAGATTATGCAGGATTAGATGGTAATGTAACAATTACTTTAGGTACAAATTCTTAATAGGGTTTTTATTTAATAAATTAGGGTGGCTATATGCTGCCCTTTTTTTTGGCTTAATAATAACAAAAAACAAATAATATTATTGTTATATATATGATAGTATTACAAGAAAGCGGTTCAGCGCAAAACATTGATTTTATACCAAGACAATTTACAGCAGGGGCATCTTACACAGTTAAGATAAAAGATGAAACTAAAAATAAAGAAGTGTATAGTCAAGCAACAACAAGCATATCACAAAACTTATATTTTAATAGATATAGTGCTGTATTTCCTGTAAAACAAGACATTTTTTATATGCTTACAATACTATCAGGTACAAATGAAATTTTTAAAGATAAAATATTCTGTACTAATCAAACAGACTTACCACAGTATACAGTAAATAGTGGTGAGTATATAACCAATGCTTCAGATAACGAATTTATTACAGTATAATGGATAACTTACACATAGTTAATTTAGCTTCATACAACAGACCACAGATAAGCGAGGATAAGAACCGTGAATGGGTAAACTATGGTGAAGATAACGACTACTACACTTACCTTATAAAACTTTATACCGAATCAACAACTAATAACGCTATTATAAATGGTGTTACTAATATGATTTACGGTAAAGGTTTAGATGCTTTAGATAGTAATAGAAAGACAAATGAATACGCAGCTATGCGTTCTATCTTTTCTGATGGTTGTTTACGCAAAGTAACACTTGATTTAAAACTATTAGGTGAAGGTTCATTTCAAGTACTATACAAAAATGGTAAAGTAGTTAAATCAGAACACTTTCCAAGACAAACATTACGTGCAGAACGTTGTAATAAAGATGGCGAAATTGAAGCATACTATTATTTTCACGATTGGGCAAACTTAAAGCGTAGTGATGAACCTAAAAGAATATCATCATTTGGTTTTGGTAATGGTAAAGAACCTGAAATAAAAATAATTAAAAGATATGTTAGTGGATACGATTACTATTGTCCTGTTGATTACCAAGGTGGATTAGCATACGCTGAACTAGAGAGTGAGGTTGCGGATTACTTAATCAACGATGTTCAAAACGGCTTCAGTGGAACTAAAGTAGTAAACTTTAACAATGGCGTACCTGATGTAGAGAAACAGTTGCAAGTTAAAAATGACGTGATGCGTAAGCTAACTGGCGCTCGTGGCGAAAAAGTAGTAATTGCATTTAATAACAATGCAGAAAGCAAAACAACTGTTGATGATATTCCATTAAATGATGCACCACAGCATTATGAGTATTTGTCAAACGAATGTTCAAGTAAGCTAATTGTAGCACACAGGGTAACAAGTCCTTTACTTTTAGGAATTAGAACAGAAAACAATGGTTTAGGCTCTAATGCAGACGAAATAAAGACCGCTGCTTTACTTTTTGATAATATAACTATAAAACCATATCAAGACTTAATAACCGAGTGTATAGATGATGTGTTGGCGATTAACGGTATTAGTTTAAAACTTTACTTTAAGACATTACAACCTTTAGCGTTTATTGATACAGATAATGCTATTACAGATGAATCACGTGAACAAGAAACAGGTGTAAAAGATGAATATTCTTTATCAAGCCAAGTTGTAGATAATGATTTTGCAATTATAGATGATAGATTAGGCTATGCTAAAAAAGAAATGGCAATAGAAGCTGCTAAAAATATAGGATGTGAAGGTTATCACGAACACGAATACGAAGGTAAGATATGGTATATGCCTTGTGAGCAACATATAAAAGATGATTTAAGTGCTGAATTTGATGATGACAAAATGTATGGTTTGCTTGAAGAATTTGGCGAAGATGAAGATTTAGAAAATTGGGATTTAGTAGATGAACGTGAAGTAGACTATAAGCAAGAAGAATCATTAGACAAAATGATAGGTTTAGCTTCTACAGGAACTGCAAGACCAAACTCTAAAAGTGATTTAGATGGGGAAACAAAAAACGATAATAAATTTATTGTTCGTTATCAATACGCACCTTTAGCAGTAAGTAATAATTCAAGGCAGTTTTGTAGAAAGATGGTAGCTGCAAAAAAGATATACCGTAAAGAAGATATTACTCAAATGGGTAAAAAGGCGGTAAACGCAGGATGGGGTAAAAGCGGTGCTGCAAAGTATTCTATTTGGAAATATAAAGGTGGTGGTGCTTGCCATCATTTTTGGATGCGTAAAACGTATATGGCAAAAGAAGGTGTAAAGCCTGATGTTAATAGTCCAAAAACAAAACCAGTTTATAAACAACAAAGAAAAAACGAAGGAATTAAACCACCTAATAAAAAGAAAGAACCTTCATTAGTATCTACTAAACCAAAAGATATGCCTAATCAAGGATTTGTAAATAAATAAGAAATGGCAGAAGCAATACTAATAACACGAAAAGACGTAGTAAAGTTTACTGCAATGAATGGCAATGTAGATACTGATAAATTTATTCAGTATATTAAAATTTCGCAAGATATTCACGTACAAAACTATTTAGGAACTGACTTACTACAAGCAATACAAGCTAAAATTATAGCTGGTAACTTAACAGGAGACTATTTAAGCCTTGTTACAGACTACGTAAAGCCTTTACTTTGTCATTGGGCAATGGTAGAGTATTTACCTTTTGCTGCCTATACAATAGCTAATAAGGGTGTTTACAAGCATAGTTCAGAAAATGCAGAAAACGTATCAAAAGAAGAAGTAGACTTTTTAGTAGAAAAAGAACGTACAACAGCACAATACTATACTGATAGATTTATAGATTATATGAGTTTTAATGCAAGTTCAAAGTTTCCTGAATATTACAGTAATAATAATGAAGATATTTTCCCTGATAAAGACGCAAATTTTAGTGGATGGGTGTTGTAAAATATAAACCAAAAGAAGAAAACGTAAATAAGTTAAAACAATATCTAACTTATATAACAAAAAGTAAAAAAACTAATTGTACTATATATACAAAAAGCATTAAAAACTAAAAGATGAATTACGGAAGTATATATCCAGTTACGTGGTGGGGTGCTGTAAATGAATTAAATAACTGGGGTATAGTTTATCCTTTTAACGCAGATGAATCAAACTTTAGAGCAGATACAACTTTAGTTACTTCAGATGAAACAATATATACAGCAGACCAAACAGAATTTTAAAATATAAAAAATGGCAAAACAAGTAATAAATATTGGAACTACTGCTAATGATGGTACTGGTGACCCTTTAAGAAGTGCTTTTGATAAAGTAAACGATAACTTCACAGAACTGTATACAGATGATGCAGGAGATGTAAATTCAATAACAGCAACAGCACCGATTGCAAGAGACTCAGCAACAGGAGCAGTTACAATTTCGTTAAATGATAGTGGGATTAGTACTCAAAAAATAGCAGACGATGCTGTAACAACGGATAAGTTAGCGAATGCAATTAATTCAGCAATTACAGCAAACACTGCCAAAGTAACTAATGCAACGCATTCTGGTGAAGTAACAGGTTCGGCAGCTTTAACTATTGCAAACGATGTAATTAGCTATGCTAAACTTGGTGCGGAATTTACGACAACTGGAGCAGTAACAACCGCTTTAGACTTTGGAGCAAATCAAGTGTTTACTAAAACAATGAGTGGAGATACTACATTCACTTATTCTAATGTAAATATAGGAATGGTTAAAGATTTTATTTTAACTGGCTCACATACTCCAACTTTTCCAAGTGGAACTAAAACAGTAGCAGGAACTTACGATGGTTCTGCAAGTAATTTAATACAAATTTTAGCAGTTGCAAGTGGTGACTACTGGATGTCAATTTCAAAAGCACAATAATATGTACGCAAAATTAGAAAATAAAAATATTATAACATACAAAAGATTGCCTGTTCAATTTGAAGATGAAAATGGTTTACACTTAAACTTCAGAAATGTATCTGATCCTACTAAATTTGGGTTTTACAATGTGGTTACACCACCTTATGATTCTATAAGCCAAAGACTGGGTGAACTAAAATTTAATAAGAAGAAAAAAGTATTTACTTATTCAGTAAGTGATATTGATTATACAACCACTTATGAAGTAAAAGACGAAGAAGGCGAACTAACTGGAGAAACACTTCCCAACTACGATATTGATGCTAAAAAATTAGACTTAATAAAAAGTGTTAAAGAAGAAGCTAACAGGCTTTTAACACCTACGGATTGGTATATACTACGCAAAGCAGAAAGAGACGTTGACGTACCTTCTGACGTTGCCACAGAGCGTAGTTCTATTATAACTAAAGCAGCAGGATTTGAAACAGAAATAAACGCTTTAACAACTTACGAATCCTTATTAAGATATTCAATAGTATTTTTTCCAAGAGAATTATAAAACAAATTTATGTTAGGTAAAAGACTAATAAATTCCAATAGTGCTGCGGCAGGTGGTTCTTGTACAACTGACACATTACAAATATTAGGCGATACTTCTTGTATTGCTTATTATAAGATGTCAGATGCTACTGATGAAAGTGGCAATTTTGATGGGACACCTACAAGCGTTAACTTTAACGTAGCAGGGAAGTTTGGCAATGCAGCGCAGTTTAATGGGAGTAGTAGTAATGTAGAATTTTCAGCAGGTTCTTTTAATAATACAACAATAACTATAAGTGCTTGGATTAATTCTGCATCAAATGCAGCAGACCAAAGTATATTTAATTCTTTTGATTATGACGGTAGTACTTCAAGAGGTTTTATATGGAAAAAAAATGCAAATCAAACTTTAACTGCTCAATTTTATAATAGCGGTACACAAAGTAATTTAAATACAACCGCAACTGTCGCTAATAATGTTTGGACAAATGTAGTGCTCACTATAAGCACAACCCAAGCTAATATATATATTAATGACGGTACAGCTGTAACATTAACACAAAACAATTTAATTAATTTTCATTCAACTACAAAAGCAGGTATAGGAAGCTATAGATTTACAGGAGGTTCATTTCAACAGTTTTTTGACGGCTCAATAGATAACGTTCGTATATTCAACAAAACACTTTCAAGTTCTGAAGTAACCACACTTTACAATGAGGTTTATTGTGTGCCTACTATTGTACCGAC
>JGI24005J15628_10001811_pt1 | contig 11214 bp, 8 predicted proteins | sample LinPmetageLP40_FD_15628 | JGI IMG/M metagenome (IMG submission 15628) | reverse complement strand
GTAGCTGATCCTGTATTTATTTGGAATAAAGATTGTGTATAACGACTTGAAGAAGGTATACCTTTAGTTTTAAATCTAAATTCTATATTATCAGGTACAGCACTACTAGCTAAATCTCCATTCCACCAACCTTCTATTACATTCCAATCTACATCAATTTCATTCCAAACAGGAATTACGGATTGTATAGCTGGTAGCCAAGGTACATTAACTGAACTGTGTGAAATTGAGGATGTTAAATTTAATGGGTTTGTATTTAAACTATATGAAAATTGATCTATAGACTGATTTACAGCAGGTGTAAATTTTTGGTCTCCTCCAAATTCATTAATTCTTAATATAGTACTCGGAATACCAAAGCAATTTAATAATGCTCTTAATCCCTTGTGTGAACCCTTAGATTTTAATAAATAGGGTAAATTATGATAAATTCTTTTATATACTTCTTTATTTAAATCATCAAAAGTATTTACATCATTTGAAGCAGAAATATAATTAGTTACTAACTGTGACCCTGTTGATGGAGTTAAAGATCCTGAAGGTGTTAATCCTAAAAATGCTTCATAAATATCTGCATTTGTTCTATCACTAGTATACAATTTAATACCTAAAGAACGAAGAGCATCAGCTACCATATCTTTAGAAATACCATAATCAATACGATTATCTGCATCTTTTAAGTCTGTAATTGCTCTTGAATAAGTCCAAACGGAATCAAAACTTTGACCCATCATACCAACTAACAAACCTAAAGTTGAATTTTGAGGATCTTCTTTTATATAAGCTGGAAGTTGATTCCAAATATAATCCATATTACTTTGATCATATAAAGAAGAAGAAAGTACCTGACCACCATAATTTGGATTGGATTCATCAATTGATCCATACCAAACTGAAGCGGAATCTGAATTTACAGGGACATTGAAAAAAGGAGGAGTACTTGATCCAGATTTAGGCCAAGATTTAGAACCAGAATTAAAATAAAGGAAATATTCATACCCATCAAATTGTTTAATTACTGTATCTATATTTTGTTGAACAGTTGCTTCACTAGCTGATATATAAGTTGGGTCTGTTAAAGAATCTAATCCTTTTAAAGAATTAATATCACTTTGATAACTTTGAATTGTATTTAATTTATATCTAAAATTTTCTAATCTATCATAAGCAGAAGAAAAATGAACAAATTGACTGTAAAAATCATAATCTATATTAATATGTACACTTTTTTCTTCTAATATAGATTGTAATTGTTGAAATGAAGAAGTTAATGAAGTATCTAATATAGTACTTGCATTAAAATATCCAGTTGTAGAATTTGTTTTTTCATTTAATTCTATATTAGTATTAGGACCTCTTAAAAATATTTTTTCTTCTACTTCATCAGCATTAAATTCTATATTTACGTTAACTGAATAAGGTTCTGATATTTGTTCTACAGCCCATAAAGTATCTTTTATACCATACCCAGTAGGTAAGGGTTCATATAATTTTATAAAAAGACTAGGTTCTGCTTCGGATGTAGTATCTAATAAACTATTAACACCTATTAAAGTTTGGTTATTACCAAAGTTTAAAAGAAGATCAGAATAAAAACTTTTATTTTGTTTTGAAGTAAGATAATTTAAATATGATGTACCTAAGGCATTATATGATATTTCATTAGTAGAAATTTTTATTTCAGTTCTATCTGAAGAAATTTCTTTAATGTAAAATCTGGTTTGGTAATTACTTAAAAATAAGTTTCTATAGAAAAAATAATTGGTGTTATATTCTCCTACATCATAACCAGCACTTTTAACATCTTCTACTGCATTTATGTATATAGTATCATATAGGCTAGAAGATTCAAAAGTTTGTTGGGTTTTATAATTTTGGTAGTTATAATCAACATCTACCAATGTATTATTAGCAGAATATACATAATATTCAATTACATCTTGATCAGTACCAAAATTTCTAACAATATCATACCCATTTAAAAGATTTGTATCTTGAGTAGAATATTCTTGGTTTATGTATTCCAATGAAGGATTAAGTATAACACTGCTAGTTTCCATGTTTAAACTTGTGTTGAAAGGTTAACTACTTCTTGTTGAGCTGTTAATAATTCTATTCTTAGTCCACTAATTTCATCTATTAATGCCTGCATTTCTGCCGATTGGTTAGTCATTCCTACATAACTAGAACTTCTTGTTACAAGTTCTCTATGAGATCCAACTTCACCATCTTGAGGAATATCAAAAAATAATCTATTATATTCTTCAAAAAATTCAATAACAGTTAAAGGTTCATTTTCTTCTAAAACTTCATTGGGTTGTACTAATTGAGTAAATTCAGTATCTACAATTTGAGGGTATGAAACTCTCCCAAAAACATTTTTATTTAATTTTACTTCTTGGACACTTATTTTATCTGCCATTATCTTACAATTTTAAAATAGTTTGTACCTGAATCCTGAACAATAGTTTCACTTCCCACTACTGTTTTTAACATTAATTGATAATATCTTTCTGGTTCTAACCCATCCATATAAACTTTAAAGTAATTAGAACTAGAGTTTATACTTAATTTAGTATAATTTGTATCAAAATCAATAACCATTTCTCCAGTTTTAGCATCTTTAATAGCCCAATAAGAAGAAGTTGGTAATAGTTTAGTATTTAAATATACGGATTGGGTTTGAAATGACCTAGCAGGGAATATATCTCTTGTTTTTACTTCAAAGTTATAAATCATTGAATCTTCAAACACAGATTGTAAATTAGTAAATTTAGAAATAAATGCACTTGAAGTTACCATTGAACCTGTCCCTGATCCTGTAATAAAATAATTATCAACTATAGAATCATCCCATTTAATTTCTAAAGCTGGGGGATATATAGTATGAGTATCCATAGAAAAGAAATTTGTATTAACAAAATCTGTTCCAAATTCAATAGAATCATTTAATTTTAAAACAAACCCATTATTAACTATTCCTGATGAACCTGTAAGCCATAATCTAATAGTATCAGTTACGGGTATATTAATATCTTTATCACTTGTATAATTAAAACTTTGGCTTGATTTTGCAGATAATAAAGTATTGTTAAATGTTTGTATAGAACCTGTATACCATGTACTTCCTCCAGATGTTAATCCAAAAGAAGATGTTACATAATCTGCAAAACCGGTTGTTGTCCATTTATTCGAACCCGATTCTCCTGCAAAAGTCCAAGAACAACCATCATCAGTTTTTGGATCATCTGCTACTCTTCCTGTACCCATATCCCAACTTTGTGAAATTGGAAAGGCTTCTATCGTATAATCTAATGGAAGATTTCCGGCATTAGCTAGGTATAATCTTAAATTAACATCATAAGATGACGTAGTTACTGTATTTGTAATTATATCGTTTAAATTCGCATTATTGAATTGAATTAACGCACGATTAACAGCAGGCAAATCGCCTTGAGCTGAGGATAACTGGTTTATGCCATTTATATTAGATATTTCTAAGACCTCATCTCTACCAGTATTTTGTGCTGGGTATTGTGATCTTATAAAGGCATCTTGTTCAGAAAATAATTTATATACAGCCATTTTATTTTTTAATTTGTTACTACTCTACCTTGAATATCAATATCGGGGAATCTTACTTCAAATATACTTGGATCTAAAGAGGGATATAATACATTATCTATTGTAGCTCCTCCTATATCATAAGCATATTCAGAGTAACCTGAGGAAGTACCTGATTTATTTGTAATATTTAGATTTTTAATTGTTTGAATTCCTTCAACTGTATCTAAAACATTTCTTACATTATTGATTAATATAGGTTGGTTTATTTGCCATTTATCTGTATTAAAATATGCTTTTAAAGCATTAATACAATTATTTAATATTATTCTATTATTAAAATTAGGAAGCATTATTACATCAAATTCTACTCCTAAATTAATTATAAAAGCATCTTTAATAGCTACGGCATCCGTAACCATTCTATATTCAGCCAAATAAGTTTTTAAATTTTGTTTTAAAGCAGGATCGGCTAATGTAAGTAATCCATTATTATTTTTGCTTAAAACGTATAAACATAGAGTATTATCATTATAATCACTAAATGAAGTTGTATTATTATTTAATATATCACTTTCTTGTGTTATATAAGTTTTATATATTACCCCATATTTAGAAGGTAATGATAAAGCTCTAATCATATAATCATCCTTAGTTACAGTTCTTAATTGAGTTGGATATTGAGCTAAGGAATTTAATCTTATATCTTCGTTAGTATCACCATTACCACCGCCTATTGCTGGTTTTAGATTGTTAAAAGCTAAAGATTGTTGAACTGTTGATTGTAAAGTTGAATCTAAATTATTTCCAAAAAATGTAGTATTACCTGATGTTAATATGGTTAATGATTGAGCAGGGATATTAGAAGCTGCTCCTCCTCCAGTTAAATATTCTACGGTTAAAGTAGTATTTGAAGGTGCTAAACCATAAGTTTTTGTATATAAAAAATTAGAAGGATCATATGCTGTTGTAAGTTTATCTACTCCATAAGGCAAACCTAAACCAATATTATCAGAATTAGGAATAATTTCTTCATCGGGATTTGATGATACACCAGGACCAAATTGAATTTCTAAAGTATTATCAGATTTAAATCTTGATATAAATCTTCTTGGAGCTTTATCTATTTTTAATAAATAAGGAGTTGTATCATTATATTGATATAGATTAGGATCATTAGAAGCTATATTTGAAACAGAGTTAAATATTGTTTCTTGTGCTAAATAAGGAACTTCATACCAACGGTTATTATCACTATCTGTTACTTTAATAATATCTATTATATTAGTATCTGTAATAGTATTAGTTGCGAATTTTTGTGGTGTAGTAAAAGCAAATGTAGTTGTTTGTAAATTACCAGAAACTGCTTTTGCTGATTTTTTTAATAAATAAAAACTAGGCTGATTGGCAGCATTTGTTGAATACACAGATATATCTGTAGGATCTGCACTTCCAGAAACTGTAAAATCAACTTTATCTTCTATATAAAAAAATATATTAGTATTATTAGAAGATTGTAATTGTACACCTTCTTCTATAATTAAAGCATAATTCCAATCTGGTTGAACGGTACCACGAGCTGTGGTTGAAGGAATTGTTTGAAAAATTTCTACATCTGTAGTAGCAGCGTTTGTTACTTGAGGGGTATACCCCATCGAATAAGCTAAAGCTAATAGATTATCCCTTTGTTTTGCAAATTGAATATAATTTTCTTGTACTTGATTATCAGTATAAAAAGATAAAACATCACCAACATAGGATGCCATCTCTATTAACATCATACCTGCTGATTCTTCTGAAAAATCATTATAAGTAGAAGGATAATAGATCTCAGCAAATTCAATTAGTTTTTGTTTTAAACTATCAAAATCTTTATTAAGATACTGGATGTTTTTAGCTTGAGGCATCTTGTAAATTTAAATTTAATTGAAGAACATCTTCAATATTAGTATTAATTATTGAATATTTTAAATATATATTAATAGTTGCATTATTAGGATCTAGTTCTATATCTAATGATTCTATTACAACTTGAGGAAAAAATTGAGATACACCTCCTCTAATTAAATCTTCTATTCTTGCTGAAGTATCTTCATTTGCTTGTTCAAATAAAATTCCTCTTAAACCTGAACCAAAACCAGGATTCATAATTCTTTCACGTTTTCCCGTTAAAAGGAAATTTATTAAATTAGACTTTATAGCATCTGTTGTTGTAAAAGTAGTATTAATACCAGTAGCACCATCAAAAGGAAGACTAATCCCAACTCCTGTACTTGGATTTAGGTCTAATACATCAACATTTCTTACTATATAGGCCATTATAATTTACCTTCTTCTTTGAATTTACTCATCATATTAGAAAAGTCAGGAACTGCATCTATTGAAACTTGATTAATATCAGATGTTTTTTGAGATGACATTTGTTCTACTGAATCTACTACTTTAACTTCTTGTTGAGGCATTCCTGCTCCAAAACCTACGGCACTTTGTGCATTAAATTCCCCACCCATACTTCTCCATTCTCCAGAGGCAGCAGTTTCATTTAATATTTGTGCTAAAGGGTCTTTAGATTCAAATAAAGGTTTTTGTGGTGGTTGAGGTGCTTGTTGTACTACTTCTTCATTAACCATTTCGGAAAATGATGGTTTTTTATTTATTTTTTGTTCTACAACGGGCTTTTGCACTACTTTTGTTTCAGTAACAGGAGTACTCATAATCAAAGATAATTCTTCTTTAATTACGTCTCTTACTTCTTCTCGAATTATTTTTCTAAAAGCTTCTACTTTCATGATTATAAATATTTGTTTATTAAATTTTTATTATTTTAATTTACTTCTTAATCTTTCATTTTTACGTGATATTACAACTTTAAGTTTTTTACCTCCTTTGCCAGTTTGGTCAAATTTAATTTTATATTCATCTCGTAATTCTTCTTCGTCTATACCTGATTGGATTTCATTTCGGGTATAATTTTTAGAAAGTAAGAAAAGTATCCATTTTTCAAATTCTTTTTCTTCTATACCATCATAATATTCTTCAAAAGGTTTAAATGCAGCTCTTTGTTTTGGATGCATACTTAAAGTTAACTGTTCATAATCTATTTTTGTAGATTTTTTTAATCCTTCTAGCCATATTGAAGTTTTCTTACCAATTTCTTTAATTTTTTCAGGGTTTGGATCAATAGAATTAAGAATATTATTTTTTAATTTTTCAGATAATTCTTCAGGGTTTAAATTAAATACTCCAGGAGATGACATTATATCATTAAGTTGAGATGTAGTTGCTCCTTGAAGTAAATTAAAAGTATCTTTCATCTTTTTTAATGATGGGTTTTCTTCTATGAACTCAGCAAAAGGTTGTTGAATTAATGCTGCAGCATCAATTGTTTTATTGGGTGATGATTGATTAGAAACTAATGTTGCAGGTTCTCCCTGAGCTTCTTCAAATTTAGAATTGCCTGTTCTCATTGCTACAGGATCAGTATTAGTTTGACTACCTTCTACATTATCAGCATTTGTATTATTAGCTTGGGCTTTTTTATTATTAATTTGTAATGGGTTTGCACCTATAGTTTCTTCTAATTTTATAGCATCATCATTTGGAATTGGTTGATTAGAAGGAAGACCTACATCTATTACACCCAGTTGAACATTTCTTTTAATTTTATATTTAGTTTCATCTACAATAAGATTTAAATCATCACTAAATGTTAAATCAGATCCTACTACTATACTTCCCTCACTATCAAAAGCAACTCCTCTTCTTCTAGTTAAATTACTTTCACCTTTAGAAGTATCAGATATAGGTTTTTCTTCTTGAATTCTAATTAGATAACCTAAATAAACTTCTTGAAAATTACCAAATTTATCTCCAACATCTATATCATCAATTTTTTCTACGGTTTCAGCGTAAGCTTCTATAGACTGTGCTTGTAACTTTTCAACTAAATTAGCATTATTAGCACCTTTAAATTTATTAAAAGTATAAAAAGTAAAATTTTGTCTTAAACTTCTTCTTAAATCTTGACCTCTAGTTTCCTCAAAATTAATACCAGTTGCACCCGATATTAAATCACCTCCAAATACAATTTGACCATTTGGACCAAAACCCCATACTGTACCTGGGAGAACTAATATAGTTCCATCTTTAGTAATAATTACAGTATTACCAAATTCAGATGCTTCTGAAACATCTTGGGCATTTTGGAATTTATCAGGATCAGAAACATTTTTTATTAATCCCTGAATTTGATTTCTAACAAGGTTTTCAGGAAATCCAATTCCAGTAGAAAGAGATACTAATCCTTGGATTGAGCTATTTAAATCTAATCTTTTATCTAAATTATCACAAGTTTCAAATGTTTGTTGTAATCTACCTAGTTCATTAGCTAAATTCATTAACTGTCTTTGTAAGAAGCCTATTTTTTGAGCTGCAAAGTCTAATAAAGATGATATTTCTTCTAGCATAGGTATTGCTCTATCTAACCCTTCTGAAATTTGGATTACTACTTTTCCTAAAGTATTAATTATACCAGCAGTTGCAAACAGAGCTGGAAGAGCTATTGCTGCTTTTTCAACATACCCTTTTACATCTCTTATTACTTTAGCGACCATTAAAATAGTCTTTATTATAGTTTGTAAAAAATTTATTAAAGATAATGTAAATTGAGTTAACTTTGTTACAAATATAACAAATTTTTTAATAGTTTTTACTATTATAGCTAATTGTTTATAAGGTATTACACCTCTTAATACTTTATTTACATCTCCTATTTGTTTTTTAAATATATTTTCTAAAGATAAATCAAAATTAAGAATAGGTAATATTTCATCATAAAATTCAGTTAAAACTTTAGATCTTTCTATAACTTGTCTAGATGTTAACCCACCAGATAAAGCTAGAGTAGCTGTACTTCCAACATCAGCTGCTGTTTGAGCAACATCTGAAACATCAGAGGTAAATTCAGCAATTTTACCTACTAATCTTTTTAATTTTCCAAAATTTCCAAAAGCAGAAGGGATTTTATCTAAGAAATTTGATATTGCTTTAAAATTAATATCTCTTAAGGCATCAACTATACCTTGAATATCTTCAGATAATTCTCTTATATCAGTTGTTTGTTTTGTTTCATATTCTAATTGCCAATTAGTAAAGGTTGCTAAAACAGGTTCATCATTATCATCAAAAACAGTATTCCCTGATTTAGATTTTTTATAAGGGGGATCTATACCATCAAATGTTTCTATTTGAATTGTATATTCTATTATTTTAGTAGAGTTCGATATAGAATTTAATTGGGGGTTACCAGCAGAAGGAGTTAAAGAAGGGACAGTAAGTGCAGACGTATCAGGTAAATTAAATGAAGGATTTAGTAAATCACTTGATTCATTTCCTAAACTTGAAAAGGATGAATCAATAAAAGAAGGAGCAGGTTGTGAAAAATTATTAGAAATATTAGCACCAGGAATATTAAAAGATGAAATAACACCTTTCATATTAGTAAAAATAGTATTATTATTTGTTTGTTGAATAAAAACAGTAGTCCCGGTAGGAATAAGACCTGGTTGTTCTATACGAACTTTAAATTCACCTTGTTGAATTGGTTGTGGAAGGAGGGATGTTCCAACTGCTGTTTTATTTCCTTCTATTACTCTAAAATTTTGTAATAAGAGTTGAATTTCTCTTAACTCAGTTTGCACTTTTCTTACAGCTTCATTTACAGGACTTCCTTTGGGAAAAGCTGCATTTATACCTAAAATTAAAGGGTTACATAAATTAAATGAATTAATCTTTTGTATAAAATTAGTAATAGGAATAATTCCGGGATTTTCTATTGGGTTTACAACCTTTTTAAGTAATCCTTGTTTTTTATTTCCTAATTCATTATTTTCTTTAGCATATTGTGTTGGATCAGTTTTAGCAAGATCAGGATTTTTTTTTAAATCTTCTCTTCTTTTTTTTTCTATTATTGCTATGTCCTTAAGTTCTTTAGTAATATTAGAGGTAGAAGGTCCATATATTAACGTATTTAACGGTGGGACCGTTTTAGTTAAAAATTTAACAAGGGTGTTTTTTGCTTTAAGAACTAAACCAACTATTTTATTTTCCATTATTGTGTAAAGTTAGTTTTAGATAATAATTTTTCTAAATTGTCGTTGGCATATTGGACGGCAGTATTGAAACCTTCTGATGCTAATTTTACTGATGCTATTTCGGAACCTTCTACTTCTGCTTTAGCTAAGTTTGGAATAACTTCCTCAGTTAATAAAAGAAAATATTGTTTTAACATTTTAACTAATTCATCACCATAAACTAAGGGATGTTCTGCTCTTAACCCAAGCATAATATTAGGTGAATTTATTATAGTCATTCCTTTACTATCTATATTTATGGTACCTTGTGATGATAAAGAAATAGCTTTTTTACCAAGTATAAAAGTTGTATCTTCTTTAGAATTAAGAGTAATTCTATCAGAATTAATTAATATTTGTTTTCCCGTATAATTAAAAGAAGGAGTATATGGAGGGTTTGGGTTTTTAGCCATTATCTGTAGTTGTTTCTTCTGTTAAAGGTCCGTTTGTATTTACTAAATCATAATTAATATCTGTAGAATCTTGAGAGACATTTGATTTATTAGGATCAACTATATCTGTTTCCTGAATGTTCGCTGTTGTATCTATTGGAGGTTTAGCATCAGTTTTAAAAGAATCAAATGGATATGCTGTTATATTTATAGGAATAGGTTGCCCATCTGTTAAATAAATAGAAGAAGCATCTTTATTTATATCTTCATATATTGGAAACCAATTATCATATTCAGAAGTACTCCCTTGACCATTTCTTAATATAGTAATAGGTGAACCATTTTCACCTGATGTGCTCCAAGGACTTTGAGAATTTTTACTTTCGGAAGTGTGTACAGCTGTAGAACTAAAACGTAAAGAATTACCCCATCTTCCTTCTAAGATTACATCTCCCTCTACAGGATACAAATTTCTAATAGAAGTTATTTCTCCAAAAGTATTACCTGGTTTAGGTTCTTCTATTTGAGAATCAGGATTATTTGGTATACCTTTTGAAACATTCTCATCATCTACAGTATCAGTAAATTCATTATATGCAGCATTAGAAGGCAACATATTTAAATGAGTTTGATTCCACACTGATATTGGATTAAAATAATAAAATGTATAAGCTTCAGATTTGTTTTTAGTAGATTGTTCAAATGAAGGACCTTTTACAATAAATACAACTTCTCCTAATGTAGGGACTTTTCTAAAATTAACATCCATTGGGAAAGCTTCACCTGCTTGAATGTTTTTTTCATTATTTGTATTAGTTGCTTTAGTAAGAGATTCAAACTCAATAGCTCCTATACCCCATAATTTATTAGTTATTTGATATAAAGAATCAGGTTGATCAGAACTTTCTAGACTTATTTTTACAACTCTTGCTGCAAAAGGAGCATTTACCCTTTCGGGTGTTTGTAAATTTGAATCATTACCCCCAAGTGGAGAATTCCCTAATGTAGGATAATTATTTGACATTGGCTACTTTTTCAATTAGAACTTGTTCTGATTTTACTTCAATGTCTTCTACTTTATTATCTAATTCTTGTAAAGTTGAAAATAACATTTCTTTATCAGCATC
>JGI24005J15628_10001803_pt1 | contig 11258 bp, 8 predicted proteins | sample LinPmetageLP40_FD_15628 | JGI IMG/M metagenome (IMG submission 15628) | reverse complement strand
TTATTTTTGCCTGTCACAGCCATATAAAGATCATCAATCTTTTTATCTGCTGATAGCGCGGCCTTCATTGCATTATCGTTTTGCGCGTTCTTCACCAGGTTTGCTTGAGAAAGTTTAGCGTTGACGCCGGATTTGGACCCATGATTTCCATCATAGCAATATCGCGCGACATATTTGTAACGTGGCTAACCATCGCATCAAAGCTATTCGCGTTGCCAAATTTCTTTTGGTATTCCAACCAGGCGTCTGCGTTTTTAAACTTTAAAAACCTGTGATCCTGGCGGCGATTGGCGAATGATTTACCCTGTCCGGCCCCGCCTGGCTTGAGCTTGTTTATTCCATCCGTTGATATGCTCTCGTAAACGTCTTTTAATACCAGCTCAAATTTTTCTGCCGAGAACGATAAGCCTGTGGTTTCGTCAATCATATTTTTAACGTCAAGCCTGGGCAGTATATATTCACGCCAGGGTTTGTACGTCGCTTTGCGCACTTCAAGCATGTCGTGATGCGTCGGCAATCCCCACCCCTCTAACTTAGGAATAGCGCCCCCTGCTCGGTTAAACCGTTTTCGTAAATTTTCCGCTGTTACGCCCCAGGATTTTGCTAGTTCCCTGGCGCTTGCATCTTTGGTGTCTTTGCCAAACGCCTCACGAACAACATTATCAAGCTTTGCTTTTTGACGAACCTCGCCAACAACATTCCTCCGAAAATTACTGAGCACACCGGCCATTTCGCCAAACGCCTCGCCCTTGATAGCTTCTTCGCGTTGCGTGATTGATGAAAACCTAGAAAGCCCGTCTTGTTCAAATAATGCCAGCGCTGCCCTGGCCTCGTTTGGCTTGCCATCGAGGGACCGATAATCTGACAGGTTCTTTTTAATCTGCTGCCAGGTTTTTAATTGCATAGCCTTTTGGCGTTTGCGGTTCATTGCCTGCTTACGGATTGCGTCAAAGGTATCTGCACCGGCCTGGGCTTGAGCTGACGCCTTATTCATCTTGCCCTGGTATTCTACCTCTAGGCCGTCAAACATGCTTTTGGCTTCTTTTGCCTGTGCATCAGTTAGCGCACCATCAGCTTGCGCCTCATCAATACAATTACGAAAACTCATATTGGACACCTCGAAAGCCGTTCAACCATAGCGTCCTCCTGGGCAATCTCATCAAAGAGCTGCCGTGCAGTAACAGTGCGCGCAATAGCTTGGCCCTCCAGATCCTCTGTGAATCCGACCGGAAATTGCTCGTCTAATAAATTTTCTTGGATACTTGGTAGATCTACTGCTTCAGTGCGTTCACTGATCTCTGCAATAGTCTTTCCCCCAGCGGCCCGTCCGAGGTCGCCGCCGCTCTGGTCTCCGCTTCGTCGTAATCGTAGATCAACGCCTTCGAGGAGGTTTCTTGTGTCTTCGATGACGAGCTTGGCGGCGTCTTTGTCGCCTTCGTTGTCGAGCCTCGTATAGCCATTTGCGACACCTTTCTTTCTTAATATATCGTATGTCTTGCCAGGATTGTCACCAGTAGCCTTAACATAGTCTGGATTTATTAGTTTACCTGTTGCGATAAAGCGACTAATCATTCGCTTCATAGCAGGACCCGCGCCGACCTTCATATCAACCAGATCAACCTCATATCCTGCATTTTTGAGCATAGTTATATTTCGCTCTATGCTTTCAACCTTACCGCCGACCTTTGGCAAAACAATGTTATCGCCCTGGGACATAAGCGTTTTTAATACCAAATCTGACATCAAAGAACTTTCTTCGTGAATGGCATTCGCGCCAATCCCACCCTGGTATTCTGGCAAAATCTTCTTTGCTTCGTCAGCGTCTACAATTGCAGCGCCCATTTTGCGTGCTATTGGGTTGGCGATCGTGCTTTTTCCCGCTGCAGGCGGTCCAAGAACAATTACAGACCTTCTTTGTTGCTTAATGGCTCCATCAGGAAATTTTAATTTAACGTCTTCCCAGCCAAGCCTGCGAGCTCCATCAACTAACAAGCGCATTGCGTCATCAAAATTGCCGGTCGTATTGTCTTTGAAAACATACTGACGATTTTCAAACCAGTTATCAGTATTGAAATCTGGCTTATCGTTTGTGCGGGGAATTGCTTCCATGTCTGCAATCGCGCGATTTATCGCTGGGTGCGTAAGTATTTCTTGTTCTGGTGCGTTTGCTTCAACAAGCTTCTGAAGATCTCGTATTGGCTCATCAACAGCGCGCGATTGTGCCTGCACATCCTCTGCTATTAACTGTTCGAGATCCATCTGGCGATCGCCAGGAGCACTTTTTGCGCCCTGGTCAAACATATCCAGGTTATATTCTGCGCGCATATCAGCAACCATTGCGTCTGTCTGAGAGGCAACGGCGTCACTATTCGGATTATCGAAGTCTTCTAGGTGGCTTTGTTCGACATCATTGCGTGGGCTAAATTCTTCCGCTTGATCATTGAAAGCGCGTCCAACATCGCCAGCTCCTGGCCCTTCGAAATCGCCGCTGTCAATTGATCGTCTGACAGCCTCGACAAAGCTAGTTGTAGCCTGTCCGTACTTTCCGGTATCTTTGGCAAGTCTTGCTGCGTCTGTAAGGGCGTCTGAGAGAGCGCCTTTTTTGTTTGCTTGGCTTTGGAGGATTGCGATTGCCGTGCCATCTTCTAATAACCTTTTTTGGTTTGCATCTGCAGCGAGCTGATTGCCTTCGCCTTCAAGCTTCGATGCGTTCTTTGTTATATTACTAAAGGCAGCTTTATCTTTTCGCAATTGTTTTTGCGCGGCATCGAGCACCTTGGCGCGTTCCAGGAACAGGCTTTCCGCTAAGACTTCTTCGCCAAACAGTGTTTGTTGTGTTTCGCGTGTAACGCCAGTTTCCATGACCTGACGAATGATTGACTCAGCTTGGAATGCGTTGCTTGGCTCAACTTTAGCTACGACATTCATCGCAGCTAGCTGCATATCGCTATTGTCAGGCACTAAGCGGCCAACCAGCGCGCCAAACTCCTCCGAAACAATGCCATTCTTAACCAGGCCAAAACTGTCGCCGGTAAGGTTCGCCAAGGCTCGGGCTTGCTGTATAAATGCGCCTGTCTTGGGAAAGCTTGGATCGTCGAACTGTTCCGGTGCCAGGCGAAATACTTTTGCGGCATCTGTTTTTGTGCCAGTGCCTTCTGCTATGTTTTTCATAGCGGCAATCACAACTGCTGAGTCTGGCGTTATTCCGTCAGTTTCTTTTAGTTTCCTGCCATAAAGCTGCACATCTTGGCTGGGATCTGCTGCCTTTATCTTTTTAGCTAAGCCGAGCCGCTGGTGTCCGTCAGCTATAAATTGCTTTCCGTCTGCAAATTCATAGACAACTATCTGACCAGCCTTGCCGGAATCCCATTTAGTTACGCCCTGCAGTCTTTGAGTGACGCCAAATTCATCACCGCCTTCTTTGAATTGAAAGAGCTTGGCATCAACATTAATTTCATCTGGATCAAATCTAAACACCTGGCCATCTAAATTATCACTTTGATAAATCGTTTCCGGCGTCTTTACCTGTGCTGCCGGTGCATCAGATATTGCTGGCGCTCTATTATCCGCTGAAGCATCAACGGCCTCTAGGGTGCGGGTCTTATGCTCTAGCTCTGCCTTTGTTCCTTGCAGGGGATTTTCAGCGACTTCTGTAATTGTGTCATCAAGTGCAATTTCAGCGCCCCTGGCAACATCGCTTTTTTTGCCACCGGACCCAAATATAATCTCCGAGCCTTTTTTCATCTGTTCTGCAGTCAGCGTTATAGTGCCTGCAGTTCCTTTAATTACGACCGGAAAACCAGCGCCGATTACGCCAGCAGCTAAGACTGCGTTTCTGAAATCCTTAAACGTGTATTCTATGCCAAGGGATTTGTACCAATCCTTCACCGCGGGCTGCTGAATAACCTCTGCACTCATATTGATCATTGCTTCGCGAAACATCGTTCTTGCTAAACCAGTAGTCCCTATTGATAGGGGGCCAAGCGCTGCTGACACGCTAAGGTTTATAGGATCGGTTGCACTAGAACCCACTTGACCAAGCCAATATGCAGCCGTTGCAGTCTTTGATCCAGATCGAGCATATATATCATCCGCTTCCGCGACTTCCTTTTTTGCCTCTTCCCTAGCGAGATTGCCCATTGTGCGATTGAATGTGTTTGGATCGAGCATCAACAGGTTTGATCCACCAGGCTCGTCAGGGTGTCCCAAGCGCAATTTATCCTGATTGTTCCGCACAAACTTAGTGATCTTATCTTTAGTGTGCGTGTAATAGCGCCGACGTTCTAAAAACGGATTTATCGGATTTTTGAATGTTTCGCCCGTTTGCTGCTCTATTTGATCAACAACACCAGCCCACCATTTTTTTTCATAGAACACAGGTTTCATGGGCTGCAATGCGCGGCCTGCTGAGAACCCTGCTTTGAGGTTTTCTTGTATTGTTGTATCTCGCTGCGTTTTTTGATTTACGTCTGAAACTGCAGATCTGCCAGGATTGGCTCTGAAATTAAAAACGCTCATTTTACAAGAGCCTCGATCTCAGGCGGCTTTATCAGTCGCGCTCGCCGCGTTAATTCTTCCATTTGATCAGCCAGGGCTTGCTCGCGAACACCAGCGGACGCGCCTATAATTATTAGTTCGGGATTACGTATTTGCTTTTCGTCAAGAGCTTGTTGCGCGGTCATAATGTCAACTTCGGCTTGTATTTCTGCTGCTGTCACGGCTGCTTCCACTAGCTGATCATATGTAAATACAATATCTTTTCCGTCCAGCGTTCCAATGACTTCCATTGTGGAAGGATCAACGATCCCCTCGTCTCCAAGATCGTATAGCCTATAAACAATGTCGCCATTTTCTTTGGGACTTGCTAAAACGTGGTAATTGCCATCCAACGTGTCGGCTATAATGTTCTCTTTAGCATCGGGAAATAATGTCGGTAAAAATTGAAGCGCTTCAATAAACTTATCATCGGTAGCAAACGGCGGTCTTAAATAACTGTTAGATCCCGCATCAGATTCTATAACACCAAGCCCACCCGTAATCCCGTCTTTACTGCCGCCCATTGCGTAGCTCACAACGGCCCTTAGCTGTTCTTGGCTAAACTCTGCATCATCGCTAGTTAGATCCAAGCGATTGTTACGCACCTGGTACGTTAGCAATGCCTCTACTGCCTCGCGCAAGCTTGGCTCTAGCTCTTGGCGCATTTCATCTGGTAGACCTGAAAACGCATCTGACAAAATAAAAGTAAAGTTTGCGTCACTATTTTGGTTATTGCTAAGCTGTTTTACAGAAACCTGGTCAGGGTATTCCATGCCTCGCATAATTTCATTGAGTACGTTTGACCTTTTGCCATCAAGGCCAATTACGGATGCCAAGCCGCCAAGATACGACATCATGGGCGCATCTTGGCCAAGCTGTTCAAACAGAAAGCCAGAGTCTTTACCAATTGCATTTTGAACTTTGCCAATGAAAGCAAGCTTTTTTTCTGCGTTCATTTCGGTAAGCATGGCCGATACTTGCCGCACTTCCTCTGGCCGCATTAGAACCGGATTAAGACCTAAATCGTCGCGATCATATAAATCTTGAACTGCTAATCCCTCATTTCGACGTTGAATGAGCTCTGCAGGAAAGTCTGGATTTGTTAGAGCTGTGCTAAAATCCACCTCTGATATGTTTTGAGCGCCGTTATCACTTGCCCAGGTCAACGGGTCATCACGCACCGCTTTATCTTGCGCAGCAAAACGTTTTTTCATAAACGTCAGAACTTCTTTTTCGCCATCGGTATCTCGTGGCAAAGCTGCAATATAGTCAGCCAATTCTGTGCCATTCATATTTTTAACAGCGCCAGCAGCATCGACAAGTTGCGTAAGAATGCTCGCATTTTCACTTAGCTCTACAAAGTCATTATTGCTTAAAATGCCTTCTGCGTTGGAAAGAATATCTTTAATCGAATCCATGTCATTTGCTGTTGGAATAAGGCCATCATTTAAAAAACCAGTAACCTTGGTAATTTGTTCTTTTATGGTCTTTTTAACGCCCGTAACTTCAGCGCGTTGTTTGGAGGCCACAGACGTTTCAATAGATTGCTTTAGGTTGATAGCCTGGCGTTGATAGGCTAGACGCTTCGCCGGATCTAAACCGATGAATTTCTTTGGATCTTGTAGATCTATATAGAGCTGGTTGGCTGCTGCAGCCGCTGCAGTGGGATCTGAGCTGGAAAGATAATCAATTGAATTTACGTCTTTTTCAATTGAATAGGCTTCGATTGTACTTGCAGCAGCAATTTCTAAAGAGGCCGCTTTAGTCTGTGAAATATAACCCGCCTGTGCCATAGTTTCATAAAGGCTGGGCTTTACTTTTTCTTTCGTACCGTCTTTTTTGAAGACTACTCCAAAAAGTTCTTCTGTAGCCGCTCTGACAACTGCTTGGTTTCCAGTAGCAATTTGATTTTGCAAGTCATCTGCGTATGAAATTCTCGTTGCTAATCCTTGATCAATCTGGCGATTATATGCCATTTTATTCACGGCTATTGAGACGTTGCCAATTGTTTGCTTGGACCGTTGCAGAAAGCGCTTGCGCACGACTTTATCTTCAATGGCACTGCCAATTGCGGTTGCACTAGCCTGCGCTCTGTTTTTAAAGCTTTGCGGTCCGTTGCCCATAACCGAGCTAGGGCTTTCAGTAAGAGTGCTATTTTGTAGCTGGGAAACTTCTGCGTTGTATTTTATCTCAGCGTCTTTAAACGCAGTATCGCGCTGCTCTGTTAGCATCCGCTCATAAAAGGTTAAGCCCTGGCGCTGCAGTTCATCGCCAAAGCCAGCCATTGCTCGAGAACTTGCAGACAGCGCACCACCGTCAGCACGAACGCCCATGCCTCTTGCCCCGCCCTGTTCTGCCAGGCCGGTCTGTGATTTATACGTTGGAACTTTCATTAATCACTTCCCGCGTTCATTTGTATTTGCGCAGCATTTCCAGCACTGCTAAGCAGGCTTGTTCCTGCGCCAATGATACCGGCTCGTTTTGCTGATGCGCCGTACATACGCTGCAGATTTCCAGACATGCGCTGCTCAAGTGCGCTTTCATCCAAGGACTGAAAACCCAGTTTGGCATTGTATTTGCGGGTCGATATTTCTTCTTCGGCTTCTGCTGCAGAGGCCAGCGCCACTTTAAGCGGTGTGCCGGAGCTGGCGATCCAGCCGTTGTGTCTAAATGCCTGAGATTGGGCGTCCGAGAACTTCTTGTAATCTTCGCGGAACTTTACAATCTTCTCGTCTTCGCGGAGCTGTAGCTGTTGAGCCTGTTGCTCTGCTACCTGAGCGTTGCGCTCATTGATGTCTGCGTTAAAATCGTTTGCCGCCGCTTGTGCTCGACCCTGCTGATAAGCGCCAGCCGCTTTTAGGGTTCCCCCAGCAGCGGCTGCTGCAATTGCAATTGTAATTGGATCAGCCATCTTTTAACCACGCCACCCTATGATAATCGTCTCTATTGGGACCATACTGCTGCATGATCCCTTCATCTTTGTAGCCAAGAAAATTGGCAAACCGCTTTGCTGCATCCCAGCCAACTCGAACGCAAGCCTGCACACGCCACAGATCATTTTGCTCTATGACTTCGTTTTGTATCTGCCGCGCAAACCGAATGAACGGACGCGCATCTTTGTGTATTTTTTCACTCGCAATAAACCACCCCTCACCAACTCCTGGCCACATATCGACCAGCCCAGCGCAGCATATGAGGTGTCCATTATTGACAAGCGTGTAAGACCAACCTTCTTTTTGCAGCTCCTCGGCGTAATCAGCCATGTATCCGATATGCTCTGGCGCGCCTGCGTTAAGCTTACCCGCCATAAGCTCGCGCAAATGATCTGGTTTATAGTCAATTCGCCTCACTGATCGTATGTAATCAAGCGAGGATAAATGCCCACTACCGTCAAAGGTAGGGGCTGATCTTGCTGCACAACAATGAAACCATCTGTGTCGAAATCCCCGCGAAACTCGATCGTTTTATCGCCCGTGAACATTGCTAAATTTTGATCCATGAGATCCGCACTTGATCGAAACGGAATCCGGTCGAGCTCTGTTTCTGAGGATCCAACCTTTGCGCCGATCGTGCGGAAGAACCTGACCACAACTTCGTGAATGCGTTTGGTCTTGCCCTGGGCTGTGCCTTCTGTGCCGCCTGCCTCGACCCGCATCGTTTGCAAGGTGCTATTGAAGTTTAAACCTATGTGAACTTTTGTTGCCGCGAAGTCCAAAGTGATTGCGCCAGAAGCCACCGTTTTGTTTGGATGTGTCGCGCCGTTTGCCAGGATCGCAACAACCTCGCCTTCCAAGTGGCCAAGGCCTGATATGCTGGTTGCTGCCGCGCCGCTATACGTCAAGCCACTATCTACGAAGAAGGCATCTTCGGCTTTGCTGCCGAAATCAAAAGCGCTGAAAAGCTCAACGTATCTTTTAGTTGCCAGGTTCACAGTCCGCTGCACAACCATATAGATTGCGTCTTCTCCAGCATCGCCAGGAACGGCTGCAATGCTTTCCACGAGAGCATGTGTTTGATCTGTAGTTGCGAGGCGTGTGCTGTCAGATGTTATGCAGCTTAAAAAGCCCGTTGGCGTTGGATTTGTTTCCTCGATAGTCACGATTGCAGCGCTTGGATTGGCGACTGTAAAGTCAGGGTGCGCGTTTATGCGTGTGAAGATATTGTCTGCGGTGGTGTTGTTATTTGAATTAGGTCTAAACCCTAACACTGTATCTGCTGGCGCTGAGCCGCCTGCAGCCTCGCTGGTAAATGTAACTGTTGTTCCGTCCGACTTTGTGAACTTGAGCGTTGTACCGGTAGCGATGTTGCCAAAATCAGCAACGGTAACGGTACAGTTTCCAGAGTGTCCGCCAATGATATGCTCATGCCAGGCGATTACGCTTTCTTCGCGGCGATAGGTCATACCGACAAGCTTGCCATCTGATAACACGCACCAAACGATATTGTCCGGCTCCTGTTGGAATGCGATCTCTTTGATTAGCCCTTCGGTGATATGCTCAGCAAGAATGGTGAGATCCGGCGCTTGGTATGAATCGGTATCAAAATCAAAGACCAGCTCACGCAGCTTGCGCTTAGCGCGCTGCACAAACAGAGTTACATTGGCCACATTTACCGGCTGTATATTTGCGCTGCCATAAGTGGCCTGGCGCTTTACCACAGCGTTTGTTGGGCTGAGCGGGGCGTTCTCTGAGGATGACACAACAAATTCACCGCCAGACGTACCAACAAGCAATGCGCGGCCTGCCTGCAGATGCCTAATGACGTTCACCTGATTTGATCCAAGCGTGTAGGTTAGCGCGTCCGTATCGGCCACACCGCCGTTGAAATCCTCAAAGGATCCGGCCACCGAGAAAAACAGGGTTTGTGGCTGTGCCGTGGTATTTGCAAAGACCAGGCGTTGTTCGAAAAACGCGACAGCGCTGGGAAAACCTGTTGTGGCTGAGAACGCGCCNANCGACCAATCTGCTGNTTGCAACAAGCTTGCCTACGATTGTAATCGCGTCACCAGCGGCCTCATCAGTTACATCAGCAGATGGAGCCAGGAGAATTGTATCGTCTGTCACTTTGACAATAATTGCGCCATCTTCGTTGTTGGCACTATCCGCGCCGGTCACAGTTATCTTTTGGCCAACCTTAAAGCCCTGGCTAATGAATACACCGGCTGTGTCCTGGATCCGGTCGTTGTGCTCGAGGCCGGTGCTATCGGGATCACCTTCGTGAAAGCTTATCGTGCTGGCTGTGTATGCTGGCAGTAGCTCTGCGCGCCCATCTTGGTTCGTTTGTACTGTAGTGGCAACCACAGTTGCGCTGGTGATACCTGTAATCTTGGTAATGCCATCATGCACACGTATAAGTCGCCCGACATCTGTGCTTACAAACGAATTGGCAGACGCTGTTACATTGACGTTTCCAGATCGACCGGATGCCACGAAGGTTGTTGCGGATGTGTTGGGATCCTGCATGGGACCGCGCTGAAAATCCACCTCTGTGATTGTCCAGGCTGTGTGACTTGTTCTAGTAATCTTGCGCACCGAGAATAGCGGGTGCGTGATATACATAACGTCTGCAGACTGCGTGAATTTCAGCTCTGCGAGCTCGTCCTCACCATAAGGTGTTGTGACCTCGATCGGGTTGGCCGAGCCGTCAACGACCGTGCCACCATCCTTGTGAATGCGAAAATATTCATCTCCAAATTCCAGCACATAGGCTTGCGTCACATTGAACTCAAACGGGATTAAGCGCGCATTGTTTGCGCTTGCTTTGACTTCTCGCACGAACTTAGTGCCTGGACGCCGAGACGCGCCACCGTGCGGATGCACCAGAAGGTTTTGCATCTTTTTGACGCCGTTAAAGTATTTAGCAAGATCAGTACGCCCGTCGAGCCTGGGAGAAAGCTCGCCTGCCGTGAAATTGCTAAATGTTGGTGAGGCTTTGGCCATTTAAAACCTCGAAGATATAAAGGTGTCTGCAGCCAAAACACGACTGTCAGCCAGAACATTTGTGTTGATTGCGTTATCTTCAGACGCATCCACAAAGCGAGCATCGCTCAACACTTCTTTGGCTTGTGCTTTAAGATTTTCAGCCAGAGTAGAAGATCCCACAATTGTATATGCGATATCTGCAGCTAAGAGCACAGCCAGTGTTTCGATAAGCAGTGTGTCATACTTGTTCACGTCGATCTCTCGACCGATATAAAGCATTTCAATAGAGCTCTCATTGCAGATCAGCTTGCGGCCCTCGATGCGATATATGATATTGGGATTGCTTAAGTTAAGAACACGCAAACAGAACGGATCCGTTGGCAGGGTGAATTGCTTTGTAAATTCAAATGCCGGTGCCGCGCTATCCGGCGCAATTGTTACGCGCTGTGTCAGGCAGTTCCAGGGATGACTACGAAATAAGCCATCGCGGATAAAATCAAAGCGCTGATTGCAGAGGCGACCAGCTTTACTATCTTCAGATAGCGCAGCAATGTTGCTGGCACCAATCTTGTTGAGCGCAGAGTTACAAATATCAACGACAGAAGTCATTTGATTTATCCTGTAATTTCAGTGGTTTATAGTAGGGGGGGCATACAAACAAAAAAAATGTTTAATACGCCCCCCCCAAAAAGTTTAGTTTACAACGTACTCAATGATGAACGCCATATCTCCGGCAGAACCACCATCTGCTGTAAACGTAGCAGCAATGTAGTAGTACCCACCTGGATCAGTGGTAACACC
>JGI24005J15628_10001798_pt1 | contig 11273 bp, 8 predicted proteins | sample LinPmetageLP40_FD_15628 | JGI IMG/M metagenome (IMG submission 15628) | reverse complement strand
TAAAAAAGGATTGAACGCAGTAAATGTTACAGTTGTATAACATTACTGATAAGTTTTAACACTGAAAAGCCCCAGCATTATGCTGGGGCTTTTTTTATGATCTAGAAATGGAGTGGTTTATTGCATTCTTAATTTCGAGAAGTATTCAATATCATCATGTAATGATGAAATTTATGTACAATTCATTAAGTTAGTCTATGAAACCAATAATATATATCAACATCTATTGTGCTGATAGCGAAATATTGTATGCCATGCGAAAAGAATGCCACCACACAAAAAGCACATTTGGTTTTTGCCGACACACAAGCAAAGCCTAAAAAAATAAAAGAGTAAAATCTTTCCAACGCTCACCCAAAAATTCGAAAAATATTCTTAGATTTGGACATTGATTGTCTAAAATATATTTGTCTAATGAATTCAATTAGTGAAATTTTATTAAATGCACGGAAATCAACAGGACTAATTCTTCGAAGAGTTTCTGCGGAAGTTGATATTGACCAATCATTAATCAGCAAATTTGAAAAGGGAGAAAGGAAGCCAACAGTTGAACAAATTGAAAAACTTGCAGCTTTTTATAAAATACCTAAACATCAACTTTTGGTGGATGTAATTTCAGAAAAAGTATATAATCAAGTTAAGGATTTAGATTTTGCAAACGAAATTTTAAAAGTGGCAGAACAAAAAGTAATTTATAATAAAAAGGTATGACTAAAGAACTTGTAAATAAGGTGATTCAAGGAGATTGTTTGGAAGTGATGAAAGATATTCCAAACAAAAGTATTGATATGGTTCTTTGTGATTTGCCCTATGGAACAACACAGAATAAATGGGATTCTGTTATTGATTTAGATAAATTATGGGAGCAATATAACCGAATAATAAAGGACAATGGAGCAATTGTTTTAACATCTCAGGGCATATTTACTGCTAAATTAATGCTTAGTAATGAGAAAGATTTTAAATACAAAATTATTTGGATAAAATCTAAATCAACAAATTTTTTAAACGCTAAAAAGCAACCGTTAAGAAAACACGAAGACATCTGCGTTTTTTATAAAAAACAACCAACCTATCTTCCACAAATGACTAATGGAGAAGCGTATGACAAAGGAATAAGAAAAGACCAACTAACTGGCAGTTACGGAGACTTTACACCTCGCCACGTAAAAAGTAATGGAAACAGATACCCAACAGACGTGGTTGCCTACGAAGAACAATCTATTGAAGATTTTGTCTATGTTAAAACAGCTGAATCTGAAGGAACTGTCTATCATCCAACTCAAAAGCCAATTGAGTTAGGTAGATATTTAATTAGAACTTTTACGAAGCCTGGAGATGTCATTCTTGATAATGCTTGCGGTAGTGGTAGTTTCTTACTTTCTGCCATTCTTGAAAACAGAAATTTCATTGGAATAGAGAAAAATGAAGATGTACTTCTACACAAAGTTAAAGAGGTAGATTACATTAAAATTTGCACAGATAGAATTCAAGAAACATTAAAGAGAAAAGAAGTAGAAAAATCTACTTTACGTCTATTTAATGAACCAATAGCAAAATATCATACATTAAACTATAACACTAAAGTTCTCAATGGCGAAAGTTACGTATAACGAAAGAAGTTGGGCTATTGATGTTATCAGTTCAATCGAAGTTTTCTTGGCAAATAAGAGATGGCATTTTAAAGGAGCTGGTGGAGAAAGTACTATAAGCAATAACAAGAAAAGTCTATTTCCTGATGTATTATTATTTAAAGACCTCACTAAAGATATAATTGTACAGGGTTGGGAATTAAAAATGCCTGATACTCAAATAAACGATGCAGAACTAATAAGCAATGCAATAAAAAAGGCAAAAATATTAAAAAGAGATAGTTTCCTTTTATGGAATGTAAAAAGTGCTGTTTTATATATAAGAAATGGCGACACCTTTGAAATTCACAAAAGTTGGAATGACATCAATATCAATTCTCGCCTTGAAGTAAAACCTAACGAACAACTCTGGAAAGATTTATTATTTGAAATACTTGCTGACTTAAATGGTTTTTTTGAATCTGGAGAGATTACAGAAGTCACTTCTCAAGAAATTTTATCTATTGATGAAGTAATTGATGTTGTATTAGAAAACACCAATAATACAGCTGAAACACTAAAAGCAAAAGCAAGAACTACTCGGCAATTGGACGCGGAAATCAATCTTTGGTGGAATTCATCTTCAAATGAATATGGTTTCACTTCAAATCAAACCGAACATAAACTACCTACTTTGTCGATGGTAGTTTTGACAGATTGGGTTTTCAAAATAATTTTTGCTCATATTTTAAAAAAGCATTTTAACGAAGCAAAAGAAATTGAGAACATAGAACGTTCAACTTCTATAGTTGATGCTATGGAAATTCTTACATCTATTTCTCAAAGATGTAATTTTTGGAATATTTTCAGTCCAAACCTCGGTCAGCAATTTATTTCGGAAACAGCTTGGAACGAACTGACAGAATTAAATCACTTCCTTTCTACTGTAAATATTGAAGCTATTGAAATTGAAATTCTTCATCAATTACTTCAAAGTACAGTCGCAACAGCCAAAAGAAAGGTTGCAGGTCAATTTTCTACACCTAAAAAATTAGCGAATTTATTAACTCGCCTAACTATTGATGACAAAACAAAAATAGTAATTGACCCTTGTTGCGGAACAGGCACAATTATAAAACAAGCCTATGAATTAAAAGAAGAATATGAGGTAAATTTGAATGATATTCTTGATACCATTTGGGCTTCCGACAAACATTCGTTTCCTATTCAACTTTCAACATTGTCAATGGCTAAACCTTCAAATATTGGAAGAATAATCAACGTTTTTGGCTCTGATGTAATTGAACTAAACCAAGGAGACACAATAGAGTTTCAAAATCCAAATAATGGAGAAATAGTAGAGAAAGAATTCCCAACAGTAGATTATGTTGTTTCCAATTTACCATTCATTAAGAGCAAGGAAATGAAAGTTTTGAATCCACATATAGTGGACATTAACGATTGGATAAAAGAAGAAGCAGAGACAACAGAAACATTGAGTGGTAAAAGTGATATTTTTGCATACATCCCTTTTTATCTTCATCAATTCTTATCTGAGAATGGTAAAATTGGACTTATATTACCAAATGCTTGGTTGGGAACTCATTATGGCGAAAAATTTTTAGACCTTTTTCAAAAATTCTTCAAAATAGAATTAGTAGTAATCTCTGGAAAGGGAAAATGGTTTGATAATGCAGATGTTGTAACAACAATATTAGTTGCTTCAAAAAAAGACCCAAAAACAGCTACCACAGATGTTAGTAAAATCTCATTTTGTACGTTAAAAGAAGAGCTAGAGGAAATTGATGACATAAAGACATTGAGCGATAATATAATTGTCAATACAGAATCTGAAAATCTAACTATCAATAGATATTCTCTTGCACAAATAAATACTTTTCAAGATTTTGGCATTCCTTGGTCTGGTTATTTTTCTAATCTTAATTGGATTAATAATGTTCGAGATAGATTTATAAACACAATTGAAATTTTTCATTTTACAAGAGGAGAAAGACGTGGTTGGAATCCTATGTTTTATCCTGCAAATGGTCACAATATAGAGCAAGAATATATCAAGCCTGTTCTTAAACATTTGAGAGACACTACCAATTTGGATTGTGTTTCAAATGCAGAAGCATTTTGTTGTTCTAAAAGTCTTGAAGAATTAGAACATTTAGGACATAATGGAGCATTAGCTTGGATTAAATCATTTGAAAAACAGCGAAATGGAACTAATAGACCACTACCCGAAGTTCTTGCAAAACCGAATATGTACTGGTATGAAATGTCAACTGTGAATATGGCAGACTTTGTGGCTAATGTGAATTATGACAAAAGCCTGTTTATTGCCAAATTTTTAAACCATTCATTTATCGACCAAAGAATGATAGGTTTTTCAGTAAAAGAGGAGTTTCAACAAGAAAACAAAGAGTTATACTTAGCACTTCTAAATTGTACTGTAAGCCTATTTTTAATTGAGAGTTTTGGTTTCGGTCGTGGCTTAGGTGCTCTGGATTTAAGAGCAACAAAATTTGAAAGAGACTTTAAAATATTGAACCCAAACATTTTGACAAATGACCAAAAGTTACGGATTATCGAATTATTTAGTCCAATTATGCAAAGAAACAGATTACCTCTTGAACAAGAAATAGAATCAGCTGACAGAATTGCTTTTGAAAATACACTTATGGAAATTTATGGGATTACGGAATATTACGAACAGATAAAGAATTCTTTAAAACAGTTATACCGAATAAGATTCGCTGTTAAAGACTGACAGAGTTGCCAACCCATAATGACATACACATTTGCAATTCGCTACAGCCACCACACAATCAAAAATTGCAAAAGAGTATGTCTTTGCCAATACTATAAACCGAATGGAAAAAGTACGAAAACACAACAAATGCTAAAAATAAATATGTGAGCTGAGCTTTTGGAAAGGTATTTACATAAATCAAACTTTAGTAGTTCTAGCAATTGGGATGCATACTCATTTTAGCTAGACGTTAGTACTTAACCCTCAACCTAACCCCTCTCAAAAAGACAAAATTAGCATAGATTCACATGAACCAAATTACAATCAAACCCTCGAACGACCATACAATCCGCATCCACCAAGCGATCAAATTCATAGAGGAAAATCTTGACGAAGAATTGTCACTGGATATCGTTTCTGCGATTGTTCATACTTCACCTTATCATTTTCATCGAATATTTAAAGTGGTCACAGGCGAAACACTCAACACGTATATTACTAGAAAGCGTATAGAAAAAACGGCTTCTGTGTTACTCAGAAAGCCAGATGTAAGCGTTTCAGAGCTTTCACTGCAATATGGGTTTAAGAGTAACTCTTCATTTACCAGAGCCTTCAAAAAATTTTATGGCATAAGCCCTAGGCTATTTAGAAAATCGAGCCCTGGCAAATACAGCAAGATAAGTCAAGTGAAAAGCAAGAACGGGCAAGAACAGCCCCTTTTCGAAAGATATATTTGCAGCATGGATAACCTTAATAATTGGATAGAAATGAATGCAAAAATTGAAGTAAAGGAACTAAAGCAATTGAATGTAGCTTACATCAATCAGATTGGTGTCGCTGGTTTGGGTAGTGCTTTTGATAAACTCATGAAATGGGCGCGACCAATTGGGCTACTAGAAAAACCATCATCAAAGATGATCACCGTGTATCACGATAGTTTGAAAATAACCGATCATGATAAGGCCAGGATGAGTGTGTGCATCACCTTGGATGAGCCTACTGAAGTGCAAGGAGAGATTAGTTTGATGTCCATCCCGCAGGGAAGACATATTATTGGAAGTTTTGAAATAGGCGTGCATGAATTTGAGAAAGCATGGACTAGTATGTTCGTGTGGATGAATGAACAGGGCTACAAGAAATCGTCAGCCGATCCTTTTGAAATTTATCATAACAATTTCAACGAACACCCAGAAAAGATATGTATTGTTGATTTTTACGTCCCGATAGCATCAAGCAGATTTTCTATACCTTAATGGCGTTTGGGCAACCATCTTTTTAAAAACGCGATTGAAAGCAGCCTCTGACTGATAACCCACTCGCTCGGCTATTTCACCAACGGAGTGACTAGTTTCTTTGAGCAGTTCTCTCGCCTGTAATACGCGCCATTTAGTGATATAGGTGAGCGGAGTGTCGCCAACCAATGCTTTAAAATGATTGCTAAAGCTGGTTCTTGACATCCCTGACACCTTAGCCAGTGTGACGAGTGACCAGTCTGTATTTGGACTTGCATGTATAGCTTGTAGTGCTTTGCCTATCCTATCGTCTTGAATGGCCGCCAAAAAACCTTTATTGCCTGTGTTTTTTTCAAAGAAGGCACGTATGGCATGGATAAATAGAACCTCTCCCAGTTTATTAACAATAATACTATTGCCAGCACTATCGCTCCCAGCTTCCTGAATAATCAAGTTTGCTATACTTTCTAGCCAAACTTTTTCTTTACGCTCAGCATCGGTTATATGAATTACTTCCGGCAGTTCTTTAATAAAAGGATGGTCCATGTTTCTGTCAAAATCAAAGTGCCCACATATCAAAGTTGTTGCTACAATATCACCTTTGAAAAGAGACGCTCCCTTCATAATTGACTCAACAGCCACTTGTCCATTTTCAAGTTGACTAGACGCACTGTCGGCAATCCAATGGCTTGTGCCCAAAGGGAAAATGACAATGTCACCTGTAAAAAGTGAGAGGGACTCATTATGCGTCTTTAAGATACACTGTCCTCGAGTGACAATATGAAATTGCGCAAATGGGCCTTTTGGAATATCCATTCCCCAAGGAGAAGTAAAATCGGACTTGAAGTACACTGCACTAGAGAGTTTAATTTTTGTGAATACTTCGCTTAGTGGATCCATGATAATAGTTTGTTATTTTGTACGATTGAGCAAATATAGTGAATTTTATGATACTTATAATTCTATTTTAGCATATATATTTGTCTTATTAATAAACTAAAAACAACAAAATGAAAACAATTAAAGCAATCCTGGCACTAACTATAGTAGCCATCAGCATGGGCAGCGTGTCTGCACAAAAAGTATTTACCAACAAGGACAATGTGGCCAATGGTGGCTATGATGTCGTCAATTACTTCACCACAAACACAGCAGAAAAGGGGAGCAAGGAATTTTCGACAGATCACAATGGAGCGACTTATTATTTCTCAAGTGAAAGCAACCTTAGTGCATTTAAGACAGCCCCTAATAATTACCTCCCTCAGTATGATGGCTATTGTACATTCGCTGTAGCTAAAATGAATCAAAAAGTGCCAGTGAACCCAGAGACTTTTCGAGTTGATGACGGAAAGCTGTACTTATTCTATAATGACTTTTGGGAAGGAAAGCCATTCAATACGATCGTGCCCTATTTAGGCAACGAAGCGGCTATGGATAAAATGGCAAAAGAGAATTGGAAGACATTGAGAGCTAAAAATTGATTATCACTGTTAAAACAAAAAAGTTGACACACAATTGTGCGTCAACTTTTTTGTTTTTCATGTTTTGATGGTCTCTTAAGAAAGGGCTACTTTTTTACGGGTAAGCCAAAAATCAATTTTATCAAACAACCTAAAAATATAGGTCGGTGGAATAATGCACTCGTCAGGAATCTTTGATCTTATTTGTTTATGGATCGCTGGCAACTTCGACCAGTGCAGTCCAAATCTCAAATGGTGAGCAGTGTGATACCCTAGATTACCTGTTAATTTATTGTACCATTTGCTCTCAATATTTCTACTGGCATGCAAATGATCATCAACATCTAAATCTGTATGATGACTATAGGTAGCATATGATGTGAGTAGTAATGATGTGATCATTGGCAGAATAAAGATCAAAACAGCTTGTAGAGGTCTAAAATAAACAAGAGCCACTATGAAAATGACCATAAGCACTAGCATAATGATGAATGTCTTTTGAATGTTGAGATGCTTTTTTCCTACTAAAAAGGCTCTCCAGTAACTAGTGAAAGTAACATTGATGGTATAGCGCAAGGCACTAAATTTATTACCCTTTTTATCCTTCCATCGTGACTCATCCTTTTCTTGNTCCANGTAGTTCAAGTGATGGCCAAAGTTGTGGTGAAGCACCCACATATTTGATGTGATGCCTGTTTGAAAGGCATATATTATTTCTAAGATCCAATTATAAAAGGACTTTTTAAAAGTCTTGTAATGTTGGTGATGGTGATTCCATGCGCAAATATTGGCCTTTGGAAAAATACCTAACCCAAACCATACTATAAGCAGATAAATGTTGTCGATACTTATATAGACTACAAAGTCCAATAAGAAGTAGAGTGTAAAGAGGAGCACGGGAAGTCTATCTTCCCGGTGTTGAAATATTTTCATCATGTGACTACAAAGAAAAGAAACTTAATCTGTTTATCTCTCATAATACGGCATTATGTGCTGATCGGTTGGTTGTTCGATAGATAAAGCTTTCATATTTTATGGTGCTTGGTGTCTAATAAATGAAAAACTACTTAATAGCTGCGGCCTTTTTCTGAGCTGTAGCCAATAATGCATCAGCCTTTTTCTTAGCTGTATCTTCTATTTGTTGCGCTTTTTTGTCTGTCGTGGCTTTCAGTTTTTTGGAGGCCTCTTGTGCAAGTTTCTTTTTTAGAAAATTACTACCTGCTTCTTTCACCAGTTTATCAGCTTGAGCGTAACCTTCAGAGCGGATTTTGTCGGCTGCTCTTTTGCTCTCTACGGTCAAGGCATTTGCTTGTTTTTGTGCCTCGGCTAATATTCTTTCTCGTTGTTTTTCCTTTTCGGCATTCAGATTCTCCTTGACTTCGTCAACTACTTTTTCCTTGAGTACATCTTTGACTGCTGTGGTTGCCTGATTCTTAACACCAACCCCTAGTAAACTATAAGTAGGATTGTCATATGTCCCACCAATACCTATCGGCAACTTGATGGTCGAAGAAGTGTTTCCGCTACCAGTATATTTGTTTAGTAGGCTGTTGACCTGTGATCCAAGCGCACCAGCAGGAATGTCCATATCCATTTTATAGTCCAATTTTCCATCTACTGATGATACGCCAGAAACATTGGCCTTGTAGCTACCAATACTCACATCAAATGGTTTTACGATCAGATTTCCATCTTTTATGGTGGCAGACATCAGCACATCTTTGAGAGAAACCTTGTCATCCGACCCAAGTTTTGAAGCACCAAGTTTGGTTACACTACCGAGGTCAGCCAAGAATTTAGGTTTCTCCAAAGCAGCCTGAGCGATATTTAGCAAACCCTTTGCATTCACTGACTCGAAATTGGGCATCATATCGGATTTCAAAAGACCACTTACGTTGAAGTCGGTTGATACATTTCCCAACATGTTTTTAGCTAGTGGGACATATTTTTGCACCATACTGAATGTTGCAAATGATTCGCTTATGGACATGTCCTTAATGCCTAACTTAAAATCATAAGCAGGGTTTTCAATGTCCTTGGCATGATAAGATCCATTAACTACAAACTCACCTCCCAAGGTGTTGAATTTGAGGTCAGATAAGTTGACAACTCCCTCTTTGATGATCACATCACCACTGGCATTGGTCATGGTCATGTCCATCATTTTGACCGTTCCTATTTTTGAATTTAAGACGAAGTCGATATTTTCTGGTATCGAGATCACACTCAAGGATGTTGTGTCCTCTTCTACTGTTTCAGTTTCATCGACCTCATCTTCAGGGATAAATTCATCTAGATCAAGCATGGTCGAAGAAAAATTGACACGTCCTTTCAACACTTGATTGCTATCCAGTGCATAGGCGATATAGTTAGATATTTTACCCGTCATTTGCATGTCACTTTTGCCTATCACAGCGTCAAATGCAGACAGGTTGATTTCCTTTGGGTCAAAGGAAGCATCAGCATTTTTGATGGCGACATCATAAGTGAAAGCCTCATCGGTGTACTTGAAATCCGATATTTTCATGCTCCCGTTTGTAGTTAGCTTTTCATATTGCTCGGCTTCTACTAATGATAATCTTCCAGCAGACTGCATGTTCATATTAATAAGACCTGCTAATGTTGTCCCTTCCATAGGCATGATCTCAACTACGTTTTTCATGTCGATCAGCCCCTTCACGTTTAGGTCCCAATTGACATCATTGAACTCACTGACTTTAAGTGTTGCATCAAAAGGATTACCTCCCAAGTTGATATGAAATTGGCTAACATCAACAGTGGTATGATCAATAACACCATCGGTATTGTTGATCAATGTTTTGATATTGATATCTGTAGCGGCAGTTGGCAGGTCAGGATATTGGAACATGGCATCGACCACCTCCAGGTTGAGATTGAATGCAGGCATTTGATTGTCATTGAATTGGCCTTTTACCGCGCCACCAAAAGAAAGAGACCCCGCAGTCTTTACTGCCTCAAAACCTTCTAAATATGCACCTGGAACCAAAGAAAGTAAGCTCTTGAAACTATTATCTTTTGACGTATAAGTAAGATTCATGTCAAACCCGTCTTCGAGCATGGTTAGAAAGCCATCAAAGCCAAGAGCAAAATCATTTACGCGGATGGTATTTTCTTTAAATGTATATTTTGAATAGTTGTCGCTGATAGCCAAAATAAGGTCAATGCCGAGTTTCTTATTCGATAGGTATTCTGTACCATCAAAGGCAACATTGACAGTATCTACAGTAGTGTTGGTGGTCAAATCAAAAAGCACATCACTAAAAGTACCGCTTCCAGTATGCGTAAGGTCTTTCAGCTCCATTCGGAAAGGCAAAGTTTGATCATCATAAACGACAATGGCGTTGTTGATAGCCCAATGATCGATCGCAAAAGTAAATTCTGAAGATCCCTCTTCTACTTCTTCAACCACCACCGTATCTTCAGAAGCTATCGCGATGTCATAGTTGGCAGTCCCGTCTTCAAGGACAGTCACAAAAATCTCAGGCTTATTCAGGACAAGCCCTTTCAATCTCATATCCTCATCTATCAGAACGCTTTTGAGGTTCACCTCCACTTCCAAACTTTCAACACTGAGCAGCACTTGTCCTTCAAAAGGCGCTCTGTTCACCACCCCAAAGTTGCGCACTTCCACTGTCAGGTTTGGGAAGTTGGTAAATAGTGATATACTGAAGTCATCAACATCAAAGACAATATCTGCATTAACTGCTTTAGCCAGCTCCTCATCTATCGCAGCTTTGATATCATCTTTGAATATGATCGGAATGACAATCGCAGCAGCTAGTATGAGGGTGATCAAGCTTAGGAAAACAATGAGTATTTTTTTCATGATCTATTGATGTAGTTGCTTCTATGAGTTACAAATGTAATCAGCATTATTTGGTTAACGATAACTTTATGAATCTGTTATGGTGTTTACGCTATATTTCTTGATGTCAAATAATCATTAATTTCCACAAGAAAAATCCATTCCAATTGGGGATCCGGCTGGTGGATCTAGTGTTCCTTTTGTTTCGTATTTGGATGGATTTCTTTTATACAGATCAATACGATTGGCAATCCAAGCCATATGGGCTTTATCACTTGACACCTTTGATGTGGGTGCTTTCGATTTTAGCCAGGCATTGAGTTCCTCCAGTTTTAGATTGACGACAGCATGTACTTGATCAGATGCACGGTCATTAGCACCTAACCTGAACATTGCTTCTACAAAGGCAACTTCGGAAACATGTTG
>JGI24005J15628_10001797_pt1 | contig 11275 bp, 4 predicted proteins | sample LinPmetageLP40_FD_15628 | JGI IMG/M metagenome (IMG submission 15628) | reverse complement strand
ATGTTGAAGAGTTAAGTAAACAAGTAGCAATCGTTGCTAAAGAAAACGAATTACAAGATATTCAAATACAAGAAGTTAAAACTTTAAACAGCAATCCGCTCGGCGGCTAATCTAGCCCCATAGATTTTCTTAATCTTATTTTTTCCAGTATAGTCTTTTTATTGCCTTGCAATCTATAGTTAGGATTAATTGCCACTATAGCTTCCATTCTTAATCTATTCATATCAGGAGTATACATCAGGTGTGGTTTATTATTTAAGTTGTGCTCAACAATTTGTGCCATCAATTCCCTAATTTGAGATTGACCATCATTAATTAAATCAGCATCTTTTCTTTGACCGCCCAATATGATATCACGAAGAGCATTGGTAATTCGTGCGTTCATTCTTTTCTTGAAGCCACTACCTGCTCTGTCTAAATTTCTTTCTAAGTATAACAACTCTCTGTTCTTGGATATTTCTGTAGGCGTAAATCCTATGGCTTGCATAGCTAAGTCCATACCATTTAAATCATCTGTAATAACTTGACCATACCCTGTTTGCATATATCCTCTGTTGGTATAGTCTGCAACTTTTGTTAGATTACGAATAGAAGTTGGTAAGAATTTCATACCCGCAGAACCCCATTCGCCTTCTCTTAAACCTTCGTTAACCAAAGCTCTTATAGGATCTATTAATATAGAACCAGGTGCCCCCAAGAACTCATCAGCTTTAGCTCCTGTTTGGAATCCTGCCAAACTTAAACCTGCTCTTAGTTGTCTTGACCAAGGTGCAATACCAAAACCAATACGACCTTGTACATCAATATTTAAATAAGTATTAAGTAAACCCGCTTCCATAGCCTCTATCATTTTAGGGCCCCAACCTGCATCATATAACATGTTTCTAAACTCAGTTCGTATATCAGAATCAACTCCACCATTACGGAATTTTCTTGTAGCATTAATAATATCTTCAGCGTCTTCTGCTCCAGGCAAGCCCATTAGCCCCCCTGTGAGACCTAACATCAACATTATTCTAGCAAAAGCTTTTCTACCTATAGCATTAGAAGCCGCACTCCTATTTGGGTTAGCTAATCCTACAGCCAATCTACCATCTTTCATTTTTAGAACAGGTGGATTTAATAATCTGTACAGCAAACCAAACATCTGTGTAATGTATGTCATAAATAAGGCAGGCAATGAACCAAACTTTCTTGCTACCCAAGGTCTATTCTCTTTACCATATACACCAAATGTTTCTTCAGTCATAAATCTAGCAAAAGCGGCTGGTGATTCACCATGCAAGTCTTTGTGGTTTTGATAATCTTGATCACCTTCATATAATGCCTCAGCTTTATTTAATACGTTAGCATCCGCTTTGGCTAATCTAAACGCTGTAATAAATGCTACAATACGTGAGAAAGATTCCATAGTGTTAAACGCACCGCCTACTAAAACATTTTCTATTTTCTTTGTTGTTTTCTTGTTTGTCATACTAGCGTCAGCTAAACCTTCAATCATGCCAGCTTCTTGCATAGCTTGTCCTTGTTTAATTGTGCCGTCTGCTACTGCTTTCATTAACGCTTCGTATAAATCAGGTTCTGTTAGTTTATATTTTTCAAAGAAACTAAAATCAACAAAGGCATCATCATATTGTCTTTCACCTTTTCCTACAGTTCCGCGATATACTGCAGCATTGGCATCTGCAAAAGCTCTACCCAACTCTTTTAATGTTCTAGTCGTGCCCCCTAATTGAGACAGTATCGGGCCTGTAAATTGTACAGCTGACATGGTTTGTAGTAAAGCAGATGATAAGTTGCCCCCTAAGTACCACCAGAATCCCATACGTCTAAGGAAAGCAAATTCGTGAGTTGGATCTTCTTCATATTTATAAAATGCTTCAGTTCCTTTTTCTAAACTTACATCACCTTTGTCTTGTGCAAATTTTATAGTTTCAGTGTAAGCTTTATTAGCATCTCTTGCGAATCTATTTCTAGCCAGGGCTTGTGAACCAATTGCAATATATTGTAGGATTGATCTACTAAAATCAGGATCATAACCAGGCACACCTTCCATGCCTACACTTTTATCTCTTGGTGCAAAAAATTGATTAATACCAACTACGTTCTTATCTAAACCTTTTGATGCTAATACTTCTCTAAGTTCTTTCATAGCCGCGTTAAATTTTTCTGCGTTGGTATCAGACATAAACTGTGCCACAAATTCAAGTCCAGGTGGTTTTTCTGTGCTTCTTAATGTTGACCTAATATTTTGTATTGTTTGTTTTGCTGGTCTGCTTACTGTAGCATTAGGATACTTTATACGTAATTTTGTATATGCTTCTTGCGCTTCTCCATTAGTTTCAAATTGTTGATAATCAACTAATTGTTCTATTTGTTTAACATTTCCTCGACTGTCTTTTACATCAACTAATTGTTTTACAGATATGTAAATGTCACCAAATCGTGCAAGGGGGGCATAGTGGAATTGCTTTCTACCTTCTACAATATTAGCGGTTGTTTTTAATTTGTTTAAACCTGATGTTTCATTACCTAGTAAGATGTTTATTTCTTCTGCCACTGTACCATCCATAGATGTTGGCATAATCATAATGTTAGATACTTGTTGGTGTATAAATCGGATCTGCTCTGGGCTTAATCTTTCTAATCTAAATGATACTTCTTCTTCAGTCAAACCCTCAAAATTAAACATTGTTTGTAGTTCTGGTAATCTAGGAAAGAATCTACGCATTAAATCTAAAGCAGACAGTAAACTCGGTACATGTTCTCTAGCTATTTCAGATGCTAAATACTCATCGGCCATAGCAAATATAACAGACTCATAATCCGCAAATGCACCTGCAACATCTTCTGTCAATACAACTATTTCTCCTTGTTTAACAGTTCCGTTTTTATCACTGCTGTCTCTTGGTGCTACAAATATTAATTCTCCACGTTCGTTTTTCTTAACACGTTGTCCAGTCATTTGACTTATCATATGCGCTTTGTTTAATAGCTGTGCCATGAACGGGTCTTTTTTAACTTCTAAGTATCTTCGTCTTAATAGATTAGTCATAGAAGCTTGTATTTCTCTACCTTTACGTAAACGATTCATAACCGCGCCGTATAGTTTACCAAAAGGTGAGTTTGGATTTTTAGCCCATGTTCTTGCATGCCCAAATATTCTTGAGAATGCTGTCATGTTTTCATAGTTTATTGAGTTAGACGATCCATCAAAACTTGCTTTATCTTGATTTATGTTTTTATCTATCTGTCTTTCAGTATTTCTATTTTCTTGTCTGTTTTGTTGACCTTCAAAGTCCGCGGCTGTTCCTAAATCAAATTGTGCTGTAGTTAAATCATTCTCATTATTATATGGTTGTGAAAATCTATATTGATTTCTATCTGTAGTCTCATATTTTTGAAATACTTTGTTAATTAAATTTGATGTAGATTGTAAAGTATTAGGATTTTGTTCAAACTGTGCTTGTATTGTTCCTTTTTCAATAAAATCTGCAATTATTTTTTTGTTAACAGGGTCTTGCCTGCCTTGTGGATTGTCTTTTAATATAGAGCCATTTATTTTAAAAACTGTAGCTACAGGAACTATGGTTTGATCTCCATGCAATAATCCCGTTGCAAAAGTTCTGTGTCTGCCTTCATGACTTCTAACTCTACCAACTAATGTATTAGGATCAATATCTATTTCCAACATAGGTGCCGCAATTAGTTTTTTATCTTTAATTCCTTTAGTAATAATTTTGATTGAACGAGTGCTACGTTGATCTGTATAAGGTAAATAAGGTACTAGACTTTGATATTGTTTTACTGACATAGGAGTGTACATGCTAAAATATGTGTCTTGAATTTCCATTCCCCCCATCGCATCAGAGTTCATAGACCATTGAACTTTGTTTAGTTCTGTAGAAAATTTTACATCAACGTTTTGATAATCGGTTTCTTCCATGTATTGACCTAACCAATTAGAATAAACATCTTGTAATATGTTTCTATTTAAATCATTGTATTCCATTTTATTAGTTAGTATCATGTCGCCACCTGCAGACTCCATAACCATTTGATTTATGTCCGCATGTGTTGCCATGTTAATTGCTTCATAATCAGTACGCACTCTTTCACCTACAATACCAGATTGTATTTTATCAAAAACATCTAGAGGGCTATTAAAACCTGTAGTCTTTAAACCATAAACTAAAGATAATAGATAAGCTTTTATTTTTCTAAATATTCTTTGTATGTTACTTTCTATTGCTTTTAATTCACTGTTATATTGTAAATCACCTAATGCATAATCGCCAAATGCTCTAGCTATAACTTCTTCAACTAATTGGTCTTCTACATTTCGACCTTCTTCTTTAAATTTACGAACATAAAACTTACGCAGATTACTATTCTTTGGCAAATACATAGGTAAGAATTGCTCTTTAGCCATTTTAGTTAACAGTTGCCATTCTGCATCTGTAAAAGCTTTACCCTCTTTTAACGCATGAATGACTTCATGATTTAAAGTATTTTTTGCTTGTCTTAACATTGTAGCAGCTTTTTCTTGATCTCTTCTGTAATTAAAATTAACAGTGCCATCAGGAAATTTTCGTGGGGAATTTTTTAGTTTTATAAATTCATCTAAATTAAAAGATAAAGCTATTAGTCTAAAATCTCTAGTCCATAAATCAGTGTTTTCACCTTGCGCCGCTTCTTGTTCTTCTACTATATCTTGAACAAATAACTCACCTTTAAATGTAGGCTTTCTAAATTCACCTCTAGTGTCTAGACCTTTTAAATATCTTTGTATGCTTAGATCAACGCCAGGTAAACCTAATTGATTTAGCATTTCTCTAAAAGCTGTAGCAATAGCAATTCGAGATTGTGTAACTCTTTCCGTTATTCCAGGATTTGTTGGGGCAGTGCCATCGCCTTTGCTTAGTTGTGTAAAAGTTAATTTAATTGGAGTTTTTTTAATCTCTGCTCTTCTTCTGTTTACTTTTTTTGTATAGGATGTAAGAGAACTTTTTAATTTAGAAAGAGTAAATGTTTCCCAATCGATAATTGGCTCTAGACTCATGCTTTGTAACAAGTCATTTAATTGTTTACGCGCAAAAGGTGTGTGATCTATTATGTGTTGATAAGCTTCTATTTGCTGCAAGATTGGCCCGCTAACATTTGGGTCGGTAGAACGTGATCTGGTATCTGCTCTTAAATTTTGTAACTCTCTTTGTGCTTGTCTAATAGCTTTTGGACTTAAAATAGGTATTAATGAGAAAGTTCCTGCAGGTGCAAATGGATTAGTTAGTGTGTGATTTTCTTGATTTAAAAAATTCTTTTTAGCCTGTACTGCTTGCTTGTAACTTTTACTTAATACACCATACTGAAATTTAGCTGTTGCTATAGTACGATTGTGAGCCGCAATAGCTTCTTTCATTTGTTTACTATTTATAACTTTATTTCTCCAACCTTGTGAATCTAAATGCTGTGCTAATTCAATAGCATCTCTTATTCTAGTTTGTAGAGGTACGTTATATAAATCTTCAAATGTAGAGCTTTCTGTATATGTACGTGGGTTGTATTTAATTACATTAATTAATCTTTCACCTGTTAAGCTAGCTCTTTCCTCAGCACTAACTGGTTGATTGGTTCTTACTTTTTCACCAATTATACGCTCAACCTCAACTGGCCCCCCTTGAGTACCTGACAAGGTATTAAATCTAATTGGATTTTTTGATTTAGCTGAGTTAATAATCTCTTCTAATCGTGCACGTCCTTCTGTTTTGGTTTTAGTTTTAGCTGTAGTGTTTTGAATTAAACCATCAATATAATTATCGCCACGTTCACCCCAGTAACCTAACTCATTACGTAAAATGTTTCTTTCATCTGCTGTTAATTTATTTTCTTCTACAGTACCATCTGCTTCTCTGTTTAATGTTTCTTGTAACCAATAGTTATAGTCTTTTGCCACCGCTTCTCTAAGGGGGGCACCCGAAAATGCATCGTACTTCTTAAATACGTTATCTACAAAATCAACAGGCCCTTCATCTGTTGTACTATCTTTTTGATTTTCTCTTTGTACTTCAATCTCATTTACAACATCTTGTAGAATCTTATCTTTACCACCTAGAAATGTTTCGGCTTCAGTATTTGTTTTGTTGTTTAGGTGGCCTGTTTGTAATAATAATTCTTTATTCTTTTTAAAAGAAGTGCTTTGTTGTTTGTTTGCGTCTTGTTGATTTTCAGCTTCTGTAGTATATGTAAAGTTTTCTGCACGATCACCACCGCCAAGACCTTCTTCCGTTACAACAGTTAAGTCATTAACTTGATCTACTGGGATTATAGATACAGCGGCTTCTAAATCTCTGGATTGTAAAACAAACTGTGCTTTGTCATCTATTATTGTTGTACCTAATACTTTAAATTTAGGTTGCTTTCCAAATAAAGGTGTTTGTTTATTTTTAATGTCAGGTTCATACGCACCTTTTAAAGTTACTATACTACCTAATTTTAAATTTGGGTCTAGTGTATTCTCAAAAATAGCTCTGTTTATTTCACTGCCTTCATTATCATCTAAGTCATAAGTTCCGCCAGCTCCTTTTATATTTTTCTTAACACCACGTTGGTTGCCTAATTCTTTTATCTGTTTAAGTGCAGGATTAAATACACCAAAACCAAAACCACCAAAGAAACCAGCAGCTGAAGCTTCACCTAATTGTTTTGCAAAGTCTTTGTTCATGTACAGTTCTTCAAAACTTTTGCCTGCTTCTAAACCACCTGCTGTTGTTGTAACTGCCTCTTGTATTGTCTCTGCCAAAGCCTCTTGTGTACCAGTCTTAAGCATGCCTTTACCTAATTCACCACCTACTTTTGCAATTCCTTTTCCTGGTATTGCTTTCTCAATTTCATGCAACATACCACCAGGTTTTTTCATAGCATTTACTGCATTCTTTTTACCTAATGTTTTGATTAAAGAAGGTACGACTCCACCAATACCCAATCTCTCTGCGGCGGCATATGGTATGGCTAAAGCCATTGCTATTGCTAAGTTGGGATCATCTGTTTCTTCTGCTTGTGCTAAATAGTTTTCACCTAAACCAAACATATAACCAGATACTATTGCACCTGCACTCGCTCCACCCGCTGCCCCTACAGGGCCACCAACTAAAAAACCTGCGGCGCCACCAAATGCAGATAATAAAAGAGTTGGTATACTACTAGCTGCCGCACTACCCATAGTACCTTTTACATATCTAGTAAATGCAGTTAGTTGTTCTTCGTTAGCAAAAATATCTTCTACAGTATTTGGACGTGGTATTACTTTTCCTGTTTCAGGATCATACCTATAGGCGTAAGCTGCAGTATCTAATTGATACTGTTCTGCTATTTTTAATGCTTCTTGTTGTTTTTCCTTGTTACCTACAAAATCGTAAAAAGCTGCCATACGACCTTGGCCTAATGCTTTTATATTGTCATATGATCTTTTAAATCCTGATTTAAAACTGCCATCGTCAAGGTTTTCCGCTTCAAGCATGTTGACTGGTTGCAGTCCATACTTAAATAGAAAGCCATTTTCAAACATGGCATTTTCAACAGTTTCAGATTTGAGGTATTGATCTATTTGGTCTTGAGTAAAATCAGCGGGTACTTCAAACCGAGGTGTGCCCTCTTGATCAAATTCAATGTACTGTACGTCTTCCGCCATAATAATTCCCTACAATGTATTCAGGGGCAAGCCCCTTGGTTTTACTACCCTATTCAGGGTTGTATTTATAAGTTTTAACTCCTGAACCTGATGACATCTTGCCAGTAGTTAAAGCAGTTAATTTGTTTTGTAAATTGTCAATATTCTTTTGAATAGATTCCGCTGACCCTGGGTTCATTTGAGCTTGAAGTCTTAAATTTTCTATTGTCTCTACAATATTGTTTATTTCTTCAGACACTCCTTCACCTCTAAGTCTAGTACCTACGTAATCATTATAAGCTTTAGTACCTGGCTCATAACCTAACATAATTGCTTCTTGTCTTACTTCTTTCATCTTAGAAGTGTATTGTTGCAAAGGATTTAATGATTCAGCTGCATCTGCTCTTTTAACTAAAGCGTCTAGTGACGCGGCATCTTTAGCTGCTATTTTTGATTCACCAGATTCCAAACCTGCAGATATATCACCAAGAAAACTTCTTGCCTCACCTGGATTTGTTGGCTTAACTAGTTGTCGTCCAATAGAACTTATATAATCAAATAACTCATCGCGCTTGTCTGCATTCTTTGCAAAGTATTCACCAAGTTCACCAAATGGGCCATCGTATGGTTTCTCTGGTTTTTGTTTAGGTACTATATCGGGTTCAGCCGCTTCTTCTAACTCATCTGAAATGTCCATACGTTTCATACGAGCTTGCATTTCTTTTGTACCACCTCTTCCAGGTGTGCCCATTGGAAATCTTGCAGGGCCTAACTCTTCAGCTTTAAATTTTAATTTGTTAATCTCATCTTGCAAACGTTTTTTAGCTTTAGGGTTTTGAGCTAACTCAAGTTGTCTTTCTTTTTCTAATAACTTTCTTAAATTTTCTTCAGCTACTTTACCATAACCTGGATTAGGATATCTTGATTGCAAAGGAAACGTACTTCTGTCATCTCCTATAGCTACTTCACCTTCATATTTTTTTAAAAAATCTTTTAGTTCCATACTATATCCTACTTAAATGGTGACCAACCAAGGTTAGCCGCTATACCCAAACCTTGTGCCCCTAGTCCAAGAGCTTGTTGGAAGAATGGCGCTGGTTGTTGAGCGGGTCTTGTTTGTGTTTTATTGTAAGGTGCAAACGATGCTTGACCTCTTATAATATCAGATACAAATCCAAGTTGTTGTTTTGGATAATCTCTTTCTTCTAAGAAGTTTTGATAGTTAAGATCAAGAGCACTTTGTTGTTGTCCTCTTTCTAATGCGCCTATACCTAATTGTTGTTGTACATCTGCCTGTCCAAGATTTTGAGCTTGTTGTGCAGTAGTACCCATACCAATCGCTGATTGTAGTTGTTGTTGTCTATCTTGTTGTGAAGCTTTTAATGCTGTACCATATGCATCAGCTTGTGCTTTGGCATATAAATTACCAAGGCCTGAGCCTAAGTTCTTTTGTCTTTCTGCTTCTAATATAGCAAAACGAGAGGAATCCAGCCCCCCTGAACCTACTGCTTTCGCCGCAATGTTTTGTTGCTCTATTAAAGATTGATCTTTCATTTCCTGAGCCGCAATGTCTGCTACCTTTTTCTGATAGTCAGTCATGTAAGAGCCTACACTAGAAAGTGCTGGTGCACCTGCCGCAGTTGCCGCTGTAAATGCTTGACCGCCTTGTAAAGCACCAATACCCGCCATGCCAAGGCCTTGTTGCATAGCATCTTTTTCTGCTTGAGTAAGTCCTGCTAAACGTGGGTCTTGGTAAGCTTGATAACCTTCTTTAGCGACATCCATCGCCTCACCAATAATATCAGCAGAAGGCTCCGCTATATATTTTGGTATTGACATACCTTCAGTAGTTGTTACTGGAGGGGGATTTTTACTCCCAAATAAAAAATCAAATATTGCCATTATACCTCCATTCCTGACATTATGACATTGCCATCTTCATCAAAGTATTCTGGCTCTTCTTCGCCTAAAAACTTTCTTCTTCTTTTTATGTAATTGTTAAAATCTTCTAGCTGATTAAATCCGCCGCCTTGTGTTGCAAGAGCTAGTAACTCTTGCATAGTTTGTGGTTTTGTTTTCATTGCACCTGTTTTAGCTAATTGCATCCTTCTACCTACAGGAACTTGCATTTCTTTGCCGCCTGTTAGCATATCATCTGTATAAGGCATAGTGCCCCCTACATTAAACTTGTATGCATCTTCTGATGGAGTTACTCCAGAAGTATCTCCAGGCATCATTGGTTGTGTAAATCCACCACTGCCGCCTGCCATTTGATTGTTGTCATCTCTTGCATCTTCTCTTGCTTGATAAATTGCGTTGTTGTATCTAATAGCTTTCTTACGATCATCACCTTTTAATTCATCTACATCTAAAATTCTGTTTCTACCAAAGTCTGCTTGTTGACCTGATGTTTGTGGGCCTCCAAATATTTCAAAAAATTCTTGTGGTCTGGTAGCTTTAAAATCACCAAACAAACCTTCTTTTCTTAATTCATCTTCTAGCCCTGATAAAGTTAAACCTCTTTCGTCATCATCCAAAGTTTGAGTGCTAGATCCACCTTTTTGTGTTTTAGGTTTCCTATATTTACCTGCGCTTAGTGAGTTCAGCATGCCTTTACCAAAAGTAAATGGGCCAGGTATTCCTGAGAAGTAATTAGGTGGTTCTTCATATCTATCTACTATTTTGTTTAACGTTTTTGTTCTTTCAGGATTAGTAGGTTCACTGCCAGGAAAATCTGCAGGGTCTGGATTAATAGTTTTTAAAAAATTGTTAAATGAATCTATAGCTCTATCTTTAACAGATTGCTTTGGTTGCAATGATTCTTTGCTTTTAACTTGTGTAGATGAACCTCCGCCACTTGAATCTCGTTGAGTTACTCTTTCAGTATTTTCAAATTGGTTTGGGTTTCTATCTATTTGTCTCTGTACGTATGAGCTTGTATCACCTTGATTAATACGTCTTTGAGTTTCATTACGAATGTTATCTGCTTTTACTTGTGCTCTTGTTCTTTTTCTAAAACTTGGAATGCCTTGTGGAGTCATTTCGCCAGCACCACCAAGCATAGCTAGTATACCTGCTTCCTCTGGATTAATGTATGCTAGTTTCTCACCATCTGGTGCCATGTCATTTAAAGCGTCTGTAGCATCTGTAATACCAAACTGGTCTCTGTCACCTACTGAGCCCATCATCTGTTCGTATAACATAATGATTTGATCAGGGTTCATCTGTCTAGTATCCACACCTTCTCTCATTAAAGCGCCTGCCATAGTGCTTATAGTATCCATTTGAGCCATGTTTTGATCTACTCCAGCTTTTGCCGCTTTCATAAATCCAGGTGTGTCATCTTTTTGTGATGGCAATTTGTAGAACCCAGGTACGCTTTTACGTACTTGTTTATTCATAAGAGCTGCCGCACCCGCAGGAGCTTCATTCTCTCTCATAATTACATCATTTTCTGAAACTGGGCCCGCCAGTGTTTCTATACCTTTAGCCATATTCTTATATTATACCCCATATATGTTGAGAAGTAAAGGGGGCACTATACATTATCATCTGTAACCTCCATAATACTTGCTACAACGTTAAGTTCTGCCGACCCTGTTTTCTTTA
>JGI24005J15628_10001792_pt1 | contig 11288 bp, 8 predicted proteins | sample LinPmetageLP40_FD_15628 | JGI IMG/M metagenome (IMG submission 15628) | reverse complement strand
CCACTGCGCGCGGCTGGGCTGATGGTCGTCATAGGGGAAGTGACGGCGGAAGCAGTAGCGGCAGTTGATCGCGCAGCCGCCGCTGGCCATCAGCAGCACCCGATTGGTGTACTTGTGGATCAGCCCCGGCAGCGGCGTATGTTCAGCCTCTTCCAGCGGATCGGTGACGTAGCCGTCGAGCACATCGGTCTCGGCGTCCAGCGGCAGCACCTGGCGCAGCAGTGGGTCGTCGAGGTCATTGGCGCGGATGCGGCTGGCATAGGCCTCGGGCACGCGGATCGCGAACAGTTCATGGCCGTCGCGGGCGCCCGGCAGCCACTCGCGCTCCAGCCCCAGGCGCTCCAGCAGGGCCTGTGGAGAGCGGATCACGTCGCGCAGCTGTGCACGCCAGTCATTCGGGGCAGACGGGGCTTCAGCGGCAGATGAGAAGGCCTCTGAGGCACGACTTTCGTGGCTGGTGTGCGGGATGGTATGCAAGGATGCAGGGGTTCGGGTTATCATGCGCATCACTTCTAGTCATGATTGCAGCCAATTGACTGCAATCTGGAATTCATGGCGGGCAAGACCCGTTAACGAGTCGAGAGCGAGCAAGATGGCCAACTATTCTACCAACGAATTCAAGTCCGGTCTGAAAGTGATGCTGGACAATGATCCCTGTGCCATCGTCGATAACGAACTGGTCAAGCCGGGCAAGGGCCAGGCCTTCAACCGCGTCAAGCTGCGCAACCTGAAGACCGGTCGTGTATGGGAGCGTACTTTCAAGTCCGGCGAGAGCATCGAAGCCGCCGATGTCATGGAAGTCGACATGGAATACCTCTACACCGACGGTGAGATGTGGCACTTCATGCGTACCGATGGCTCCTTCGAGCAGTACGCTGTCGATGGCAAGGCGCTGGGCGACACGGTCAAGTGGCTGAAAGAGCAGGTCGTCTACACCATCACGCTGTGGAACGACAACGCGATCGCCGTCACCGCGCCGAACTTCATCGAGCTGGAAGTCGTCGAGACGGACCCGGGCCTCAAGGGCGACACCGCCAACGGTGGCTCCAAGCCGGCGACCCTGTCTTCCGGTGCCGTGGTGCGTGTGCCGCTGTTCATCAACCAGGGCGAAGTCCTCAAGGTTGATACCCGCAGCGCCGAGTACGTGTCTCGCGCCTGAGCCCTTTCGCTCACGTCGTGAACACCCTGATGCCTCGCCTCGTGCGGGGCATCATCGTTTGTGCTCCTCATTCGTGCTCCTCATTCGTGCTGGTCAGTCGTGCAGAGTGATCGTGTCGATCAGCCCTCGCGATTGGCCAGCGTCTCCCGCTGATCCCTTCCTCGAGCCTGTCCATGTCTGATGCCGATTCTTCCGCCGCTGCTTCACCTCTCTCAGCCGCTGCCGCGCCAGGCGCTGCCCTGGCAGAGGACTGGGCGCCCACTGCCACGCGCGAGCGGCTCGTTCAGCGCGCGCGTCTGATCAGTGAGGTGCGCGCCTTCTTCGCCGAGCGTGAGGTGCTGGAGGTGGAAACGCCGGTGCTGGGGCAGGCCGGTTCGACGGATGTCGGTCTCGCGTCATTGTCCTTGAGCGCGCAGCTGCCGGGCGAGCGTGAGCGCGTGCCGCTGTGGCTGCAGACATCGCCGGAATTTCACATGAAGCGACTGCTGGCGGCCGGCAGCGGGCCGATCTTCCAGATCGCGCGTGCCTTCCGCGATGGCGAGGTCAGCCGCCGCCACAATCCCGAGTTCTGCATGCTGGAGTGGTATCGCCCCGGCATGAGCCTTGAGGCGCTGATGACGGAGACCTGCGAGTTGATCCGGCGCGTGATGGCGCTCGGGGCACAGTTGACCGGTCAGCCGTTGTTGCTCAATGAGTCACAAGGCGCCCAGGCCAGGCCTGCCATCACGCCTTACCGTGCGCTGTTTCGCCGTGTGCTGGCGCTGGACCCCTTCACGGCCTCGCTTGAGGAGCTACGAGCCGCCTGTGCGCGAGAATGTGAGGTCGCGGCTGACGACTGGTCGCATGAGACCTGCCTGGATGCACTGATGAGCCTGGTGATCGAGCCGACTCTTGGCTCAGGGGCACAGGGCGCAGGAGCGCAGGGGCGAGGGTCACAGGGGATAGGAGCGCAGGGACAAGCCACCGTGGAGCTGGTCACCGAGTACCCGGCCGCACAGGCCGCCTTGGCGCGCAAGCATCAGGACAGTGAGGGTGATTGGGTGGCGTCGCGTTTCGAGGCCTATGTGGCGGGCATCGAGCTGGCCAACGGCTATGACGAGCTGACCGATGCCAGTGAGCAGGCGGCGCGCTTTGCCGAAGACAATGCCGCGCGAGTCGCCCAGGGACTGCCTGAGGTAGCGTCGGACCAGCGCCTGGTGGCGGCCTTGCAGGCGGGAATGCCCGCGGGGAGCGGGGTGGCGCTGGGGCTGGATCGTCTGATCATGCTGGCGCTGGGAGAGCGCGATATCTCGGCGGTGATCGCTTTTCCGGCAACACGTGCTTGAGAGCCGACATGAGAGGCAGCTTTCGATGTGATTTGCGTGAATCCCAGCGTTTATTGCCAACACGCTTGCCGAGCGTGCGTCGACTAGACTGGAGAAGTCAGCGTGGAGGGTTGGCGCTTGCCTGCGAAGCCCGCAGACAAGGTGATGGCAGGACCAGGGCAATGGTCGCAGCGGGTCTTCTTTTATCGGGCATGGTGAAAGAAGGCGACAGATGATGGCTCGAACCCTCGGAGCCTTCGAGGCATCATCCGGCAGTCGCGTCGTGAGAGCGTGACGCCCGTCATGGAGGACTCTGATCTGTTTGGGCACTGAAGGTAGTGATCACCCCGATGGCAGCGTTCATCGCGGGGCAAGGCAAGAAGGCGAGGAGCGCGGTCAGTCTCCTGTCGTTAAAAAGGGAAGCCAGGGGCTTCCCTTTTTTTATGCCCGGGTTTCATGTGCGGGCTTTATGCACGAGTGTCGTGCTCGCGCTGCGCCATGCCTGACCTTATTTCTCGTCTGTGGTCGGCGTGTCCTGCGCCGTCTCTGTCGCATGCTCTTCTGGCTCGGTCGGGGCCGGTGCTGTCGCAGACGGGCGCATGCCGAGTGACTGACCCATGCTGACCTTCTGGCCCGGTGTCAGGGCGTCATCGAACTCGACGCTGTCCGGGAAGCACATCACCACGGTGGAGCCGAGCTGGAAGCGGCCCATCTCGGCGCCATGTGCCAGCTCGATGAGTTGATCGAAACGGGTCGTCTCGACATCACCGGAAAGCGGCGTGATCTGACCACACCAGACGGTCTTGATCGCCGCGACGATCATCGCGCCCACCAGCACCATGGCCATCGGGCCATGCTCGGTCTCGAAGATGCACACCAGGCGCTCGTTGCGCGCGAAGAGGCCCGGCACGTGCTTGGCAGTGGCTTCGTTGACCGAGAACAGGCGCCCCGGGACGTAAGCCATCTCGACCAGACGACCGGCCACCGGCATATGGACGCGATGGTAGTCCTTCGGTGACAGATAGACGGTGGCGAAGCGGCCGTTGCGGAAGGGAGCGGCGCGCTCTTCACTGCCACCCAGCAGCTGAGTCAGCGAGAACGCCTGACCCTTGGCCTGTACCAGGGTGCCGTGTTCGATGTTGCCGAACTGGGACAGTACGCCATCGGCCGGTGACACCAGGCCTTCGCCGATGGGGCGGGCGTCCGCCTTCAGGGCACGGGTGAAGAAGTCATTGAAGCAGGCGTAGGCACGCGGATTCTCCTCGAGCGCCTCGTTCATGTTGACGCCGTAGGCCTTGATGAAGCGCTCGATGAAGGTGTTCTTGACCCACGGATTGGTGCAGGCGGCGACACGGCCGATGAGGCGTGAGATCAGGTGCTGGGGCAGTGGGTACTGGCTCAGGGAAAACAGCTTGGCGCGATCCACGATGGCGATCCTTGCAGGCACTTTCAGGAATGAAAAGCCCGCTCCTCGAGAGGGCGGGCGTTGGCCGGCAACAGCGGCGGCCAGCAGTTGGGCTGCACCTTAGCCCATCGTCAATAACGGCTCAAGCCTGCGGATTGCCGCAGCCGTGGGCCTGGCGACAGTTGCCAGGCAGGCCATGCGTGTCATCCCGGCATGGCCTGCATTGGCGTGCTGGCGCTCGATAGGCCCGTCTCAGGCTGCCGCCAGAAGCCTTCAGCCCGATATCAAGCGCCTTCAGCCCATTATCAGTCGTCAGCGTTCGATGGGCGTGTCATCACGGTTGCCCCATTCCTTCCAGGAGCCCGGATAGGCGCGTACATCGCTGAAGCCCAGCGCCTGACCCACCAGCCAGGTCAGGCCGGAGCGGTGATGGCTCTGGCAGTGCGTCACGATGTGCTGTTCGGGGTTGAGGCCGCGAGCGCCCAGTTCGGTCAACAGCTCCGCATAGTCGCGGATACGCAGGTTGCGCTCACGGTCCATGGCCTCGGTCCACTCGAAATGCACGGCGCCCGGGATATGGCCGAGGCGGGCGTTCTGGCCCTTCTCGCCGCGATATTCTTCCGCGGAGCGCGCATCCCAGACCACGACGCTTTCCTGCGGGTCCTCGGCCGCCAGTCGATCGAGAATGTCTTCCCGCGTCGCCATCACGTTGGTGTCCATGTAGGCGGCGTGATACTCGCTGGGGCTCCAGTCGCTGGCGGTGTCACTCAGCGGCAGGCCATCGCCTTGCCATGCGTGCAGGCCACCATTGAGGTAGCTGTAGCGGGTATGGCCGAGCAGCGCCAGGGTCCACAGCAAGCGTCCGGCCCAACCGCCGCCTTCATCGTCATAGGCCACCACATGGCTGTCGCGGGTGATGCCAAGGGCTGACATCACGCCAGACAGTGCCTCGGGGCTCGGCACGCCGGGAATGTCGTCGTCATTGCTGCCGACCAGCTGCTTGAAGTCGAGCAGGCGAGCGCCGGGCACATGACGCGCATGGCTCTCGGCTTTCAGTGGCACGTCGACGATCACGATATCAGGATGGTCGAGCATCTCCGCGAGCTGCTGCGGTTCGACGATCAAGGGCAGCAGGTCGGCTTCCGAGGGGGAAGGGTGTGAAGAATCGTGAGACATGGCGTAATCCTTGCTTCTACGAAGAGAGTGATCCTTCCGGCATCATGGCACGTCGGCTGGCACTGTGGTCAAGTCACTGCGATCAAGAGATGCAATCAAGTGACTGCGGCGAGGCGAAGTGTCACCGCGCCAGATTCCTTGCCATTTTGTCCCCTGAAACGACATGTTTTCAGTATAATGCCGCGCGTCACATTCCGGGGCGAGCGTGTGAATGCCCAGTGCGAACGCATAACGGCACAGACGTGGACGACGCGTGTGCCAGCAGGGCACAGTGCGCGCCATGACCTGACCTTCTGGACAGCCTTCTGGACAGCCTTCTGATCAGCTGACGAGGCCACCCAGCAGCCAGTAGATCCAGTAGGTCTTGTCGAAAGAAGCGCTTGTTTCAGTGCAGCGGGCCTGAGGCGAATGCCACATTCTGGCCCTCGGGAACACTCTCTTCGCGGCCCCAGGCAATACACTGTCTATCGCCAGTGGCGCTGCTGCACTCATCGAGTGCGGTACGGGCGCTCAACGTGTGTCATTTCGGTGCAGCGTGTCGGCGACCCGTCGACGCTGAACTGCTACTCAATCGCTTCATCCTGAACGGGAGTCATCATCTTGCTCGAGCGCCTATTCTCACTGCGTGCCGAAGGCACCACGACGCGCACGGAAGTGCTGGCGGGCATCGCCACCTTCATGGCGTCGATGTACATCATCGTGGTCAATCCCGGCATCCTGTCAGCCGCCGGCGTGCCATTCAGTGCTGCCCTCACGGCGACCGTGCTGGTCAGCTTCTTCGGCAGCCTGATGATGGGCCTGTACGCGCGCAACCCGATCCTGGTCGCGCCGGGCATGGGCATCAATGCCCTGTTCGCCTACACCATGGTGCTGGGCGGCGGCATGAGCTGGGAGGTCGCGCTGGGCTGCGTGTTCTGGGCCGGCGTCATCTTCGCGGTACTGGCCCTGTTCAACGTGCGCCGCCTGGTGATCGATGCGATTCCCGCTCAGCTTCGCTACGCCATCGCCTGTGGTATCGGCCTGTTCATCACCCTGATCGGTCTGGTGAATGCCAAGCTGATCGTCTCCAATCCGGTCACCGTGGTCAGTGTCGCGCCGATGACGCCCTCGCTGGTGGTCTTCCTGCTGGGGCTGGCGCTGACCGCCATCCTGGTCGCGAAGCGCATCCACGGCGCATTGATCATCGGCATCATCGTCACGACCCTGATGGCGACCACCATCGGGCGTCTGTGGGGGGATGGCAGCGCCTACTTCCCGCCGGAGATCGCTCAGCCGACGCTGGTCAACTTCACCGGTATCTTCGCTGCGCCTGATTTCAGCGGCCTGCTGGCGCTGGACCTGCTCGGTTCGCTCAAGGTGGCCTATGCGCCGTTCATCTTCGTCATCCTGTTCACGGTGTTCTTTGACGCGCTCTCGACCTTCATGGCGGTGGCCGAAGCGGGCAATCTGAAGGACGAGAATGGTGACCCGCGCAATATCCGTCGCTCGATGATGGTCGATGCCTTCTCGGCGCTGGTGTCCGCGCCACTCGGCACCAGCCCGGCGAATGCCTACATCGAATCGGCGGCCGGTATCAGTCAGGGCGGACGCACCGGGCTGGTCGCGGTGGTGGTGGCGCTCTGCTTCCTGCCGTTCCTGTTCCTGGCGCCGCTGCTGTCGTTGGTGCCGTCCATCGCGACTGCCCCGGCGCTGATTCTGGTCGGCGTGTTCATGATGGAGCCGATCGGCAAGATCCACTGGCACCAGTTCGATGATGCGATTCCGGCCTTCATCGCCATGGTGATGATTCCGCTGACCTATTCCATCACCCACGGTATCGTGTTCGGTTTCCTGAGCTTCGTGGTCATCAAGCTCGGCGTCGGCAAGGCGCGCGAGATTCGCCCGACCATGTGGGTGCTGTTCGCGCTGTCACTGCTGCTGTTGCTGGAAGGCTAGGTTTCGAAAGCGGCAGTGATGTGTCTCGAGGCTGTGATGTATCTCGAGTGCCTCGAGCATGAAAAAGCCCCGCCAGGCAGTGACTGCCTGGCGGGGCTTTTTGTTGACGGCTTTTTTGATAGCGCCTGATCAGCTCTCGGTCAGCGAGAGCAGGATCTTCTTGTAGCTCTCGAAGCGCACGCGGCCGATCTCGCCGTTGTCCACGGCCTGCAGCAGGGCGCAGCCCGGCTCTTTCTCGTGCTTGCAGTCGCGGAAGCGGCAATAGCCGAGATAGTCGTGGAACTCGCGGAAGCCGTCGGTGACCTGCTCGGGAGTCAGGTGTACCAGGCCGAATTCACGAATGCCGGGCGAGTCGATCAGGTCACCGCCATCCGGCATGTGATAGAGCCAGGCGGTGGTGGTGGTGTGCATGCCCTGGCGTGATTCGGCCGACAGCGGGCCGACGCGAACCTCTTCCCTGGGCAGCAGCATGCCGATCAGGGACGACTTGCCGACGCCACTCTGGCCGACGAATACCGAGGTGCGATCGCTGAGCTGGGCCTTGAGGGCATCGAGCCCTGACTCGCCACGCGTGGTGCAGGCGACGACTTCGTAGCCGAGCGCTTCATAGCGCGCCAGCAGGTCGCGCAGCCCACCGCCGCTTTCCGGCAGCAGGTCGACCTTGTTGAGCACCAGCACCGGTGTGATGCCGGTGGCTTCCGCGGCGATCAGGTAGCGGTCGATCAGGTTGGGCTGCGGGGCGGGCTCGGCGGCGAACACGATCAGGATCTGGTCGATGTTGGCCGCCACCGGCTTGAGCACGCCGCGCATGTCGGGGCGTTCAAGCTCGGTGGTGCGTGCGCCACGCGCGACGACGACGCCGCTGGCATCGCTGGCTTCGCGCCAGATGACCCGGTCACCGGTGACCAGCGTCTCGAGGTTGGCGCGCAGGTGGCAGCGGTGCAGGCTGCCGGATTCGCTTTCGACTTCCAGGCTGCGCCCGTAGTGGGCGATGACACGGCCATGCTGCTCCGGGCCATATTCGCCGGCGTCGAGCTTGTCGCGGTCCTGCGTCTCGCGCTTTTCGGCGCGTTTGGTACGCTCGGCCTGCACCTTCTCGATTCGCCATTGCTGCTGGCGGCTTAGCTTGCGTTTACTCATGCTTGGCTGGTGACTCCGGTCGCCGTTCGTTCGCCAGGGATGGGAGAGTCTTCCCCCCTTTGCGGCGCGATTGTACCCTTTGCGCCCTCGGGTGTCGTGCGACGCCCCGGGATGGCGTGTGATACTGCTGTCATCGACTGGCGTCCCGCGCCATTCCATCATCTGCTCAGCAAGGAGTGACCCATGGCAAATCCCACCGCGCAGGCCGACCGCCTCATCTGGATCGACCTGGAAATGACCGGTCTCGACCCGGCGCGTGAGCGCATCATCGAGGTGGCCACGCTGGTCACCGACGGCGACCTCAACCTGATCGCCGAAGGCCCGGTGCTGGCCGTGCATCAGTCGGACAGCCTGCTGGAGGCGATGGATGAGTGGAACACGCGCACCCATGGTGAATCCGGGCTGGTGAAGCGCGTCAAGGAAAGTCAGATAGATACCGCCGAAGCCGAACGCCAGACCCTCGAGTTCCTGGCCCGGCACGTGGCGGCAGGCGCCTCGCCGATGTGTGGCAACAGCGTGCATCAGGACCGCCGCTTCCTGCAGCACGAGATGCCGTTGCTGGAAGAATTCTTCCACTACCGCAACATCGATGTCTCGACCCTGAAAGAGCTGGCCAAGCGCTGGAATCCGGCCGCGCTCGACGGCTTCAAGAAGCGTGCGACCCACCAGGCGATGGACGATATCCGTGAGTCACTGGCGGAGCTTGCGCATTACCGCAAGACCTTCCTCAAGCTGACCCAGCAGGGCATCGTCTAAGTATCGTTCCTCAATTCAAAGCGATAGCCCACGAGGCAACGGCTCTCAAAGCGCGGTGGCCAGGCGGGCGCCGCGCTTGATGGCCTGCTCCTTCAGCGCCCAGCGCACATGCTCGCGCAGTGGCTCGCTGGGGTAGGCCAGACGGGCGCGCAGCACATGCTCGACCTGTTCCGACCAGGGCGCATTGCCCAGTCCGATGGCGATGTTGGAGAGCCACTTCTCGTAGCCGATGCGTCGAATCGGGCTGCCTTCCGTCTTGCTGAGAAATTCCTGCTCCCCCCAGCAGAACAGGCGGATCAGCTCGATGCGATCCAGATCATGGCGCGGCGAGAAGTCAGTCTCCTGGGTCGCCTTGGCGAAGCGCGTGAAGGGGCAGAACAGCTGACAGTCATCGCAGCCGTAGATGCGGTTGCCCATCGGGCGACGGAATTCCTCGGGGATGGCGCCATCGAGCTCGATGGTCAGGTACGAGATGCAGCGCCGCGCATCGACGACCTTGTCTTCGACGATGGCATCCGTCGGGCAGGCGACCTTGCAGGCGTTGCAGCTGCCGCAGTGTTCCTTTTCAAAGGGGGCGTCCACCGGCAGGGGCAGGTCGGTGTAGAGTTCGCCCAGGAAGAACAGGCAGCCGGCCTGCTGATTCATCAGCATGGCGTTCTTGCCGAACCAGCCGATGCCGGCCTTCTGTGCCAGGGCGCGCTCCATCACCGGGGCGGAGTCGACGAAGGCGCGATAGCCGAACTTGCCGACTTCCTTCTCGATCTGCTTGGCCAGATTGGCCAGTCGCTTGCGCATCAGCTTGTGGTAATCACGCCCCAGCGCGTAGCGTGACACATAGGCGCGTTCAGGTTGGCTGAGCACCTGAGTGGTCTCGACCTCAGGCGGCAGGTAATCGAGGCGCACGCTGATGACGCGCAGTGTCCCGGGCACCAGCTCCTCAGGACGAGTCCGCTTGGTGCCGTGCTTGGCCATGAAGTTCATCTCGCCGTGATGGCCGTTGGCCAGCCAGCGCTCCAGATAGGCCTCGTGGACCGAGAGGTCGACATCGGTGATGCCGACCTGCTGAAAACCCAGCTCGCGCCCCCATGTCTTGATGCGCGTTGCCAGTTCCGCCATGGCCTTTTCATCGGCAGCGGGGCTCCCGGTGTCGGCAGGTGAAGCGGTGGCGGTGGATGAGTGCGGAGCAGACATGGGGGTTCCAGCGAGATCGAGGACAGAGGCGCGCCACCTTAGCGCAACTTGCCGGTCAGCCCAAGCGTGCTGCCTGACGGCGTGAGCACGGCAGGTAAGGCGCAGTAGAAAGGAAGGCGGCATGCAGCGCCATGCCTCACGATAGGCAACGCACATCCAGGCAGTCAACGAGCGTCCAGACAGGCAACGAACATCCAGTCAGGCAATGGATATCCAGACAAGGAGTGTAGGCATGACAGCGCACGAATCGACCTCTGACCAGACCTGCCCCCCGGCATCTTCGGCGACCATGACGCTGTGGCGTTCGGTCAACTGTCTGTGGCCGTTGGCGGCGCTGCGTGATCTGGAGCATTGGATGCTCGCGGAGGAGACCGTCGCCGCTGACAGTGGCCAGAGCGAGGCGCCGGTGGAGAAGCGCCTGATGGGGCGCGCCGCGCAATCGGCGTTCGATCTGCTGCGTCAGCGTTGGCCGGAGGCGCGCAGGCTGTGCGTGCTGTGTGGTGGCGGCAACAATGGCGGTGATGGCTATCTGCTGGCGCGCCTGGCATTGCTGGCGGGCTTCGAGGTGCGAGTCATCGCCTTGACGCCGGAGGATGCCTTGACCGGTGATGCGCAGCTGGCCGCGATCGCGGCGCGCGAGGCTGGTGTCGAGACGCTGGCATGGCCGAAGGCCGATGAGGAGGCGGCGGATGCGCTGCTCAAGGGCTGGCCCTTGCTGGTGGATGCGCTGACCGGCATCGGCCTGCGCGATGCGCCGCGCGGCAGCGTGGTCGAAGCCATCGAGCGCATCAATCACGCTCATCAGCAGGACGTGCATGTCATGGCGCTGGATGTGCCCTCAGGCTTGAACGCCGCGACGGGCGCGGTAGCGGGTGTCGCCGTGGAAGCGGATGTGACGCTGACGTTCCTGGTCGACAAGCCGGGCCTGCACACCGGGCGCGCCGAGCTGCACGCCGGGCACGTCAGTCTGGCGCGCCTGGGCGCGGCGCGCGTGTTGCCGGAGGTGGTCGCGCAGTCGCGAACCGCGGCCTTGTTGGCAGAGGATGCCGTGCAGCGGCTGACACCGCGCTGGCTGGAGTCCGAGCTGGTGCCGCGCTCGCCGCTGGCCCACAAGGGCGATACCGGCAGCGTGCTGGTCTTCGGCGGCGGGCCGGGGCTGGGGGGGGCGGTATTGCTGGCCAGCGAGGCGGCGGCGCGGGCCGGGGCCGGCAAGGTCGCGCTG
>JGI24005J15628_10001787_pt1 | contig 11313 bp, 9 predicted proteins | sample LinPmetageLP40_FD_15628 | JGI IMG/M metagenome (IMG submission 15628) | reverse complement strand
CAGTCTGGCTGAACCCCGACCAGGAAGACCCGCTGGTTCAACAGGATCAGCGATTAGAAGCCGCCTGATTACAGGTTCCAACAAGCTTGACAGACATCGGGCCCCGACGCCGATGATTGCGTGCTGGTGATGCTCGATTCGGCCGTCGCGGGGGAGCATGGCGGTCTGCTGTGTGAGTCCCGCCTGGCGTGGCTGGATGCCTGTCTGGCTGCGCATCACGATCGCCGTATCCTGCTGGCGCTGCATCATCCGCCCATGGCCCTCGGCATCCGTTACATGGATGACATCCGCTTGCAGAATTCACAGGCGCTGCATGACGTGGCAGGGTGTCGTGCCGCTGCCGTCAGCTGGGGATGGCAGAGCCCCGAGCGGCTGGCCAGCATGGCACCGGAGCGGGTCATCGCGCAGCCGCAGGCGCTGATATCACTTTGCGATCTGCCAAGCAGCGACAGTCGCGAAGCGGTATAGAGCCTCAGCAGGGCCTGCCGCAAGTTTCAGGCCTTTGCGCACGCTTGCTCTGATTCACTCATGCACGTGTGAGCTGTTGCACGTGTGAATTGATAGAACGATGCCGCCGAGTCGTGTCACGACTCGGCGGCATCGTTGCATCGTGGATCAGGATGCTCATCGTCTCAGGCGGCTTGCTCGTTCAGACGGCTGCTGACTGAGAAGACCTGATCAGGCCTCGTCAGTCGCGAGCTGCGCGGCGGTGGCTGTCTCGCCGCCTGCTTGTCTGGCGCTCTTGTCGGGCTGCGCCAGGAAGGCTTCCAGCGAATCATCCATTGCGTCGAGCCAGGGCGTGTGATGGCGCGGGGCCATGGTGCCGGTCATCAGCGAGCGGTAGGAGTAGTCACGGAAGGTCATGATGTTCTCGTGCTTGTGGTGCTCCCACTCGAGGAAGGTGCGATTGACGCCGTCGATATCGAAGCTCGGATAATCCGTCTCCGAAATCAGTGACTTCACGTAATCGCCCTGGAAGAGGATCATTGATTCATCGCTGTCCAGAGTCTCTTCCCTGTCACGCCATGCCTGACTATCCGCCTGCATCGCCTCGCGGCTGGGCAGCGCGATCTCACCGAGAATCACGTCACGCACCCACCATGCCTGGGCATCGAACATGTTGAAGGTGTACCACTGGTCCTGCATGCCGAGGTAGAACATGCGCGGATTCTCTTCCCAGGCAGCGCCCTTGTAGAGACCGAGCGGCCACATGCGATTGCCCGTCTTGAGGCGCAGTGGCTCATCCAGGAAGGGGAAGTGGTGGAGGTAGCCGGTACACAGGATGATGGCATCGATCTTCTTGCTGCTGCCATCGCGGAAATAGGCCGTGTCGCGGTCCACCTTCAGCAACAGAGGCTTCTCTTCCCAGTTGTCCGGCCAGGCAAAGCCCATCGGGGCGGTGCGATAGCTGGTGGTGATGCTGCGAGCGCCATACTTGTAGCACTGTGAACCGATATCTTCGGCAGAGTAGCTGCTGCCGATCAATAGTAGGTCCTTGCCCTTGAATTCCAGCGCGTCGCGGAAGTCATGAGCGTGCAGGATACGGCCATTGAACTGCGAGAATCCCGGGAATTCGGGCACGTTGGGGGTCGAGAAGTGACCCGATGCCACGATGACGTGATCAAACTGCTCCTGAACGACCGCATCGGCCTGCAGGTCATGGACACTGACGGTGAACTGCTCGCGGGTGTCGTCAAAGCTGACGTGGCGCACCGGGCAGTTGAAGCGGATGTACTTGCGCACGCCTGCCTTCTCGACCCGACCCTTAATGTAGTCGAAGACCACCGCACGTGGCGGGTACGAGGCGATGGGATGGCCGAAGTGCTCCTCGAAGGAATAATCCGCGAACTCCAGACATTCCTTGGGGCCGTTGGACCACAGGTAGCGGTACATGCTGCCGTGGACGGGCTCACCATTCTGATCGAGACCGGTGCGCCAGCTGTAATTCCACAGGCCCCCCCAGTCACTCTGTTTTTCATAACAGACTATTTCGGGAATATCGATACCCTTGTCAGCGGCAGATTGAAAGGCGCGCAGCTGTGCCAGGCCACTCGGCCCTGCGCCAATGATCGCAATGCGTTTTGTCATGGGTATTTCCTGTTGAGACTGTAATGAGACGTCATGTTCCGTGAACCCCGAGTTGCGGGATCTCGTGTTGACCAGGTGCTTTTTCCTATGTAGTGGAGCGCGATAATAATGAGCGTTATCCAGCGCTTGGGTGGCCTGGAAAGGTAAGGAATCCAGTTGACTGGCCACCTGACATTTCGCTGAACCTGAACACGGAAGCCGTATTTTTCTTGCCTTTAGAGCAATCTACTGCTCGCGGAACGTGAGGCATCCTCGCAGAAATGATGCGCCATCTCAAATGTGAGGCATTGATTCTGAGTGTATGAAGTGTACACGATCACGAGGGTGTTTAGACTTTAGTGGTAAGATTATTTCGGGTTGTGTCACTTTGGAAAGGTCAGGCGCAAGGATGCGATTTATCGGCTCATGGCTTGGGTGTTTTTCTTGTAAGCTGTTGATTTGTGTGTATATTTTTGAGGTTATGCCGGTGGTTTGCCATGGCGTTATCTGGCTTGTTTTCCATGTGGAAAGAAAAGAAGATTGCCGTGTTGCAATGTCGATTCGAAGGTGGATAATTTTCTGCCTATTCAAGGCATGCTGAGTCAAGCGGGTGAAGGGCTGAAATGATCTATTGGTCAAGCAGGCGGGTGCTGGTAATTTTGAGATTTTGCGTAAATAAGGGTGTGAGGAGGATGGAAAATAGGTGTCACAGTAGTGAGTGGTGTGTGAATGGAGAAAGAACAGGGGGGCAGGAGGGAAAAGGGCGCCAGATTATCGAATGATCCTCGCTGGAGGATTCGCTGGAGGATTCGCTGGAGGATTTTCTGGAGGTTTTCCTATAGGAACTGCTGGGCTATTTGCAGAACTATTCGCGGGGCTATGCACTCGACAGACCAGCGACGAGGGGGACAAGCGGAGGTTGATCACTCTGCATGCCGAAAGGGCGTATACTGGGCCGGTGACAGAAAGTCCACAGGAGAAGACACCATGACTCACAAGCGCAAGGTGCAGGACAACGCGCTCAAGGCGGTGCTGCGTACCCCGATGTTCAAGCAACGCGTGGTAAAGGCGCGCAAGGGCAAGGGCAGCTATCAGCGCCAGGGCAAGTCGCAGGGAAACAGGGGCGGCAGTGAAGCGCCTTCAGTCAGTGTGCACAACGCTGCCTGAAGACGCTTCATTGGTGCGGTTTCCCACGACCTGACTTGCATCACCGCAAGGGGCTGAAACATGAACGCCGCAGCGTCAGCGCTGCGGCGTTCTGCGTCTGTCCTACTGAAAGCGACTCAGTTCGAGAAGTGCGCATTCCAGGTCTCGGCGCGTGCGGCGTCGCGGGCTTCATAGTCGGCCAGCACCGTCTCCAATTCGCCCAGTGATTCATGCTCACGATCCTCCCCCAGCTGCGTCAGGCGCAGGGTATACCAGGCTGTCACCCCGCCTTCAGGCGGCGCGCTGAAACGCGGGAATTCTGGCGCGGGGCATTCTCCGGCCTGCCAGAGTGTGGGCAGTGACGGGTGCAGCGCCAGTGGGCGGGCCAGGCCGACAAGGTCGACGGCTCCCTGTGCCACGGCGTCTTCGGCCTGCGCGAGTGTCTTGAAGCCGCCGGTTGCCATCAGGGGCAGAGTCGTTACCTCGCGTGCACGCTTGGCGAATTCGACGAAGTAGGGGCCGCTGGCGCTGGCATCCGACGCCGAGCTCGCGCCGGGGAAGTAGGTGCCACCACTGATATCGATCAGATCGATGGGCAGCTCATCGAGCGCTGCGATTACCTGCAGCGCTTCGGCTTCCTCGAAACCGCCTTGCAGTTGGTCGCTGGAGTTGAGTTTCACCATGACCGGGTAGTCGTGGCCTACGGCCTCACGCACGGCAATGATCACCTCACGCATGAGCCGCATGCGGTTGTCGAGGCTGCCGCCGTAGTCATCCGTACGCTGATTGAAGAGGGGGGACAGGAACTGGCTGAGCAGGAAGCCGTGTGCCGCATGCACCTGTACCCCGCCAAACCCGGCTTCACGCGCCAGGCGAGCCGTCATTGCCATGGCAGCAGGCAATGCCTTGATGGCCTCCAGGCTCATGGCCTCGCAACGTAGCCCGGGAATATCCAGGGCACTGGGGCCGTGCGCCGTGCTGGTCGGTGGGTAGGCCATCGCACCGGCGTGGCCGAGCTGCAGCCAGAGGTCTGCACCGTGCTGTTGACCGCGCTGGGCCAGTTGCGTGAAGGCCGCGAGATCGGATTGCGCGTTGAGCACCAGATTGCCCGGTTTCTCGGCATGGTGGTGGTCAGGCTGTACCTCACCGACCAGCGATGCCGCCACGCCACCCTCTGCCCAGCGCTCGTAAAGGCGCAGCTGTGCCTCACTGGGGTGCCCCGTGCCATCGCCGAGAGAATCCGACATCGCAGCCTTGACGATTCGGTTGGCGAGCACCCGGCCGCTTGGCAACGTGAAAGGGGTAAACAGGGCGGAGGCTGTTGGCTGGTCTGTCATGGTGGCGATGTCTCTCTTGGTGCGCGTTAAGTAAAAGATGTGGCAAGGGATATGCCGAGCAATGTGGTACTGAATCTTTCATTTCAGGAACTTATGACAGGGTGACATGCCTTGCGGACGGTGATAATCCGTTGTGCGCGCACAGTTTCCGTGAGCAAATGGAACATATGAAAACGCATACGGACCTCGACATCTTTCACGCCGTCGTCGACGCCGGCACCTTCACCGGTGCGGCAGCTTGGCATTACCCACTCCGCGATCAGCAAGCGCATCGCGCAGCTGGAACAGCGCCTTGGTGCCCAGTTGTTGATTCGCTCCACTCGGCAGATGCGCTTGAGTGAAGCAGGGCAGCTCTATGCCCTGGAGACGCGGGAGTTGCAGGAGCGCCTGCGCAATGTGGAGCAGGAGATTGCCGAAGGCAGCGGCGCGCTCAAGGGGCGCATTCGCCTCTCGTGTTCCAATGCATTGGGCAAACTGCAGGTGATGCCCCTGCTGTTGCGCTTCATGGAGCGCTATCCCGAGGTGATCGTGGACCTGACGCTATCGGACGCGGTGGTCGACCTGGTCCATGGAGGGATGGATCTGGCGATACGCAGCACCGCACAGCCCGAGCTCGGCCTGATCGCCAGGCGGTTGGCCACCAACCATCGCGTCATCTGTGCATCACCGGACTATCTGGCAAGCCACGGCACGCCGCGCTCAGTGTCGGATCTGGCGGAGCATGTCAGCCTGATCCTGAACCTCCCCGGCGGCTTTAATGCCTGGGGGCTCAAGTCACTGCCCGACATGCGTTGCGGCTTCCTCTCCAATTCCCTGGAAACCCTGCACGCCGCCTGCCTTGGCAGCCGCGGCATTGCCTGCCTGCCGCACTACCTGATCGCCGATGACCTGGCTTCTGGACGCTTGATCCCGCTGCTGGAAGATATACGTGGGGACGGCGCAGATACCAGCATCTACATCGTCCGCCCGGAGACGTCGATTCTTCCTCGGCGAGTGAGGGTGCTGATGGATGCCTTGATAGAGGGATTTGAAACCGGTTAGGAGTCGTTTGCCAAGGCCATGACTTCTCCGGTGATCATCCGGCACCATACAAGTAGGAGTTCGCAAGAGGAATCAATGGGTTATCAGGCAGTATCAACAGCCGCCAATAAAAAAGTCCCGCGATAGTCGTATCTGGCAACGACTTTCACGGGACTTTTGCCTCTGAACGGGGCACACGCGTGGGGGGCGAGCCTAGCTCTTGCTGTCGTCGACGATCTTGGCAGGGGCCTTGGGAAATTCCTTGGCTGAGCCCGCATCTTGCTCGGTTTGCTCGTAGACGGGTAAAGCACCTTCACCAGAGCCAGCTTCATCGCCCGAGACAGCACCTTCACCAGCCGCCGTTTCAGCGGAAGGCTGGGTGCTTGAGGTGTTGGCACCGATACGCTTGGTCCAGCGCTGGCGGGCAAAGCGGCGCAGATTGGCCACGTTGTCCGTCTCGTCGATGATGTCCTCGCCCAGAATCGTCTCCATCACGTCTTCCAGCGTGATGACACCCAGCCAGTTGCCGAGGTTGTCGTAGACCACGCACAGATGCTGTCGTTCGCGCTGCATGAGCCCAAAGGCATGTTCGACGTTGTCTTCGGCGTGCAGCTCGCTGATCGGGCGCATCAGGTCCTTGAGCGGCGTGGTGGGCTCTGCCTGATGGGCATCGGCCCGATGGATCATGCCCAGCGTTCGCTCATCGTCGGTCATCACCGGGTAGCGGCTGAAGGGCCAGATCGTCAGCTGGTCATTGAACTCGGCCACGCTCATCTCGGGACTGACCGTCTGGCAGACAGGGCGCGGCGTCAGAACGTCACGCACCTTCATCTCATGCAGATTGAGGATGTTGGTGATGACGCGCTGTTCATCATTTTCCAGGGCTTTCTTGTCGAGCCCCATCTGGGCCAGTGCCTTGATCTCGCCACGCACATCGATGTCATGGGCATCCTTGCCGATGCGCGAGGTGATCAACTCCGACAGCCAGATCAGTGGCTTGAGCGCGATGACCATGGCATTGAGCACGCCGGGCAGCATCGGCGACAGCTGACGCCAGTAGGTGGCACCGATGGTTTTGGGGATGATTTCCGAGGCCACCAGGATCAGCAGCGTCATCACCGCCGAGGCCACGCCGACCCAGGCTTCCCCGAAGACGACTGATACCTGCGCGCCCACCCCCGTGGCACCGACGGTATGCGCGATGGTATTGAGCGTCAGGATGGCGGCCAGTGGCTTGTCGATATTGTCCTTGAGCTTGGCCAGAGCGGCGTGGCGCTTGGGGTGCTGGTCTCTCAGGCTGGCCACATAGCTGGGGGAGAGCGACAGCAGCGCCGCCTCGAGCACGGAGCAGATGAATGAGATGCCAATCGCGATGGCGGCAAACAGGATCAACAGAAACATGAGGCGTGCTCCTTGGGAGTAAGGTATCCATTAGTGACATAAGGCGCAGCACTGTCAAACCCGTGAATTCTCGCAGAGTTTTCAGCCTGCTGGCCAAGCTTGCCAGCCTGTGCCGCAAAGTGCCGTTGACTCGAGGGATGCAAGGGGGCTGCAAAAGAGAGCTGGGCTTTACAAGAGACAAGGTGCAATACTTGTTTGATAATGAGATTGTTTTGCTTTCGTTAATCATTATATTTTGTGGCGCCAGCCGTAGTCGCAAGCCACGGCCTGGCATTGTCGCTGAGTGGTACCGTAAGCCTCTTCAGCTGTCAGTGCGACCCGCAGCAGGCGGCAAGCCTTCATCAGGATTCACATTGCAGGGATTTGCAGCGACATGTCACAGCCGCTTGGAGCCATTGCCGACAGTTCAGTTGCTCGCCGCATCATGGCGTCATCACAACAGAGCCCTTCATCGCTCAGCGAGCGGCGAGGCTGGCGAGCGGTGAAGTACCCGCATTGTGAGGGGCAGGTGCATGATCTGCATCCCTGGCGGGATGCGCATCTGACGCTGTGTGATCTAGAGGTGTCACGCGCCTATCACGGCCAGCATCAGTTTCACGAGGGTCTCTATCTCTGCCTGGTGCTGGAAGGGCGACTGACGCTATCAGGTGTGGACGGCGCGGGGATCGACTTGTCCGCGGGGCAAGGGGGGATCTTTCGCCCGGCGAGAACGCAGTCTGCGCCGCCGACGCTTAAGAGCTATCACCCTCAAGGTCGCCTGCGCTGTATCAGCTTGCATCTGGAGGGCGAGGCCAGCCAGTCCCTGCAGGTGCTGCGGGGGCTGGCGAACTGGGATGCATTGCCGTGCGCGCGTGACTCCAGCCCGCTGGGCTGGACGCCGGGGCGCTGGCTTCATCAGCAACTGGATGAGCGTGTCAGAGCCCCTGATGGTGAGGGCGTACGAGAAGAGTGTGAGACGCCAGCGACCCCCGCTTGCGAGGGCGATATGCTGGAATGGCAGGGGATCGCGTTGCAGTTGCTGGGGGTGGCACTCAAGCGCCGCACTGGTGAGGCACAGGACGTGTCGGCGTTCTCCGCAGCCGCCGCACCCCCTGCATCGCCATTAGCGTCCCCATCGCGACCCCACGGCGCCTGTCGACATCTGGAGGCGGTGCGTCAGCGTCTTGCCGCCGTGCCGCATGGCGCACACTCGCTGGAGGAACTGGCGCGGCTGGCCTGCATGAGCCCCTCCGGCTTGCGCCACAAGTTTCGCCAGGCCTTCGGGCAGTCGCTGGGCAGTTATCAGCGTGAATGTCGCATGCGGTGTGCCGAGCAGGCCTTGCGGCGTGGGGTGAGCATTCAGCAGGTGGCGCATCAGGTGGGGTATGCCCATGCCTGCAACTTCGCCACGGCCTACCGGCGTCATTTCGGGGTGTCGCCACAGGCGGCACGAGCCAGGTTTCATCGCGTCGACTGAGTCGTGATGGCGGCGAGTACCTGACAATGGGCTTGGGGTTGTCACAATACGCAAGCGGGCACCCAATGGGTGCCCGCTTGCGTATGTCGTACTCGAGAGTTGAGTGCTGGTGATGCCAGCTGGCCTTACAGGAAGGGAATCATCGGCAGCACCACGTCATCCAGCAGACCCGTCGGGTAGTGCAGATTCATCGCCGCCTGCATGCCGAGCAGGAAGACTGCCACGCCCAGCGCGAAGAGCCCTGCGAAGAGCGGCGACTTGCGTGCGATGGTGAGCTGGAAGCCCAGGCAGAACAGCACGGCGGTGGAGACGAAGCCCAGCAGCGCACTGACGCCGATCAGCACGAAGAAGCCAAGTACCACACCCACTGCCTTTAAGGCCGGTTGCTTGACACGAATCATGCCGCGACGCCAGCCGTTGAAGACCACGGCGATCACCGAGAGCAGCGTGATGAAGGCGGCCAGCGTCGGGAAGGCCTTGCCCAGCGGCATCAGGTCCTTGACGTCGTAGAGCGCCCACAGGGCGGCTGCGCCCATCATCAACAGCAGCAGGAAGTCGACGCCACCGAAGCCACGCGATTCCAGCACATCCTCTTCCGGCGACGGCGCGGTCTCGACCACTTCATGGGTCTGGCGACGACGCATGATCGCCTTGCGGATCACCGGCAGGAAGAAGGCCAGCAGGATCAGGCCGAGGATGATCAGCACGCCCGGACGCAGGAAGGCTTCGGCGCCGTGGAACTGCATGCTCTGGTAGAAGTAGTTCTCGGCACCCGGTGCCAGCACGAAGCCGATCAGGAAGGCCGGACGCGACCAGCCAGCACTCTTGAATAGCACACCGATCATGCCGATCATGCCCAGCGCGGCCCAGTCACCCAGTGAGCGGCTGGCCTGGTAGGCAGCGAACAGGATCAGCACGGTGATGGCAGGGGCCAGAATGGCGAAGGGTACACGCGTCAGCTGCGCGACCGGACGCGCCAGCATCAGACACAGGCCCGCGCCTAGGATATTGGCCAGCGCCAGTGACCAGGTGATGGTGTAGGTCATGTCCAGATTGGTGGTGATCATCGACACGCCGGGTTCCAGACCCAGCAGCAACAGCCCGCCCAGGAAGACCGCCGCCGTGCCGGAGCCTGGCACCCCGAACAGCAGTGTCGGCACCATGGCACCGCAGGCGCAGGCATTGTTGGCGGATTCCGGCGCGATGACGCCGCGGATGTCGCCCTTGCCGAACTGGCTCGGGTCCTTGGCGGTCTTGACCGCGAAGCCGTAGGTGATCCAGTCGACCACGGAACCCGCCAGACCCGGAATGGTCCCGATCAGGCTGCCGATACCGGCACAGCGCGCGACCAGCCACTTGTTCTTGACCACATCCTTGATGCCGGCAGACCAGCCTTTGCCCAGGTCGGTGTTGCCGTTCTTGGCGATACTGCCACGTCCCAGCAGCAGCTCGACGATTTCCGGCAGGGCGAAGATGCCCAGACCCAGCACGATCAGCGGCACGCCGTCGTACAGGTAGTCGATATCCAGGTTCATGCGGTACTCGCCGGTCGCCGGTGCGGCGCCGATGGCACCGACCAGCAGGCCGAGGCCACAGGCAGCGGTGCCCTTGAACAGGTTCTTGCCGGACAACACCGCCACCATCGTCAGGCCCAGCAAGGTCAATACGAACAATTCGGCTGACGAGAAGGCCAGTACGAGGGGGCGTGCGACGAGGATGAAGCCGGTCAGGATGATGGCGCCGATCACGCCACCACACAGGGAAGACAGGAAGGCACTGGTCAGCGCGCGGGCGGCCTGGCCCTTCTTGGCCAGCGGGAAGCCATCCAGCACCGTGGCTTGCGACGCGCTGGAACCGGGAATGCCCATCAGGACAGAGGCGAAGGTATCGCCGGTAGGAATGACCGCGACCATGCCCATCAGCATGCCCAGGGCGTAGCCCGGGTCCAGTCCATAGAGGAAGGGCAGCAGCAGGGCCATGCCGGCGATGCCGCCCAGGCCGGGAATGATACCGACCAGCAGGCCGACGAAGATGCCGATCATCATGAACAGCAGATGCGTCAGCGTGAAGACGTGTCCAATGCTGGACAGGAGAGTGTCGATCATGGCGTTACTCAACCTCTTGTTCTTCTCTAGATGCTTCTCTAACACTCAGAGGCGGTGCCGGGGAGAGCATGGTGAGGCAGGGAGTGAAAGGCTCACGGGGCTGCTGGTCGGCAGCCCCGTGAGTGGGTCCCCATCACACCCGGGGATCAGGCCGTTACGGGTGTGATTGCGCGCCTCAACGAGATTGCAGGCGGATATTGTGGCGTTCCATCAGCCAGTTCTTGACCCATTCGTGCTCGGCTTCGCTCAGCTGCATGGCTTCCTGTAGCTGGGTCGCGGCGGCCTTGCCGACCATCAGGCCATAGGGCCCGACCTTCTCGGCCGCTTCCTTGAGGAACTCGGGGTCCTTGGCCAGATCACGCGCGGCCTGGCGGTAAAGCTCTAGCAGTTCCGGGTCCACGTCCTTCGGCACCAGCAGCATCTTCTGCATGGCGTAACCGGAGGCGAAGAACTTGTGGAAGATCTGGTAGGCCTCGTCGTCACGTGAATGGCCTTCCTGGGCCAGATACAGCTCGGAGAAGGTCGGCAGGTCCGGGAAGGACGGATCGCGCTCGATATGGCCTTCGTCATCCATCACGCCAAGGCTGAACAGCGGTACGGCCTGGCCGGCGTCGACCAGCGGCGTGACGTTGCTCTTGTAGGCGGAGGTGGTCTGGAAATCGAGGGCGACTTCGCCACGTTCGAAGGCCAGGCGGCCTTCACCACGGCTCTTCATGCCGAAGACCGGGTCGACCTGGAAATCGAGCAGATCGAAGGCCATCAGCACTGGCATCTCGAGCCC
>JGI24005J15628_10001786_pt1 | contig 11325 bp, 7 predicted proteins | sample LinPmetageLP40_FD_15628 | JGI IMG/M metagenome (IMG submission 15628) | reverse complement strand
TATCATCTCCCCACACTGGTTTTTTTAAATACCGCTCTCAGAATGACATGGATTGTCGGAGTTTTCTTAGAGACTCTAATTACCCGACCAATCAATAGGTACTAACAACAGCACCTCCTTGTACATGATATAAGTTACTTTTATTCTTTGAAACGCATATACGGTACTTGAATTGCACATAGTACTGCAAAGATTTAAGTAATTTTGTTGTCATCCTATTGGTTTGCTTTAATACAAAATGGAATCACCATATGTATTAGAGTTTTATGGTTCAACAATATTTTAAACACCTATTTTTTATAGCACTCCTGTTCTTTACAGGTGTGGCATCTTTCGGTCAGTGCAGTCTCCTTACGAATAATCGCCTCGATGTTGATTTTGACGTCAATGGTCAATGTGCTCCTATAGAGGTAATCAACTTTAGCCTTGGATATGAATTTTTTTCACCAGTTGATCCTAATTTGGTTAGGATTAGGTTTGAGTGGAACAATGCCGCTATGGATGTGGATGAGTACGGCTTGGGAGATGCAAATTTCACTTCAGAGCCAGGGCAAATAGTATATAGAGCAAATTCTAATTTCAACAACTATGGTGATATGGGGAATGAATGTGCCTTTTTTCCCACGGCATATCTCCTTTATGATGGAGTCGTTTGTGCGTCATCCGAGCAAATGCTAATTGCAATCTCATGGAATACAGATGAGGAAAACCAAGGAATATTAACGATAAACCCAGACCCTTATGATGTCTGTTTTGGTGATCCCATCATCAATGCGCAGTTTACTGATAATTCTACATTCAATTGTAACAGGGTAGCGGAACCTGACAATCCCAATGAGCTTGATCGAAATGTACAGTTTGTATATGGAGATGTGACAACTCACAACCCTGCCGCTACTATTCTGGATTTGACATTAGATGATGGAGGTGCTCAGCCATTGACAGATGGATTTGGAAATATTGCAGCACCTATCGGGCCGAGAGGTACAGCAGGATTACAACTTACCGCGGCATATTTTGGACCGATACAAAATACGCCATTTGCTGCTGTTGGTCCGACTGCCAATTCATTCTTGATGAATGCCCCTGCCAATGTGCTCAATGCAGTAGGCAATACTTTCGAGGTGACGATGTATAACTGGAATATATGTAACCCCTATAATGGAGATCCTATCAACCCCAATTATGATGAAGCCATTTTTACAACCGCTAACATTACCATAGTAGATGCCCCCGTACCCTTGTTTCAAACTCGTGAGGTGAATGCAGGAGGATTTATTACCACAGATTTTTGTATTGGGGAAGTGGTTTACTTTGAAAATCAGACAGGGGGGGCAGGGCTGAATTACTTGTGGGAGTATTTTGATGGTCCTTTGGATACAGACCCATTATTGGGAAGTTCTACTGCTACCAACCCAACAAACGTTTTCAATACGGGTGGGCAGAAGCTTATCAGGCTTACAGCAACTAATACAAGTGCCCAAAGTGCCTGTGTAGTTTCTGTAGATTTGATTATCAATATAACACCTACGTTAGTGGCGAATATCAGGATTACGGATTTAACGGATGTAGATATTACGCCCTACTTTTGTCAAGATGTTGCTATTTCCCAAAGCTTCGATGTACGATTTTATGATGAATCAGCTGGTACGGCCACGGCAAGTACAGATAGAAGATGGGAGTTTTATGACCAGAATGGCGCACTCGTAAGCTCGGTAGGCTTTATTACTGGAGTGGCTTCATTGAATCCACCAGATCAAATTTATACTGCTTCTGGTAACTATGAAGTGAAATTCATCACCCGTGATAACGTGACCGGATGTGAGACGGAGGTTTCAGAATGGGTAAGGATATATGCTGATCCGGTGGCTAATTTTACAGCTACAGAAGTCTGTGAAGGTTTGGACACATATTTTGAAGATGCCTCATTACTTACGCCAATTAATGGGGAAGCGATTGCGACTTGGGAGTGGGATTTTGATTACGATGGAGTTACTTTCACGAAAGATGCTGCCTTTGATAACATGACCATTTTTGACCGTAATCTGGGGGTAGCCAATACTTATGATGTCGCACTCAGGGTAGTTACTGACCAGAATACATGTGAAAATATTTTAGTACAGAGTGTCATCGTCAGGCCACAACCGATTTCTAGTTTCACTCTTGATCAGACATCAGGATGCAGTGTGTTGCCCATTGAGTTTGCCAATACTGGACATGCTACACAACCGGCCAATGTTCAGGCATACGTTTGGCAAATAGACTATAATGGTGGTGGTGGTTTTGTAGATTATGAGACACAAGACCCTGCCGATCCTGGTTTTAACACGGTATTTGTTAGAGATTTCACGAATAACACACTAGTAAACATCACCATCGATATTCGCCTGAGGACAGAAAACGTGTATGGCTGTGTGGTGACGAGTGCAGTTCAGCGTGTGACGATTTTTCCTGCACCTCAGTCAGGCTTCGCCTCGCTTAACTACAATCCTTTCGCAAATAATTGCGGTAGCACAAGTGTTGATTTTGAAGTTGATGCCGTGACACAAGGTTTAGGTCCTATAAACTATACCTGGCAAGTCACAGATGAAAACGGGATACAATTACAGCCAGATGAAGTGAATGTACCACCAAATGATGCCTTTAATTTTACATTCATGAATACATCTACGACAGACATACAGGATTTTAGTGTGCAGCTGACGACCAATTTTGCTGGAGGATGTCCCAGCGATTCAACTAGAGAGATACGCATCAACCCAATCCCAGCAGCTACCTTCATAGTAGATACATTGGTCTTTGATTGTGAGTCAATGACTTTACAAATGGAGGCTGACCAAAAAGGATTGAATGAATATGCCTGGGAGATAAGAGTAAACAGTGTAATGGTTTTTAGTTCAACTTCGGTTGGAGACCAGTTTGACCGTTCTTTTGATCGACCTGCTTCGGGCTCATCTGATTTGGATGTGGAGATATTCTTACAGACGACCAATTTTGCCAATTGTCAGAGTCCTGTACTACAACAGCTTATCATTATACCTGATCAAGAGGATATCAGTGCTGATTTCAATCCGACTCCGCTGATTCAAACACTCCCTGATAGAACAGTTACTTTGAACAACTCGACTAATGTCGGAGCATGGACTTATCTCTGGAATTTTGGAGATGGGCAGACTTCTACTGATCCAAATGAACTGACTCACGAGTATGACACTTATGGTGACTATGTCATTACATTGACCGTGAACTCGATGTTTTGTACAGAGGTAGTGACCCAAACAATCACAATCAATCCCATTCCTCCAATAGTTGACTTTGAATATAGTCCGGAGGAAGGATGCGCACCATTGACAGTTCAATTCACCAATTTGACCCAGTTCGCAGAAGCAGATAGCTATTTATGGGATTTTGGAGATGGAGGTGCTATGTCAGAAGCGGTGAACCCCACTTACACTTACATCAATCCTGGTATTTACACAGTGTCTTTACGTGCTTCCAATGGACTAGGAGATGAAGCTACTGAAGTCAAACAAAATATTATAGAAGCATTTCAAACACCTACTGCAATCTTTAATATTCGTCCTGAAATTGTGTTTCTTCCCAATCCTATTTACACGAATAACAACAGCTTTGGCGCAACAACATTTGTTTGGGATTTTGGAGATGGATCTACAAGCACGGAGTTTGAACCAATACATGAGTACACAGAGATCAATATTGATGATCTCGGTAATGAAATTGGCTATGATGTTAGCCTTATAGCCATTAATGAAAATGGATGTAGCGATACCACGCAGGTTAGCAATGCCGTGATTGCTAAGAAAAGAGGCGGACTGCTCATTCCAAATGCATTTTCTCCGAATTTGACTGGCCCTTCATCTGGAGGTATTGATGATTCTGGAAGCAATGACATCTTTTTGCCAATAACCGAGAACGTGTCATCTTTCCAAATGCAGATCTTCAATAAATGGGGTGAAATGCTTTTTGAATCTAGTAATAGACAGAGTGGTTGGGATGGGTATTATAAGGGGAGATTAGTCCCTCAGGATGTGTATGTGTATCGACTTAGTTTGGAATTTGACAATGGTACGAAGGAAACCAGGGTGGGAGATGTGACTTTGATTCGTTAATGAGTAGTATTCAAAAAATAGCAATTTTTGTGACAACAATATTGGTGTCCACCTATCAAGTACTTGGTCAGGATACACAATATACGCAGTATTATGCTGCACCCTTGTATCTCAATCCAGGGTTTACAGGGTCTGAACAGGATCACAGGGTTGTATTAAATTACAGAAACCAATGGCCGAGTTTGCCAAGGAGTTTTGTCAATTACTCTTTCTCTTATGACTTTCATATGAATGAGGTCAAAAGCGGTGTTGGACTACTGGTATCAACAGATAGGGCAGGATCGGCAGAGTTGCGCTCCACCAACGTAGGTTTTTTATATTCTTATAAAGTCAATTTGGCTGGGAAATGGCTTTTTTCACCTGGTTTATATTTTGGATATGGACGCAAAGATATCAACTTCGACAAGCTGGTATTTGGAGATCAACTTATGTTTGATCCAGATGGAAATGCCCCTACGCAAGATTTATCTGTTGTTCAGAACATAGGAATGGAATCATATTTTGATTTTGGGGCGGGCTTTGTTTTGTACAATAAGAGGTTTTGGGCAGGGGTTTCGGCATACCACCTGAATCAACCCAATCAATCATTACTTGGAGAAGAAAGTCAATTACCGATGAAGATATCCATTCATTCAGGTATAAGAATTCCACTATATCATGGACTATTTAAACAGGATAGAACATCGAGCATTGCCCCTTCTTTTATTTACAAAAAACAAGGAGATTTTGATCAGTTGGATGTTGGACTTCATTTTCTATATGAACCTATCATGATAGGACTGTGGTATAGAGGTATTCCTGTTCAGCAAAATGTATCTGACAATGTAAGCCAGGACGCAGTAGCCTTGATCTTAGGGATGCTTTTTGAGCCATTTGACATAGGATATAGCTATGATTTTACTATTTCAGAGCTAGGACCACTGGCAGGTGGAGCACATGAGATATCCTTGACTTTCCGATTTGATGTGGCCGAATCGCGCAAAATCAAAAGAAAGGATAAATTCATTCCATGTCCCACATTTAACAAAAATTAATCCTTTGTCTGATTTGAGATAAACACTACCTTTGCTGCTTAAAGTAGAAGCCTGATATTGGGCTTATTTTTTTATGAACCTCTCTAGCCAGCTCAAAGCTGAAATATTCAAAATAGTCCATCAAGTTGCAATGGATATTCAAGCACCTACTTATGTGGTTGGGGGATTCGTGCGGGATATTTTATTGAAGAGACCATCCAAAGATATAGATTTTGTCTCTGTTGGTAGCGGAATAGAATTGGCTGAAGCTGTTGCCAAAAGACTAGGCAAACATGTCAAAGTACATGTGTTTAAGAAATTTGGGACAGCACAAATCAAACTTAAAGACCTTGAACTCGAGTTTGTAGGTGCCAGAAAGGAGTCATATCGCTATGATTCACGCAAGCCGATAGTCGAGAATGGCACTTTGGAGGACGATCAGAATAGAAGGGACTTCACGATCAATGCCATGGCAATAAGTCTCAATGAAGACTTTGGGAAATTGATTGATCCATTCGGAGGACAAAAACATCTCAAGAGAAAGAATATCAAAACACCTCTGGAGCCGGGTATCACATTTTCAGATGATCCATTGCGTATGATGCGTGCGATCCGTTTTGCTACGCAACTTCAATTTGATATAGACGCAGATACATTTGATGCGATTGTGGAGCACAAGGATAGACTGGCTATTGTTTCACAAGAGCGGATTACTGATGAATTGAATAAGATTATTTTAGCTGAAACACCATCTTATGGGTTTAAATTACTCTTTCATTGTGGGTTGCTTAAAATGATTTTTCCTGAAATGATAGATCTATTGGGAGTAGAAACGATCGATGGTCATTCACACAAAGACAATTTCTATCATACTTTAGAAGTACTGGACAATACAGCAAAGACCTCTGATGACTTATGGCTTCGCTGGGCTGCCATTCTTCACGATATAGCCAAACCAGCAACCAAGAGATACGATAAGAAAGTCGGTTGGACATTTCATGGACATGAGGACAAGGGTGCACGAATGGTACCCAAACTTTTTAGGAAGCTTAAGTTGCCAATGAATGAGAAGATGGATTTTGTCCAAAAATTGGTAAGATTGCATCTCCGCCCAATTGCGTTGGTCAAAGATCATGTGACCGATACTGCGATTAGGAGGTTACTCTTTGAGACGGGAGACGATGTAGAAGCACTGATGTTGCTTTGTCGCGCGGATGTGACGTCTAAGAATCACAGCAAGGTGCAGCGCTACCTAGGAAACTTTGACAAAGTAGAGCGCAAGATGAAGGAAGTAGAGACCAAAGATCATGTCAGAAACTTTCAACCACCAGTAAGTGGGGAGGAAATAATGAAGGCGTTTGATTTGAAACCTGGCAAGGTGATTGGAGAAATCAAGGAAGTGATCAAGGAGGCGATTCTTGAAGGAGTCTTGATAAATGATAAACAAGCAGCATATGATTTTATGCTCAACATTGGAAAAGAAAAAGGATTAACCATATCAAAAATTTTGAAGGAGTAGTCAAAGATGGGTACACTAGAAGAAATATATAGCACTTACACCAAGCTTCATGTTGATGAAATTTTGGACTATAATTGTTACAACGAATTAATGCTAATTCACTCTAGTAGTTCAATGGAAGGATCTACTCTTACACTAGACGAAACAGAAGTTCTTATCAATGAAGGAATTACGCCAAAAGGAAAACCTTTAGAGCATTCGATGATGATACAAGATCACTTCAAAGCACTTCAAATGGTAAGTGAAATGTCGAATGATCCCAATCTTAATTTCACCCCAGATTTGCTTAAGAAAATAGGGTCAAAAGTAATGCATAGTACTGGAGGAGAGTATAATTCTGTTTTGGGTAATATTGATTCAAGGAGAGGTGATTTTAGAGTGAGTGCTTCTAGAGCAGTAGGAGGCAGCTATTATGTGCATCATGGCAAAATCAAGTCGATGATTGATGACCTATGTCAAAACCTAAATCAAAGTATTCATAGCGCAATCAAGCTAATTGATGTAGTAACATTGTCAAGTTATGCTCATCTTCAGTTATTGACCATCCACCCTTTTGCGGACGGCAATGGGAGATCTGCTAGACTTTTACAAAACTTAATAATGTTGCATAAGCGAATGCCTTTGGTTATTCAGAGGCATGAAAGTAAGATAGATTACATTCATGCAATTAAAGAAAGTAGAGATAAAGAAATGATCGATCCTTTTGTATCGTACATAACAGAAGAGATGAAATATCATCTAACTGTGGAAATAAAAAGATATGAGGAAATGAGAAATGGTGATTCAAAGGGAACTACTTTTATGATTAATTTATAATGTTTGAAATAAAAATGAATAAGATGAAAAAACCGTTTGCGATAGCAATGTTGTTACTAATGACAATTGCAGTCTATGGACAAGAAAACGCTGAAGAAAACAAAGCACAAGAAGGTCAAAATGCTTTTGTGGGGCATCATACACGTGCTTATGCCATCGCCACTAAATATGGGGATTCTGATATGGCAAAGACGGCACTTTATAACATGCTGGCCGCATATCCTGGAAACGATTCACTTTTGTATTCTCTCTCCTATTTGTATTTCCAATCTCAAAAATATGCATCCGCAGTATTGTCTGCTCAAGACATTCTTGCTAGAAACCCAGACCATCTAGGCGCATTAGAACTGAGTGGCGCGGGTTATGAGTCATTGGGGTTGAAAGACAAGTCGTTGGCGGCTTACGAGACCCTTTATTTGAAGACCACAGAATATCAGACATTGTACAAAATCACTTTCCTGCAATTTGACATGGAACGTTTGAAAGAGTGCATGACCAATGTAGATATTCTTTTGACAAAACCAGAGTCAGATTCTCTCAAAGTATATTATGCGACAGAAGATAACCAGCAAAAGGAATACCCAATCAAGGTTTCTTTATTGAACCTCAAGGGACTGATTAGTCAGAAATATGGAGACAAAGATTCTGCTAAGAAATACTTTCAACAGGCACTAGATATAGCTCCTGATTTTGCACTTGCAAAAGAAAATATGGAGTCTTTGAATAAAAAATAAGCCTTTCGTGCAACCCATTACTTCCACTGATGTCTTATATTTAGTAAGGAATCAGTGGAAGCTTCATATCATATTCATAGAGAGATAGTCGATCGCTGCTTGGCAGGAGATCGTATGGCCTACGAGGAATTGTACAGGCTTTATGCCAGAGCTATGTTCAATGTGTCGCTGCGCATTACCAATGATCAGGCAGAGGCGGAGGATGTGCTGCAAGAGGCATTTGTAAGCGCTTTCCAATATCTAAATACATTCAACCAGACCGCTTCATTCGGAGCATGGTTGAAGCGTATAGTGGTCAACAAAGCGCTGAATCATATTAAACGCAGGAGATTGGATACTATTCCGATAGAAGATGAGTTAGATATAGTAGAGGCTCATGATGAGGTGGATTTGAAATATGATGTGGCTCAAGTTAAACGTGCAATGGAACAGCTCCCTGATGGATATAGAACGGTATTCTCCTTGTACTTGATAGAAGGATATGACCATAGAGAAATAGCGGAAATAATGGGGGTAACCGAATCAACATCTAAGTCACAGTTCAATCGTTCGAAAAAGAAATTAATAGAAATACTTAAACAGGAGGTAGTTTATGAAAGATGAAAATAAAAATCGTCTGGAGACTTTTGTAAAAGCCAATAGACAAGAATTTGATCAGGCAGTTCCTGGTGACCATATTTGGCCTACCATAGATCAGAAAATATTGGTCATTTCCAAACCTTGGTATAGACAAGAAGTCTGGATTTGGAGGGCAGCCTCCTTGGTTTTGTTGATGACTTCTCTGTTTTTATATCAGAATACAGACCATTCTGCACAGCAACAACTGGCTACCAATAATCATGAGTTTGATCAGGTTGAAGGCTATTATGTTTCGAAGATAAGTGAAAAAAGAGATCAAATAGAGGAATTTCAAAATGAGGATTTGGAGGTAGATCAAGCCTATGAGGTTGACTTGCAGCGTCTGGACGCGATGTATGAAGTACTGAAAGAAGAGCTAGGTAAAAACCCTAGCAAAGAAGTTAAAGATGCACTCACACTAAATTTATTGATCAGGATTGATTTGCTGAATAATCAATTGCAGGCTATTGAAGAGTTGGATGAAGATGCTGAGCCGGCAGAACAGGCCGTATGATTCATTGAATAGATTTGTTCTGATTTGCTAATTCAGTGATCGATTCACACCTTATTGCGACAATTTCTTGAGATTGTTAGATTCTTGTTTTAAGTTGCTCTACTTTTAGATGATCACTATAAGCAGAAAAACATGAAACGAATAAAAAATAATGCATGGCTACTATTACTTGCACTTATAGCCTTCGCATGTGGTCAAGTCATCAATGAAGAACAAGCTGCTGTAGCGAATACTTCGGAAGAGAAATTCGAATATTTCTCTGAGCAGTTCGCTGATCTTAAAATCGTCAGATATAAAGTCCCGGGGTTTGACCAACTCACACCTAAGCAAAAGGAATTGGTCTATTACTTATCTCAGGCGGGAATGGAAGGAAGAGATATCATGTGGGACATGAATTATCGCCACAATCTCACCATTAGAAAAGCACTTGAAAATATCGTCCAGAATTATGCTGGTGATAAGACAAGTACTCATTGGAATAACTTCATGGTTTATGTGAAGCGTATTTGGTTCTCTAATGGTATCCATCACCATTATTCTAATAATAAAATAATGCCTGAGTTTTCTCAAGATTATCTTGAAGCACTTTTGGTCGAAACTAATACTGAATTGGATGCTGAGATTGTCAGTGTTCTTTTTGATACTGAGGTGGATGCTAAGAAGGTAAATCTCGATGCTAGTAAAGGATTATTGATAGGGTCTGCAATTAATTTCTACGCTCCTGATGTGACAGAAGCAGAAGTGGATGCATTTTATGCTAACAAAACAAATGCAAATGACAACCAACCACTTTCGCATGGTCTAAACTCACGAATCAGAAAAGACGAGAATGGAAACTTAGTAGAAGACTTTTACAAGGCGGATGGTTTATATGGCGCTGCTATTATTAAAATCATAGGATGGTTAGAAAAGGCCTCAGGTGTTGCAGAGAATGAAGCGCAGAAAAAAGCATTGGACTTATTGGTTGAGTATTACAAAACAGGAAGCCTAGAAACTTGGGATGCGTACAACATCGCTTGGGTCGCAGCAACAGAAGGCGATATAGACTATATCAATAGTTTTATAGAAGTGTACAATGACCCTAAAGGTTATAGAGGTTCTTTCGAATCTATTGTAGAGATCAATGATTTCGATGCTTCGGCAAGAATGAAGACAATGGCTGATAATGTACAGTGGTTTGAAGATAATTCTTCGATTATGGACGAACACAAAAAAGCCAATGTGGTAGGGGTGAGCTATAAAGTAGTCAACGTAGCTAGCGAGGCAGGAGATGCTTCGCCATCGACACCAATTGGTGTGAATTTACCCAATGCCAACTGGATTAGAGCTACACATGGATCTAAGTCAGTAAGTCTTGGTAATATAGTAGAGGCTTATGCACAATCAGGTGGGTCGGGATTCTTAGAGGAATTTGCTTATAGTGAAGAAGAAATCGCACGTGCTAAAGAGTATGGTAGATTAGGAGACAAGTTGCATACGGCACTACATGAAGTAGTGGGTCATGCTTCTGGTAAGTTGAATGAAGGAATAGGTACTCCAAAAGAAACTTTGAAAAGCTACGCCTCAGCTTTGGAAGAAGGAAGAGCCGATTTAGTGGCACTATACTTCCTAATGGATGAGAAGCTGGTTGAATTAGGACTTATCCCAAGCTTGGAAGTAGGTAAAGAAGAATACGATAGCTACATCAGAAATGGGCTGATGTTGCAGTTGAGAAGATTAGAGCCAGGAGATGTTATTGAAGAGGCACATATGAGAAATCGTCAGATGATCGTCAAATGGGCATATGAAAAAGGGCAGGCAGACAATGTGATCGAAAGAAAAGAAAGGGATGGTAAAACGTTCTTTGTAGTAAATGATTACGAAAAGCTGCGTTCACTTTTTGGTGAGCTGCTGAAAGAAATTCAGCGTATCAAATCTGAAGGCGACTTTGAAGCTGGCAAGAACTTGATCGAAAACTATGGTGTACAGGTAGATCAAGAGA
>JGI24005J15628_10001783_pt1 | contig 11349 bp, 21 predicted proteins | sample LinPmetageLP40_FD_15628 | JGI IMG/M metagenome (IMG submission 15628) | reverse complement strand
CCTCATGGTCTCCTGAAAACTGTTGGTCTAAATGTAATATTTCTACGGCATCGTCCATTATAGTAAACCTCGTTTGATTAGTTGTTGGCGGTTAGCTTCGTGCAAGATTGCAATAGTATCTTTGCTTTGCCCAGAGTACGGTACAGCGAGAAAGTTGTTTACAAGTTCTCTACATAACCACCTGTCGTAAACTTTAAAGTCGCCTAAGTACCGACCAAACTTGCCTTTGTCTAAAGTTCTTAAGGTAGCTGTCGTTCCGACTTTGAGGAAGTCTTGTACGAACTTCTTCGCGAGAAGCCCATGTGCTTTTGTTTCCACAGTTCCTCCGCGAGATTCGGGAGCATCAATGCCAAACAGACGAATCCGACCATTGTTACCACGTACCCAACAACCAAAACCCAAATCAACATCAACATCTACGGTATCTCCATCAACTACACGTACTATAGTACAATTAAACACATATGGGTCACTCATCTTGCTTCTCCTCTACGTAATTTTCTAACTTTTCTACAGCTTGTATAACTCTGTGCATAAGTTGTATAACTTCTTCTACATCTTCTTCGTCTAGCTCTACAGTGAGTTTCATTTGACCTCATGTATTTCTATAATGAGTTCCGCNCAATGTATGATCTTTTGCAGATCAGTTAGACCGCCCTTCTTCTTCCAACGTGAGACGTACTTAACGATGTTACCCTCAAGCAANGACAGGCCGTTTTTCTCAGCATACTCTGCCGGTTGTATAGCCATATCCTTGTAGTGGTTACCNCCNGTTTGTTTCTCTAAAGCATTTAACATTAGTGTCATTAGTGTAGTACTCCAGTAGTTTTTTCAACGGCACCTTCTTCGTCAACAAAAATGTAGTCAGTGTCATCAGGCCAACTAAGAAGAAGTCCTTCCCATATTTTCTCCGCTTGCCTTAAGTCTTTTATGTCCTGCTTGAGTACGAACAGTTCACTCTTAAGTCTTGCTTTGGTTAGTCTTTTCATAACGCCTCCTATTTAACAATATTCCAGTGGTGCTTTTTAGTAAGCTCTCTAGCTTCAATCTTGCGCGTAGTCGGAGCATGTCTTCTCTTTGATCTCATACGACTGCTTTCGTTATGCGATTTTTTCCCTAACTTACGCCACTTAAAATTGTCTATGTTATCCAAAAGTATTTCTAACGTGTGCTTTCCAGACCACAAACAATTATTTAGTCGTTCACAACGCTGTGCAATAAAAGCTCTAGCAGTAGCACCCGGCCTAAATTCTAAATCGCCTTTAGCTGAAACGTCTAAACAGCGTTTAAGTTTATAAGAAGCTATTTCAGAAGTCATAGCGTCAAAGTCAAGCTCGTGAATAAAATCTAATTTCCCTCGTACTGTATCTGAGTCAATGCTGTCTAAAAATCTAACACCTATAGACCAACCACTCTTGTTGTTCTCCCAAGAATGTAAAAGCTGAGTGTCCCAAATTTTCTGTAGTTCTTCTTGACTTAGTTTCTTACTCATCATCTTCCCCCTTAAATTTGGTGCGTACTTCGGGTAGGAAGTACGACTAACCGTAGCGTGGCTTATCCGATGTACACACTGGACTGGAGAACGACGTAGCAGGAGATTGATAACCCTACTATGTAATTTTTAGGTTCCTGCTGTACATTGAGGGTGTTACCGGCTAATGATGACCAACCCACCGCCCTCTGGGGTTTTACAGGAGGGAAACTCACCAAAGCCTCCTGTAATTCTTAGCACGTACCATAAGATTCTCCCCACCCACCTTCACAATCTAAGGGTAAATCCGAAGCCCACTTAGGACGCACTCTCATACTTTTTTCAACAAACTCCATTGCTTGTTCTACTTCAGCTTCAGGAGCAATACAGCCTATTGCATCATGTACCGTCATTACTACTTTGTACTTCTGTGATACACGCAACAACTGCTCACCAATAACAATCCGTGCCAGTGCTTGACATACATTCTCTATAACTTTGCCGCCGTAGATTCTATTAGGCAGGATGGCTCTACCCCTCCGTGTGTCGTACACGGTTTCTGTATTACCGTCCTCGTCGGTTTCATTACGTAAGTTTGGATACCTAACATACAATCCGTTTGGTAACTCAATACCTACAGACCCATTAGCCCAAACAACTCCCTCCCTACCAAAGTCAAACGTCTTATCTTCCATAATATTCTTTAGGGCTTTACCGGCAGAACGCCACAGCTTAGGTATGTCAGGATATGTTTCTCTGTATACTTTGATAATACGATCACACTCGTCTTGCTCTAGTTCTACACCAAACGTTTTAAGCTGAGACTTAAATTTTGCAGCGCCCATTCCATACCCTGCACCTAGTATCGTAGTCTTACCAACAAAACGTTCTTCTTTTGTTATCTCATCTTCGGGCTTATCGTAGATAGCTGAAGCCATAATCTTGTACACATCGTCACCTCTATCGAACGCCTCTACTAAGTCGTCGGCCTCTGCAAGCCAAGCTAAAGTTCTAGCCTCGATCTGAGACAAGTCACAGTCTATAAACTTGTACCCTTCTGGAGCGCACATTGCTTTCTTAAGTTGTGAACCACGCGGTAGGTTCTGCATATTAATCTTGTCATCACCACCCCAACGCCCTGTATGTGCCGCGTAGTAACGCAAGGGTATAGGTAACGTACCCCTCCCTGCTATGTCTATAAAACGCTGTGTACGTGTCTCTTCTATAGTAGACTTAACGCCTAGTCTGGCAGCCACAAGTGCTTGCACCTTTTCATTCTCGTGTTCAAGTAACTGTTTAAACTCTTCGTCAGTCTTAGCAAACGCATACGTTTCCTTGCCGGTAGTGGGGCTAATCTTGCGAGGGGCAACAACATTAAGTTTTTCCAATAGTCCTGCAAACTTAGCGTTGCTCATTAGTTCTTTACGGTCATGCGCTATGGCTGACATAAGCCTTTCTTTATTAGCTTTAATCTTTTCTATATGTTCAGTCAAAATAGAAGTTTCTAGCACTATGGTAGGTTCAGTGAACATACGTAACGTCAAGTCAATCAACGCCATCTCTAAGTTAGGGAAGTCTTTTTTAAGTACCTTGAATAACTTATAGGTAAGCTCTACATCTTGTATGCAGTACCCTCCGTAAGCTTCAATTTCATCGGGAGTAAAGTCCAAACGTTTTTTACCCACAGCACTATGCACCTCTGTGCCTTTGACTCCTAGTCCGTAGTATTCAGACAGCGCCGCAAGACTTCCTCCTACTTCTATAGTATGAGTAGCTCTCGATATTGCCAGGGTATCTGCAATCTTCTTAGGTCGTATGTCGAAATGCCAGTTAAGTATAGCCATGTCGAACATAGCGTTGTGCGCTAGCGCAACGGAGTTTGCCCAGTCAAACTGATTTAAAAACTTAGCGATTTGTTTTTTACTGCCGGTACACCACAAAGGGACAGCATCAGTATNNTGATGATAGTACTTGCTTGTATCTGTAGCCTTTACAGCAACACCGATAACTTCAAACCGAGAGTCTCTTACATATTCTTCGGTAGTGAGTTTGGTTAAGCTGTAATCTTTTGCGTAGTAAGTTTCAAAATCAATCGTTAGTATTTTCATTAGTAATGGAATCCAATAACTGAATGACGTGAGGTATAGTCTCCTCATTGATTACACAAGACAAACCACCTGCTTGTTTTATATCATTCAGTTCTTTAAGTTGTAACGCAGTAGCTTTGTTTTTACCGGCTTTACATTCAATACCTATAAAGCGTCCGCAATAACAAACTACGATGTCGGGTACACCACTCCTACCCATACCATAGCTAGCAGGAAAGAAGTAATAAGCACCACGTTCTTTTAATACTTTTACTATTTTATTCTTAACTTTCTTTTCAGGAGTAAGTGCCATACAGGGAGCATAGCAAAGAGGTTGGACTTTGTAAAGACAAAAAAAACCCTGCGCTAAGGCAGGGCCAATGGTACATTCAACCTTGACAGTCTAGGTTGGAAATTCTAAATCTTCATCGTCATATTCATCAGCTATGCGTACCTGTTCCTCTATAAGCGTTTCGTACCCATCCTCCTTGTTCATATAGCGTTTAAGGTCTGCGGTTACTCTGCATGGTACATCATTGTCGTTCATTTTCTTCTCCTTTACATATTGAGTTAATGCGTTACGTATTGCTCCAGTATAGTTACCAAACTGAGAAGTATCTTTAAAGTAGTCTACTACATCAGTCGGTAACCTAATACTTAGGTGTGTTAAAGTAGGGCTTAGTTGTTTACCTCGCCGCCTAGTTGTCTCCATCATCTAACTCCTTTTTAGCCTTTCTTATGGTTGTCTTTAGTTCAGTAATNTCCCCCTTAAATTGTTTCAAAGATTTATCGNAGTCACCGTCAAAGTCATAATAGACTGTCGTTGAAGCATGGTTGACCGAACCGCCATCCCCATTTTTTGCCATGNNATACCAATAATCTAACTGCTCCAAGTAGCATTCAGCGTAGCCAAGCACCTCTTTTAACAATGTTGCGTTTATCGTTCTATCAGCACTCATTATCGTTCTCCTGTTGTGTTATTGAATTGGTCCAAGCGTCACCTTCCCACTTATCAAGACTACTCTTGAAGTCTTCTTTGCTTATGTCCTCAGCCATGCGCTCTGCTGATTCTAAGTTAGGTGCAGAGATTGTAGTTGTGCCGGTGTACATAAAACTTTTCGTTACTTTGTATTTAGGCATCGTCGTTCTCCTTGTATATCCAATAAGAATTTTTGTTTTGTTTGTAACCCACCTCTTGTATAAAAGTATTATCTTCCACAGTCTTAAGCATAGCGAAGTTACCTATCAGTTCATCGGGTACACGCTCGTTTGTAGTAGCGGAAGTAATTTTACGGTGTGCATCAGATACGCCCCACTTGTCACCAAGTTTGAATACATGGATACCCCTGCCTTCCCTAACATCTTCTCGTATGGTTTGAATATTACTAAAGTCAGCAGAACATTCTTGGTACTCCTTAAGTATCTCCAACTCCCCTACGTCAGTAAGAAACCTTGCAAACGCTTGAGAATTATTCTTCAGCATATTTTTAATCAACCCTTCGATATGATTTTTAGGCTTAGTTAATTCTCGATCCGCTCCATAGCTGGCGCTAGCAATAGAAGATGCTAAATCATCACTTGCAAATCTTGCTTTCTCCAGCACAGTTGCAGGGTAAAAGAATTTGTTAAACAGTTTTATCGCTATTGGTATTTTGCCTGTCTTCTTAGCATCACCCCTTGTTAGTACATCTCGTATCCTGTTGTTTTTAAACTCAAGCTGTCGCTCATAGTTCTCGTGTATCCTACCCAAGACTTCTTCACCCACTACTACTGTTACATCATTAAAGGTAGTAGTCCTACCTATAAAAGTAAGGTGTGGGTTTCTTGTAGCTACTTCTTGTATAAATGAGAACATCGTCCTTTGGCACTTGTTTGTAACCTCTGCCTCTTGCTCCCTTGCTATCGAATCTTCGGGTTCGCCTCTGCGCCTTCGCCTACTAAGGTCTGCGTTGATGACATTGCGCGGTAGTCCTTTATACCCACAGTTGTCTACAGGGTTTTGCCATGCTTGTAGTTCTTCCGAAAAAGCACTGAGTTCTTTAGCCACTATGTTGTTAAAGCCTTTCATTGTCGTTCTCCTTTACCAGTCGTATGATTTGATGATTGCGTCTACTTCTTTCTTTACTGTCTCTCTTACTTGTGGATCGTCCTTGAACATATCCTTGTCTTTACCCTCCATGAGTTGCTCTAAGCGTAGCCTAGCTTCTTCGATCTTAGGGTCTGCTGTTAGGTTAGTATGCTTAAGCATTCGACATAGGTGCAAAGGGTTAGACACAAAGCTATCGTGCCATCGTTTCTCTGACTCGTCCTCGTCACCAGTATCGGTACACTTCTTACTGATACCTTCCAGTTCCTTAAGTAGTCGCTTCTCATTCTCCTTCACACCCTCGGCAATGCGTCTTTCAACTTCAACATCACACGAAGCTCGTACTTCTTGCATCTCCTTCTCTGGTAGGTCTATGCACAAGTGACCGCTCTCTGGTACAGGGGCTACTGTGAAGTTCCAACTAAACTTACTCAATGCTTCAGCCACACTAGGGTAGTCATACTCGTTGAACATATCTCCCCGATAAGCCTTAGCTGTCTCTCGATAACTTAGATACTTCACTCGGAACGTATCCTTCATAGCGTTGAACGTATCACGCTTGATGTTGTGTTGAGACTTGTAGTCTAGGAATAGGCTAGTAGGACAAAGCCTGTAACCTCGCTCGTCCCAGGGTAGGGTCATACTGGTATGCCATAGTCGCGTATTTGCGGCATGTTTCTGTATGTCCTTATGCCCTGTAGACCCGACCATCATGTTGTCGTACATGCGGATAGCTCTGGGGTCAGCGTTCTTGTTACGTGCGACCTCTGCTTCCAAGTCCTTGTTGCGTTTGCTTGCACCCCATACTCCGATGTTAAGGCGTACCAGTACTGCGCTGTTTGCTATAATACTCATAGTCGTTCTCCGTTAGTTGAACCTTGACACTCAAGGTTAGTTAGTCGATCTGTATTGTTTGCCCGATAGGGGCGGTTATCTTCTCGTCGTTAGTGATTGCCCAAAGTACAGGCACCTTCCAATTACCCCACCTGTTGATCTCACCATCAGTTAGCATCACCACACAGTCAGGCTTCATGTTGTTGCTATCTAAGTAGTCAGAGACACACGTAGGGTCAGTCCCTCCGCCACCTGTTGTACTCTTGAGTTCCGGTGCTGTTGTCAGCCCATCACTGGTGTACACCTCATGGCTTTCTACTTCTCCGTCCCAGTCAATCAGGTGAATCTTGTCGATGTCCAGCATCTTGCCAATACTCGCCATCTCACTGGTAACTGTGGTCAGTCGATCTTGACAGTGCATAGACCCCGAAGTATCTCTGGCTAGCACGATCTCCTTGATGCTACTACCTTCTAAGCTAGGCATAATTACATCTTGGTGTAGGAATCTACGGTTAGGTCTACGCCAAGTACTGCGCTCCATCTTCCGACACGTCGAGTTCATAAATATCCGTAGCTTCTGTCGCCAGTCCACCTTGGGTTGCACCAGTTCACCTAGTCCTAGCGTGTCTTGCAAACCACCTGCACCTACTTTCTTAGACGCATGGATGCCCTGACGTATCGCTTGCTTGATGTCGGTATCTAGCTTCTGTTGCTCTTCAGTAGGTAGAGCGTTCGCACCCTCCCAGTCATGCTCATCAAACCCAGTATTGTCTCGGACACTCGACTCCCCTGAAGAGTCCGAATCTGAATCACCGTTTCCAGTAGCGTCTTGTTTGTTTTTCTCTTGCTCCAGTAGATCGTAGAAGATTCGTTTGACTGTCCACCCATGATACTTGTGGTCATACAGCCCGACGATCTTACCTTCCTTGTCGCGTGGCATAGCTACCAGTCTCTCGTGTGGATCAGCCGATATAATTCTGTCGTTAATCCAGTAGTCCGTAGCCATGTTGGTGACTCGTGGGTTCAACTTAAACAATGCTTTGTAGACGATCATATGCCTACCAGTCTTGTGTAAGTTCTCATGCACGATGATAAAACCTGCGCTCTTGTCTGGTTCTTTCCAATCAAACAGAAAGTCAGGGTTGTACCACTCGTCACGTCCGTTGGTACACGCGGTTGGCACTTCATCACCTAGCTTAGTAGTACCAAGCATCATTACTCCCCGTAGCAAACCAAACTCCTTTGAGCGCATCAGTCCGATCTTGACTGCTTTAAATCGTCTCTGATTTTCCATTACAATGCCTCCTCGTCTTGTAACTCCTCGTCCCAAACGTCAGCTAATCGAGCAACACAGTTGCGTTGATCTTCTTGGTATCTCTTCTGTTTGTTGTAGTATTCGTATGGACGATCAGGCAAGGTTGATATCATTTGCATAAACATTCCTGCCACTTTCCCTTTTTCAAACGCCTCGTTTAAGGCAACGGTAAGTTTTTGTTTGTGAGTGTTCATAGCAAGTCCTCATTGTCGATGCACCACTGCTTGAAGTCAGGGTTGTTGAAGATGAAAGACTGCTTGGCTTTGTGCTTGGCTAGACTGACACCGAAGATAACTTGCCACTCTTCCTCCATCCGACGTAGGTATTTCATAATGCCAGACAGATTGTCCTTGTCTGCATACTCCAGTAGTCCGAAGGTCAGTACTGCCCGCGCACCAGAGTCCTCTGGTATCTCCGCTTTGTCTGGAGTATTCACAATGGATTTCAATGGGGGTAGCTGTTCTTGGAACCGGATGAACGACACCAAAGATTCTGAGAACGGTGCCCCTGCTGTACCAGTGAGAGCGGAAGCTAGCGCATCATCGTCAAAGTGTTCACGTTGCATGACAATACGACTTGCAATTTCTAGGGTACGTGGTGACACCACATTCTTCTGAGGTTCTGCGGGGTTGAAGTTAAACTCGTTCACCTCACCATCGAGGTAAGAGCCGAGCGCATAGCGGTATCTGTCTACCCATGCCATCACAATAGTAGAGACACCATTGTTCACTGCCCACCGTAGCCATTCATCTGCATTGGGTTTACGGACAATCAACTCGACGATGCGTTGCCTAGTATGTTGGGCTAGTCCATCGCCAACCCCATCGGTATCGAGGTTACCTGTAAGTATTACTATAGTACCTTCAGGTATCGCTAGGTCACCCAGTCTAGGTTGAAACACTTCGAGCATGGGGTGAAGCATATTCTTAACTGGCTCTGCACCCTTGGTAAACTCGTCGAGCATGATGATTACTGATCGGTTATCAGTCAGCCCGAATCGTGCATTGGGGTAGTACCGCGTCACCTTGTTCTCATGGTCGATCACTGGCATAGCCACGTCACCGAGGTCAAGGTTGGGTACGTCCACCATAGACAGTGGGTAGCCTGTTGTATTTTTTATAGCAAGTGCAAGGCTTGATTTGCCGATGCCCGGCTCGCCCCTAAGCATGTATCGAACGTCGGGGTTAGCTACAATGAGCTGAGTAGCTTGCTCAAGGTTTACAGTACGTGTTTCATTAATTATCTCTGACATGTCGTTCTCCGTTTAGTTAACCTTGAGTGTCAAGGTTGGTTAGTGGTAAATAAAACAAATTAAAGTATATCGTAACACAATATTACGAATTAGTCAAGTAGCAGTTAAACACCTCNGGTTTGGCGGTTAGATGCAAACGTCGCTCGTCCATCGAGACAACATCTAACTTGTTATTGTGGATCGAACGTAAGTAGTACCTATGTCCGCGCTTATCCCTTACCACTTCTCCAGTAGTAACAGGGGTCTGAGTCTTAGCTCTCAAGAGTTTCATCACTCGTTCTCCTCTTCAAAGGTGTTATTCAAAACCTCATATATGTACATAGCCTGTTCATCTTCTGGAGCGCCGTCACCTGCACCAAAAGCTATACCTTTATCGTGAAAAACATCCATCCAGTGGACGAGTGCATCTTGCCTACGTCTCCTTAACTCATCTTCTTCTAACACTTCCACTTTCTCAAGATAAGTCACCGTTACATAGTCAAAGCTGACATCACATTTTCTAGGGTCAACGCCTGCAAGTTTTATGTCCTTTATTAGGTCTTCTATATACTCCTTGATGTCCTCCTTAATCTCTTCAGCCCTGTCGGGGTCAAGGGAAAAACTACTGCCTTGGCAACTCATGGATCGTTCTATTATTTCGTATTTTTCTTCACTCATTATCGTTCTCCAAAGTATTTTTCGTTACCGTTATTACTAATCCGATCCACCTCGACACGCTCGAATATATCCTCCACGAACGTATACTTAACAATCTCTCGGACAAAGTTTTTGATCTTATCGGGGTCGAACCTCGGTATAGCACCTTTAGAAGCAGCCCAATAGTCTGGCTCGGTGTAACTGTACTTCAAACAATCTAGTACAAGTTTGGAGTAGTCATCATGGTTAGGGTCTTTAAGCACATCGTAGCCTGTTGGGTCTAGGTTAAGTGACATATCATACCCGCCAAGTCTAAACTCATCTCGTACCGTGTTATCGCTAAGGTCATACAGCTTACTGAATGCTATACACGCAGTAATAAACTGCTTCACTGGTTGCATCTTCTGATTCATTACCTTGCGTCTAGCTTTGTAGCTGTAGTTAGGTTCAAACTTAGTAACTTCCCATTTATCTGTACCTTCGACGTGACGTAGGGTTAGCCCTGCACCGATAGCATACTCTCGACGTTCGGGTTCCAGAGCGTTGCCCTCTATTGTGAGTACAGCTTTGCGGTTTTGAATATTCGCCCATATCCCAAAGTTTCTGCGCGGTAGCAGTGCATTGATAAAGTGAAGAGAACTCTGGCTACACCATTCACCTGTCGTGATGAAGATGTCACCGTTGGGGTGAAACTCAAGCAGGTCGGTATCGTATAGCCGACACGCAATCACTACGCCTCGTTGTTTAGTAATACGCTTGCATATCTGCATATGCTTCTTGCGTCTACCGTTAGCCCCTTCGCATATAGGTCGTATGTCTGACCCACGTATGGGTTTGGTATTGTTGTAGTGCGCGAGTGCTTGCTCATAGTTAAGCAAGTCAGGCATATCTGTTATTTGGCTACAAAACATCGTCATTCTCCTCTACTTCTGAGTTGTCTAATAGGTAGTAGCTTTGTTGAACCCCTGGCCCCTGCGTACCTAACCAATGCTGGAGTAGTCCTACTTCGTACTTACTGATGAGCTTGCGTAGCTCAGGTGATGCGTTCTCGTACTCTATTTTGTCAGTCATTATCGTTCTCCTTGTTTAAGGTAGGATTCCTACCTTCTCTCCTGATTTAATTTATCTTCTAAGTACGCACCCACAATTAGCAGCACCTCATCGCTTAGGTCTAGCTCCTCACCGATTGCATCAGACGCTACCAACAGACCTACTCTTGCTATCTCTTCAATAGTTAATTGAATTTCTCCTGCCACATCTTCAATAGTTAATCGTCTTTCTTTACTCATCATCGTTCTCCTTGTTTAAGGTAGGATTCCTACCTTGGTTTATAAAAATACAATTACGGTTAACATCCACACGAACGTCACAACTGTTATACCAGCAACACCTACTCCAATAGCCAGTAGTGGCTTTACCCACCAAGGCGTGTGCGCCCATCGGTACATGTCATCGGGGTCGTGCGTGTTGTACTTCTTACGCATAAAGTCTTTCATCATGTAGTCCTCTTTGGGTTAGTTTGCTTGAGGGTAGTCATCGGGTCAGTCACCAACTGGTACGCACCTTTGTTGTATTCCTGTGCAACGCACCAACCGAGTCGTTCTTTGATTGACTCTTCCTGACCGCAATCTTTACAGGTAAGCCTACCCTTGAGATAACGTGCGTCCA
>JGI24005J15628_10001782_pt1 | contig 11351 bp, 17 predicted proteins | sample LinPmetageLP40_FD_15628 | JGI IMG/M metagenome (IMG submission 15628) | reverse complement strand
TATGATATTTGCAATTGGACCATACGCTTTGCGGAAAGAGTATTCGGTGCGTGTTCTTATGTGAAGCATTACATAATCACCGCAACGATTATATAGCTAATAACGAAACCTGCTAATGCTATTGTCATTATATCTCTCCTCTGTCTATGTACCAGTCTACAATTCTTGCAGTTGCCTCAACGTCATTTATAGATCGGTGTGCACCGTCTATTTTCTCATCGAATAACTCTTCGTAAATATCACCCAGCTTGCGCATCTTGCCCCAGACCTTTTGGCCTATTTCAACTGTGCAGATGTGGTTGGGTGGCCAAGGGAACTTAGTAACTTTGTCCAGCCTTTCTAGCTCGAATCTTAAAACCTTTCTGTCGAATGGCAAGTTGTGGGCAACGATGTCTCTTTCTCCTAGGAAAAAGTCCGTCAACTCTTCGACCTTAGTTATGAATGGTTTCTCGTCTTTTAGCATGTCGTCGGTTATGCCTGTGATCTTTATTATTTTAGGATCGAGCAAGTGTCCAGGATTACAGAAAAACTCAAGCCTTGCTTCCTCCCGCATTTCCCCTTTACCGATAAGAGCGTCGTTGTATTTTATAGCACCGAACTCAATTATTCTAGGTTGTAGGTCTAAGTCGGAGCCTTCAGCCTTTGGTAAGCCTGTTGTTTCAAGATCGAATATAATCATTCTTTATCCTCGTTGTCTAAGGACTGCAACATAAAAGAATAAACACCCATGTCATGGACTGAGTCCTCGTGCGATCCTGGCCAATTCTCGGAATAGCGAGTTAGCTTTGCAACAATCATATTTACAATGCCGAATCTGTTCCATTCCTTCTCATTATCAAGAGTAACTCCTTTGGGGAATAAAGCCATCATTACTTTTCCATGACGATGGTAATTATCACCATAAACTTTATTGCGTTCTTTAAAAGTTTCTAGAGCGTCCTCCATGCAATCTATCGGTGACTTATTCCTACGATGCTTCCTAGCAACATCTCCGATTGTTTTAAGATCACTCATCGTCTCTCCCTCTCTCATATGCACTGCGTACATCATCTTTATAATTATTAGCTTTGTCAAAAAGATCCTCTAGGTCTCTTCTATCAAAAGTATTAAGGTCGAAAAGCCTAGCAACTTTTTTGTCGTTAAGCTCTAAATCATTTCCTCTTATTTTAAGCATAGGTCCACTCCGGAGTTGGGCTATAGTTCCACTTTGCGAAACCCATCTTCTCGCCTAAGTAATAACTCCGATATGCCTCTACTGCATTTTCGCACTTATACTCATCAGGCATACACTGGGGTGGGTCGGTGAAGCCAATCTCTTCTATGTTCATGGGTGCTATACAAAGCAACTGCATGAGCTCCGCACTCTTGTGGGATTTACCATAGCGAGATGTATATTCCTTGCATAGATATACAAACAAACCTAGTGCCCACCAATAATGTTCGGAGCTTTCCCGAACCCAAACTGCTGAAGGATGGTTCTTATGAGTCGACTTATACAAGCCNACCTCGTCAGACCAATAGTCTCCGTCTAGCTCTCGGTGAGCAGTGCATAANAGTTGCGCAGTCTCGAGTATCATCTTAACGCAATGTTTATCGCAGTGCATCATAGCTGCTTCTTTTGGACTAGTGTCCAAGTAAAAAATATTCATTCGGCTTCCTTTCTCAATATTAAAACTTTAAACCTTTTCGGCTAAACAATAAAGTTTATTTTTACCAAAACTTTAGCAGTCTTTTAATTTTAGTTAGCATGCTCTCCTTGGCTTCTTCCTCATGGAAAACTTCTAAAACAACATCCATAGGAGAAGTCTTTACATAGGATCGATTTTTAAGAATATAAGCAACAGCTGGTGCTTTTATGTTTAGCTCTTTGCTTATTTCTTCATTTGTAAATTTAACAGCTTTCATCTCGTGAACTCTATTAACAAAATTTTGACTATACTTTTCTTTATGATGTGCCATATTTTTTCCTTTTATCTGTGGTGTACCATTGTGTCGACTTCGAATGTTTTAAATGTTCCGTGTATTGGTTCGGAGGCTTTTGAAATCTCATTGAGTATTGTATAAAGCTGATCTAAAGCAATATCAATAATGTGCTTCTGGGCTGGGTCGAACCAATTGCCATCTGCTATTTTAGCCTGAAAGTCTCCTAAAAAGTTCTTTACTTCATTAGCTTGCCTGAAAAGTTTCTTATTGCCAAGCATTAATATTTCTTCCCAGAGCTTGTATATTACCGAGGACAGGTCAGCCAACGCAACAATCATACCTTCTTTTCCAGCCTTAGACTGTTCCCAGTTGGTCTTCATGTTCCTGCTGTTTATTCTCAACTCATTAATTATCTGGTCAATGCCAGCTTCCGCTATCTTTTTAAATACAGCAACAGACTCCTCGCTGTAATATTTAGTTGGTCGTGGTATATCGCCTGTTATAACTTCGTCGATATCATGCACGATTGCTTTTTGTAGAGCCATCCCGACATCTAGCTTATCGTTGGGAGAGGAGACCGAATTGATCTCCTCGCACAAAGTATAGGTAAAGAGGCACACGAAGCCTGTGTGTTCCATTACTGATTCGCTCTTTAAAAGGTGGAGCTGCGAATACCTTTGTATCGCAGACATTCCCTGAGAAACGCTGAATAGCTTTACAATATCCATTATTCAACATCTGGGTTGAAGTTCTGGAACTGCTCTAGGATCTTTTGCCTACGACCAACGTGGTCTTCCCAGTCTATTCCAGCAGACATCGAACGACCTTGAGGTCTGTCCCAAGCTCTAGCAGAAAGTCCTGCGAACTTTTGCAGGTCGCCAACACCAATGATATGTGCATCAACACTTTCCTTCAGCATAATATTAAGACCAAAGTTCTCGTTGGTATAGGTTATTGAATAGCGTTTATTCTCAGCTGTGCTGTTTTCGCTTTTTAGTTTAAAGTGATCGGTTAGTGCTCGGAAATATCCCATCTCGTAAACTGTGCCTGTGTCCCTGCCATCTACAATAGCGAATAAAACATTAGCATCAATCATTGCGGAAATGTTGCTGTCGTAAATTCCTTTAGATGCTTTAGTTCTGTCCTCTGGTGAGAGGTGGGATATTACACCACCACTTTTACGAGGTGAGAAATAATCAAAGCCATACTTATCGAATTCATTTTCGATAGCCTCGATCGTTTCGACTTGTTTAGGATTAAAGAATGGTCCAGCCAAATAAATTTTCATAGTCATTATGCGTCCTCCAGTTTATCTATATGTTTTTGCCAAAAGGCAGGTCTGTAACTTGCTTCAATACGCACCATGTCCATGTACTTTGGGTCAATGGGTGTAGAGGTTAAGTCACTATGAATGGGGCAAGGTGCTCCAGGATCGTCGTCGGTATGCCTCAGCTCGGCATCCCTAGTATAAGGGCAAAAGCCTTTATTACATGGCAAGTCTTGCTCGCCGATAGTTATGTATTCTTGTGCAGCAATTATAATGTCTTTCCAGATACCATACTGAGCAATCCAACACTGCCTTTTATTAACAACTGTTTTCCAAAAATCTACTTCAGCCGATATTGATATTGTTATTTTATCGCCAAGCGTTCTGGTCCAGCAATCTTCAGCAGTTATTATTTCCATAAGGTTGTCTTTGATTGTATAGTTGCGGTGGCGAACAACCTGAGCTCTCAAGCCAATGGTCATTTCTTGACACACAGTAACTATTGGTCCAATTACACCACTGGTTTTTTCATGCTCTTTTAGCATAGGTATCGGATCGACATAGCTATAGTTTTCTTCGTACCAACTACACTGGAATTTCTCGTCGAGCTCTTCCTTACCGATAGCAAAATACTCATGTATCGTCGAGAGGTGTTTGTACAGCTTATAAATTTTTATTAAGCCTCGCCAAGACAACCTAGTCGTGAAAGAAGTCATTGCGCAAATAGGCATGTGTAGACGATACTCGTCTTGTATTATGCCTGCTTTCATATCTATGTCTATTTTCTTTTTTAGGAAAACAATATCGTCCATCATCTCCGACAACTGAAAGTATTCCGGAACAACGAACTCAGAAGGTGCGTCAACTCTAGAGGTTCTTGCCCACATAACGTGGTCTCTGAATGAGGCGAATATTTCTCGCTCTAATATCGTGCACTCAACACTCATCACAATAGATGGTATCTCGTTGACTGGTGCGTCGATAGATAGGATTGTGTCTAATGGAGTGGTGTCGTCGGGAGACCTTGACAGCTCCCAAGCGACCCTCGATAAATTTTTACCTTCCGACGAAACTCTGTCATCTGATATAATTTCAATCTTCATTTTCTAATTTCCAAACTCTGACGTCTGGGGTTGATATCCCATGCTCGTCTCTAATAGCTCTGGACTTGCAACTGAAGCCTTGCTTTTTGCACATCATTCTAAAGGAAACAACATCGCCTGACTTTTTAAGAACAGTGCTGTCTCCGATAGACATCCCTGCAACTAGCCTCGCCCACTTGTCCCTAGACTTAGATGCGTCGGTTAAGGGGACACCACTTTCAATGGTGAACCCCTCTATCTCTTTTATGACTTTAGGCATCTTTAACCTCAGCCCATTCGTGATCAATGTCCCACTTTAGATCCTGCAAACGACCACCTTGCTTGATATAAAGCTCATAAGGCATATCAACACCGTGGTTTAGCAGAAGCTGGAATGAGGCATAACCGCAAACCTCTTTGGTATTCTCCTTGCGAGGGTTCGCAGTGACAAGAACATTGATAACTTTACCTGCGAAAGAACCACGAGGCTTGGCAACTTTTTTAGGAGCAATGCCGAGTGGCGTCATTCCTGGGAGTGCATCAATTTGAGGTGGTGACTTCACTTTAGTTTCTCCATCGAAAGGTGTGGTCGTTACATGGATATCAGCAATAGCATCCATAAAACGCTTGGCAGCAGTTTTGTTATCAGAGAATTTTTTAACAGGCTTATCAGCGATCTCGTTGTATGCATTAACGAGTAGTGGACCTGTTACATTGCGATCGGCAAGAAGCTCATCAGCGTTCTTAAAGAAAGCAACACCGTTGCCCATCGAGCGAGCAACCTTGTCGGATTCATAGCCTTTTACAACTAGGCTTTTCGGGTCGAGTGTATAAGTTACAGTATTCATGATTTTTCCTTTCTCAGTAATCATACAAGTATTCTATCTTTTTTAGACAGAGATGTAAACACTTTTGATTCGTTTAAAAACAATGACTTGCAAATTAGATGGAAAAATATCTCAAGCCTCTCGGCTGTACAAGGTATAAATTTTCCTTCGCTCTGGTCAATGCAACGTACCATACTCTGTTCTCCTCATCGCTTCCTAGGTTGTCCCAGCTTAACTTTCCCATGTCGGTTATCAATACCACGTTATCAGCTTCGCCACCTTTGCTTTGGTGTATTGTTGAAATTGTTATTCTGGGTTTGTCGGTAAACTTCTCGCCATTACGCATGCAAGATCTTAGATATTCTCGCTCGTCGGGTGGCAGTCCTTTTAGTATTGCCATCCAGTCTTTACTTCTGGCTTCTTCCGGAAGCCCAAGGTCATCTATTCTATAGGTGTCTTTTTTCTCGAGCTTTATGTTAAANTTGAAAAAGCCAATAAGGTTCTTCGCTTCTGGTCTATTTAGCTCTTTGCCTTTGCGGATCTTTTCCCAAGAGGTTATAGCCTTGGTCTCGTCGGTGTCTAGGGAGCTTTGACCATTNTANNTGTANGCATAGCCTTGTTGCCTCACGACTCTTTTAATTCTATAGAGCAGGTATTTGCTTCGGCTCATGCATAGCCAAGTTCCTTCGTCAGCTCCGAAGTCTATCCCCTCGTCGTCAGATATATAATTGACTGTGCCTTTTTCTAATCTCGGTTGCCATGGTTTAACATACCTATTTTTTATTCGGCTCACCACATCCGAAGCCAAAGTATGAACACTCCTAGGAATTCTAAAACTCTGAGGCAGAATTCTTTTGTCACCTTTTAAACTCAGGAACTTATTAACATCCGCACCTGCCCAACCAAATATTGCTTGGTCATCGTCGCCAGCAATGTAAACTTCCGAGGCTTGGGAGGAGGCTAGTATTGCCATGCGATATTGTAACGAGCTCAGGTCTTGAGCCTCGTCGACTATACAGATGTCTATTGGCAGTGCGGTCTCGTATCGCTCTAGCATGTCGGTAAAGTCTAACAATCCGTTCCTCTTTTTATAGGTGGTCAATGAGTTATTGTATTGCTTAACTGCGTGCAACGTCAAGTCATTTTGATTGCTTAGATGAAATTGGTCTTCCATCGAACGAATACCAACTCTCGCCAGAGACTCAACTCTTGAGCATTTATCTCCGAGACCATCCCCTGTGTGTATTCCTAGGTTCTCATCATAGATGCCTTTAAACTCCACACCAATAGCCTTGCCCAACTTCCTATAATGGTTGTCGGTCATGACCTCGTCTCTTTGCAGACCTAAAGTTTTAAACGCTAAAGAGTGAAGTGTCCTAAAATAAGGAAACCTGTCCGCATCGAAGCCAAACTGAACCATGGCTCTTTCTTGAGCTTCGCTTGCAGCTTTACGAGTAAAAGCAAGATAAGCAATACGCTCCGGAGCAACACCTCTTTTTAAAGCATTATCAACTATGTTCAGAAGAGTCGTCGTCTTGCCTGTTCCTGGAGGTCCCAGTATTATCTGCACGTGCCTCATCTTTATTTCCTTTCTCAGTCATAGCATCTCGATAATCTTCTTTCCTGAACTTCCACAATATCCATTCGTGGTATCGCTCAGGTTCTTTATCGTCGAAATTTTGCTCCCAGTTATTAATTATTACTTTCTTACAGCTTCCGCAAAGTATATCTTTTTCGAATATTCTGCCATGGGTATATTCTCCGCACCAGTCGCAAAGAACAGTTTGCTTATAATATGGTAACATTTAAAACTCCTCCGTGACTGCACTCGGAATGTCGAGCTGTTCATCGTCGTCGAAAAACTCTGGCTCAGGTACAGACCAAACTTTAACTGGCTTGCCTTTTATTCTAAATGTTTTCCTGTCGCCACCTAATAACCTGAGCCAAGACCAGACTTGGTGTTGAGTTGTGAACCTAAACCTGCGAGCCTCTAGATAAATGAATAGGTCTTCTGACCTAAAGTAAACCTTGGCTTCGTCTGAGTCGTGCCATGGCTTACCATTCATAATCTCGTCTTTCTGGCGAGCCTGTACTTTTCCTGTTAAAAAGCTGTCTAACATTTTCTCGAACTGACCTTGTGGGGAAGCATCGTCTGGGTCTACTATAACCTCAACATTTTCTAATAGCTGATTTATTCTTTGTTCCCATGCTTGGGATGGCATTGTGCTAGGACACTTATTAAGTTTCTCGACGCAAATCTTTTGTAGCTGTCTTTGGTCAAGAAGCTGAGGTGTTGTAACTTCTATTCGCTCACCTTGCATCTCTATATACCAACGCACCGACTGCCTATTTTCGGTTTCGTATTTCGTTATTGCGTCAACCTCAATCGACAACCCACCGCCAACTCTGCCGACACCATAGTCTCGCTTCATGCATTTAGACTTTTCGCAATAGTTGCATATTGGACTTTGTTTGCAGGTATAGGCATATTCTTTTTTGCTGACTGACTTAACTAATCCGTTAACCTCACCCATCGGTAAAGGTTCGGGGAGGTGTTCATAGTTGAACTTCATTAAGTCTTCTTGCCAGTCGTCGGGATTACGTTTGCGGAAATAAACTCCAACATTGAATAGAGGATATATTCCTGCCACCTTCCGGAAAGCCCATCGTCATTATGTGTTGCAAGCATGGTGGTCCATCGGCGAAGTGGTCAACTAGGTCGGGAGTAAAAGTTTCCAGCTTTTCGAATGTCGTTAATTTTTTCTCAGCGAGCTCAACAAATTCTTTTAGGTTTAGCTTTTTGCCTTTATGGATTGCATGGCGTTCGGTTTTATCACCATCCCAATAACATAAGTTTATCCAGTTGCCTCGGTCTCTTTCGTTGGCTCTGGATATTTGTTTAGGGAAAACTTCCGAACCACCATAACCTAATAATGCAGCAAACTCATTTAGCTTACTGACCATATCAATAGCAGGTATGGCAGGATTGCAGAAAAGATACAAGTGAGCACCGCCAGACTTGCTACGACACAGCACCAAAGGAGTATCACGAATCTTTTTCTCGAGGCTTTCAAGACTTTCATTTAATTTAACATCCCCTCTAATATCAATATCAATAACGCCAAAGTGACAGCTGTTATTCTGTAATAGAGGAATAACTCCTAAAATATATTCGCCACCACTCAGGTGTTCTTTAAAATTAAATTCGGTTGCAGGTTCGCTGACAGTGACTGCTCGACCAGACATCTTGCCATCGGCTTCTTGTTTATTTACTCGATACTGTCCATGGGCAAGCTCGAACCCTCTGAACAGTTTCATAAATCTTTCGGTCTCCATGCCTCTTCCTTTCTAAAAGTCGGTCGGGGAACAGCATCAACCCACATGAGCTGTTCCCCTAAACAATGTAATATAGGGTGGCTACATTACATCATTATTAGAAAGGAACTTCATCCGAAGATGAAGCATCAGGTTGAACTTTTACCTCACCGCTCTGGATATTCTTGCGGAACTCACGTGCCTCAAGATAGATGTTTTGACCTTGGTCTAGGTTTTGTATAATACCACCAGACTTCGCATCGAACATCATTTCAACTTCCCAGTTAAACCAAGAACCCATATCGTTCTGTTCAGGTGTGGTCGTCAGGTTATAGGCAGTCCAAAACATAGCTGGGTTTATTGTGCCTTTGCCTGAGGGATGAGGAATTTGCAAACGATTGATCATAGAATTCCAACGCTTGGCTTTTTTAATTCCACTCGAGCTCATTGATAATATAGCAGGAGAAAAATTACCATCATCACCAACAACATAAATAAAATATTCAGCTGTTAATGACATCTGGTTTCCGTCGGGTGTCCTTAGTTTGCCTCGATCGTCTTGTACACACATGCTCAGGTTTGCAGGTTGCAACCCATGGTCTGCGACCAACTTACGATCATCAGTCCACTCAAGGTATGTTTTACGATAGCTAACAGGAACAACAGTCATTCCTTTTTCACCATCGACTAGCTCACCTGTTACGTTGTCAAATATCTGACCAGCCTCGGCACCTTTAACGTATGCACCATCAGCCTTATTGACCTGAGGGGATTGAGCTTGTAGTATTTTAAGACGAGGGATGAGCATATCATCCGCAGTCATATTTTCACTTGCTGTTCCAGCATCCTCTAATAGAATGGATGGATCAAACGCAACCACGTTGCTTTCTTCTTTCACTTGTACTTCATTTTTAGCCATTGTTACCTCCTGTGATTTTGGCTCTACGACCCATAAATAATTTAAATAGGTCTTGGGGGACATCCTTACCATCAGTCAAACGCTCTCGAATAAAAGAGTTTAGCGACCCATGGTGGACACCGACTGCACGACGATAAAAAAGATTTCGTTCACGCAACTCATCCGTAAAGTTATTGCATGCTTGATCTTCGTCTCGTCCGAACTGAACCTCAACATTACTCTTGATTAAATCGCCAGCCTTATTAGCTCGCAACCAATCGAAGCATTGTTGTTGACGCATTTCTAGTTCAGCCTTATCGTCTCCTTTTGCTTTTTGAATAGCTCCAGCAGACGGGATAGAACCAGAAGTTACATCTTGGACTTCAACCTTAGCACCATTGTTAAGAGTGAAGTCTTTGACGTTCAGTTCTTGCATTAAATCGGGCAAGTCCTGTTCTGCCAACTTCGTCAGGTTCTGCTTTTTTTGCTTCAACAGCTCGGACAACTCGTTTATCTCTCCTTCGAGATCAAACATTTGTTGAGCCATATCAGCCACTGCACCTATTGAGTTGGATGAAGGTGCTACATCCTCAAGCAGATCTATAGTCATTACTTTCCTTTCTCATTTCTAAAGCGACAGGCATATACCAACCTTTGCGTCTATCCCTTTCGCCTTCGTCTTTATTGCGTTCCCAACGTAGGACACGCACTACTGGTGACATTTCAGATGCAATCATGCAAGCAATCATAACAGCTATGGGGTCACCACCTCCTGGCCACAGAAGATAATCTTCTGCGGAGAAGTCTTTCATTACTCGTCTAGCCTTTTGTATTGAAGGACTAGGTAAAAACTGTGGTCTTTCGTTTGGTTCAAAGACAACCTCAAGCGAGCCATAACGTGTGGCATCGGTCAGGTCTGGAGTCCAGCCGAATTTGTTTTCTCGTGGTCTCGTTACCACATAAACTTTAGACATTCTTTATCCTTTCTCATCGTGAAAATTATTCTAATTTATTTTTACAAAAATTAAAAGGTTTATTTTCACAGGTCTACATCCTTGTCCAATATAGGTATTGGCTCNANCATTGCGTTGTATCTAATTTTCTCGATAGGCAGGTTGCCATTTATCTTAGCATTCAAAGTTCTCTCTGCCTCAGGATCTTCTTTGATATTGCCTANTCTTTTCATCACAACTTCTTCAGTTTTAAACCTAACACCGCAAANTACACAAACTCGAAAGCGATAGCTAATGCCTTCTTTGTTTTTTCCGGAGCTGTAAACTCGAGTTGTTTTTTCGTCGCAATCTATACACCGCATCGCCATTCCTTTCTCAATATTAGAAATTTCAGTGTAATTTTTTAAACTTTAAAAGTAAACTAATTTTTTAGCATTACCGACCTTATTAAATAAAAACAAAGCTGTAACCGAGAAACCGACGTTACCGACTGAGAGTTGTTTTTGACCACGGTCTAGGAAATTACCCAGACTATATAGAGGCTAGGATTTCGAGGTGAAAAATAATTCTTCAGAATTCACGAATGTTCGGTAACGTCGGTTTCGGAAGGCACTTTGCATATAAATTACAACGAGTTGCAAGCGTTACCTAACAGCAAAACAGTCGGTAACCGAAACCGCACATCGGGAACTTTCTTTCATAAATCGTGCAACCTATTGTTTTCGTGTGTTTCTTTTCTCTTTACTTCTCTGGTAGGAAAAGATAGAATACCTTATCAACTTAGAAAGGAACTAAAAAATGGCACAACGTGAAGTAAAATATGAGAGCCCAGCGCACAAAATCTTTGAAGGCAAAGGTGAGTACAAAGAAAATGATGTTATAGCGATAGCATTTGAGTCAAGAAACCACGGCACTCTGCATCGTTTCTACACTTTAGGCAGTGTTGTTGGATATGCAATCGATAATTGTAACTGCCCATTTGAGTCAGTTGAAAGAGCAAAAGAGCGTGGTCATAAAATTCACTGGGCAAACCAAAACTCGAGCATGATTACTAGCCATGCACGTCCACAGGAATATTCATTCATG
>JGI24005J15628_10001780_pt1 | contig 11358 bp, 21 predicted proteins | sample LinPmetageLP40_FD_15628 | JGI IMG/M metagenome (IMG submission 15628) | reverse complement strand
TGTGTATTCGGTATACGTAACACCCTGGCGGAGTCTGACGTTACTGCGTGGTCAGCTAACAAACCTTTTTCTTTTGTCAGCGATTTCAGTCGGTTAGCTACTACTTCCCAACGTTCACGTTCCACACTCTCAGCCAATGGCCAGTGTACATGTACCCCCCTACCAGAATCGACAATCAATGGTTTAGGTAGCTGTAAATCCTTACAGAAACTACGTAGCCCATGCAATGCCTCGGCTTGCGACGCATACTTCTTATCGTCGTCTGGATCGACGTCAAGATCAAAGTAAAACGCCTTAACATTTTGTACGGCTTTTTGTGTGCGTGACCCTTTCTCTGCGAACGTACCCATAGCAACATAAGCATCCCAGCCCCCCGCGTCATACTCATACGCGGCCTCAATGAGATCATCTATGGAATCGTAAAAAGTTTGTCTGCGCCCCTCACTACCGTTAAGTAACGCCAGAAGGCAGTAGTAACTACCCTCGGCGAGCACCTCCGATAAAAACTCTCTTGTGTTCATTAAGCTCCCCCCAATCCAAAAAATACCGTGAGGCTATTAACCCCACGGCCAAGCTAGAGCTACTCGTCGTCCCAATCATCAACGATAGAACTAAGCTCTTGTTTGTCTTTTGGTTTGGGTGTTGCTTTTTTCTTCACAACTTTTTTGGGTGCGGGTTCAGGTGCAGGCTCTTCTTCAAAGATGTCGTCGCCATCATCTGATATGTTAGAATCAAACGGACTAGCATCTTCTGAAGTAAACCCATCAACAGCGCCAAATGGTGAGCCACTGTCTTTAGGTTCTGCGTATTTAGTAACCTGTACAGCAGACAACCGTAGTGATACACCGTGGTCACGCATGTTGTAAGGTACAAACACAATCGCTATGTTAGCTGTGCTACCTGTGGTTAGTTTAAAATCATCGGGTAGTTTGTTGTTTTTGGCGTCAAACTGACGTGGTTTCTGCGTAACGTCTTTGCCATACGCACCTTTCAGTTTAGCTTTACCAATAAACATACCGTCGTCGTCTTTCTTAAACGGCATCTCTAGCTTCTCAGGCCATTTGTCCTCGCGCTTTTCTTTGTACGCGGCACTCATGGCTTTGAACAAAGCCTTAGCCTGGTCTGTGTCCATACGAAATGACATCTCATATGCGGCGCCATCATCAAGAGGGTCACATGGGATAGAGCGGTTCTCTGTGTTGTCAAACCGATAAGTCTGGTTGATACGTGGGTACATTACTTCTACATCATTTATTACGTGTTTCATTGCGCATTCTCCTAAGAATGGATTATTTGTAAGCGTAACCCTCGACGGAATCGAAGGGTGACGGGTTCGCGCTCTGTTTTTCAACAGAGGTTATTGCGGCACGAGTATCTGGATGGTCGATAAGGTCAGCCACCACAGCCACTTCATGTTCTTCCAACGTACGTATTGGTTTAAACAATACTTTCGGCACGCTACTGTTGTTATCGAAATAAGCCTTGGTCAGTATTGTCGTAGCTGAAGTGTTGTTGCTGTGTAGATGTCTTGCGTATTCTTGCAAGGGCATACCACCACCAACTGTTTTACCAAAAATAGAAGTCGCTGGCAACTGCAACTGATAAACTTCTTCTAAATTATCCTCCACTACTACTGCCAACCGTTGTAAAAACCGGCAGGCTCTACCGTACCCAGACGTACCACGGACGTTTTGTTTACAATCCATACAACGTCTAGCTTGCACCTGCTCTCCAGGTACTGCGGGGTCGGGTGTCTGTGTGTTACTTGACCAACATGTTGGTGCCACTGTTTTATCGACATCAAACTCGTCAGCAAAATACGCACGCGATACCTTGGCCGCGTTCACTATAACAAGGTTTACACTATCACCGTGGTAAGAAAACGTACCCCCACGTATGCTAATTCGGCGCACCTAAATATCCTCATCAAGATCAAACACATCTACCTTGGGATCATTACCTAACTCATTGTTAGCAAACAATCCTTCCTTGACTCGCTCCAAATCAAACCTGTATTCATTACCAGTCTTGATATAAGAGTTTGGTGGTATGGTATTGCGCTTTATCCAACGACGTACCGTTTGTACTTCTACATTAAAATACTGTGCGACCTCTTCTGACGTCACAAAGGGACTTTCATTCGTCATTTTGTTCTCCATTTACAAGTTTACTTTCGTTTATCTTATTACTTATCCACTCCTCAACATCACGACTGTCCCAACCCGTGGCACGAGCTGTGAGCTGAATATTCTTGGGAAATTCGTTTAAACGAACTTGTTTATATATAGACGAAGGGGAAAGCCCCGTTAAGTCTGCCACTTCTTTAATACGTAAAATTTTCATTACTTACTCCTCACAGTTATTACAAATTCAGAATCCGCATTTAATCCTGGTGGGACTACATCTGGATTCTCCTCTAAAAACTCTTTGACGTGCTTCTGGTTGAGTCTTTTCTCAAAGAACTCAGGTATCTCATGCTCCATGATAAACTTGTGCATGGATCCCCAATCACTTGTCCAGTAGCGGGTTTTCACCGTGCGATAGAACAAACCGTCGGGCGTGCGTACACTCTCGACACCATTGTCCTCACAGTGTTTTAGTAGGGCTTGTTTGATAGTGTCTTGCTGTTCCTTTAAGTCACCATCTTCTTCTTTGAATTTTGCAGATAAATCCGCACGTTTTGTACGTATTTTGCGATAGACACGCAAGAGCTTACCTAAGTCAGTATCTGACATATTTCCCCCTCATTCTAGTTGTTTGTAGTACAGTGTAGCTATCTACACGTGTTTAGTCAAGCATTTCATTATATAAATCTATCATTTTTGTATGCACGTCTATTCGGTTGTCCAACAAACTATAGACTCGTTTCTCCACATCCGACCCTTGTAGCTGTACCACCGTGCATTTCTGATCTTGTCCGCTCCTGTGTACCCTAGCGTTTGCTTGTGCATATACTTCCAATGATGAGGTTGGCCCCCACCATACCACGGTGTTAGCCGCTGTTAGTGTAATACCATGTGCCGCCGCTTGCGGTTGTATCACCAACACCTGCGGAGTATCGTTCTCTTGAAATCGTTTAAATATGTTTGTTCGTTGTGTCGCTGACACATCCCCTCGTATGATTTCTGTTGTTATACCGTCGTCTCGTAGCTTAGCAGTCAGTATATCTATGGCATGTTTAAACGGCACAAACACTAAAACTTTTTTACTCGACTCGTCTATAACCTCACGTAGCACTTTGTATCGGTGCTTAATATCAAACTCTAATGTCTCATGGTTGTCTGTGTATACCGCACCTGCGCTAATTTGCAGTAGTTTGTTCATGTTTACTGCGGCATTGACGGCTGTAACTTCCTCACCTGCGGCAACCATAGCCATCTTGGTCTTGAGTTCTTTGTAGTACTTCTTCTGCTGTGGGGTCATCTCAACCTCACGCTTAACGTACACCATAGGCGGTAAGTCTAAACACTCATCCTTGGTAAACCGTATGGCTGGTTGTAGGGTAGTGAACACCGTGTCGGTAGCGTTCTCCTTGGGTATCCACTTGAAGTTAGTTATCTTGTGCATCACCAGGTCACGAAATGTACTGTAGTATCTTGGCACCGACTTAGGATTGACTAACTTAGCAATACCAAACGCATCAAGTGGACTCTGTGCCGCTGGTGTGCCTGTCATCATCCACAGCCAAGTGTCAGGTTTGACTAGCTTGTTCAATGTTTTCCATCGTTTAGTCTGCGCATTCTTATAGTGCGTTGCTTCATCAACAATAATACAATCAAACCCACCTTCAGCTATGGCATCCTGCACTATCTCCACGCCATCATAGTTTATAATCACAAACTCAGCGCCATCTTCTATAATCTTACGACGTTTAGCTTTGGGGCCATACGCTATATCAACTGTCCTGTGCATCGCAAAGGTAAACAAGTCAGCCCGCCACGCACTGTCCATGATCGACAATGGGCAGATAACTAATACTCTGTTGATCTTGCCCTCGTTCATTAAATAGTCAGCCGCCCATATTGCGCTGGCTGTCTTGCCTGTACCCTGCTCGTTAAAACAAAACGACTTACGGTTCATGGTCATAAATGCAGAAGTCTTTTTCTGGTGGTCAAACGGTGGATACTTACCCGTCCATTCGTACCGCCCCTCGATAGGTGAGGGCGCATCTATGTTCATGTTCCGTAACGCCTTTGCCTCATCCAAGCCCCAGTTCACTACCACCTGGTGGTCGTCAACTACCGTGCTCTTGGGTATCACCTCAGTCACACGGCCAGGATTGCGTAAGTTTAAGACAAGGGCTTTGTTGTCGTATATTCTCATTGTTAAGATTTTTCAAACGGGTACAGCGTTTCGACAAGCTCTACAATTTCTTGTGGCGATTCGTCTACGTTTATATAATCAAAATTATCACCACTATCCGCCGATGCTTCACCCATACCGAAATAAATTCTGGTATATGAATTTGAACGCCTTTCCATCCATAACATATTGCTTAAATTTATTACTGTTGTACCTATTGGTGTTAGACCATTATTTTGAGTTACGTATATTAATTTCATCTTTTCTCCCTCCACCTAGAACCTTTAATAACCTTACCGCCAAATGAATTTGCATTTTTAATTAATTCTAATATTTCTTTTGGCGATTCTATTACTTGATCGGTAAGTATGTTTTCTTTAACGGCATCGGTGTAAACTAATCTTGTGTAAGGCCGTTCCTCATCATCTGAACCACAAGTGTTAATATCATCAGGTACATCTGCCCAAGTAACCAAGTCAGAATCTCTATACATTTGTAAGACATGATCTATGTTTACGTATATTTCAGTTGCATCTCCATAAATAGTCAATTTAATAAACTTACTCATTTTTTCTTCCTTTTATAGTTACGGCTACGGTTCTTACCACTGTCCTCTACCTTGTAGCCATCTTTGTTGGAGCCACCATTGTGAAGTGACTTGTTGTGAGATATGTCTTTGCCTTTACGCTTGCTGTACCCTTTCTCTCGGTCAAACTTACGTCTGGCACGCTGTCGTTCCATACGTGCTTCGTGAGCTTTACTACCCACGGGCGGGTTCTTTTGTTTCTTTCTATCCTTCGGGTTCTTGTATGGCATCGTTCTCTTCCTTCGGTTGGTGGTACACCTCTACATGGGCGCCACACTCAGGGCATGATAGGTTAGTCACGATACAGAAAAACTCACTCTCCTCATCTATATCGTGGTCGCCACCCCATATTAATGTACTCTGACATACCCAGCAATTCATTAGTTTCTCCCGTTGTGAGCGCACTCTAGCACTTCGCACCACGCCCGGCACAAGCCACTAGGGTTCGGATTCCACACGTCTTTGTCTGACGCTATAACCATCTGACTAAACTTACCGTTCCACTTGTCCCATAACGTAGCACTATCGGCACGCTCGTAGCTGTCCTTAACAAACTCACCCGATACAAGGAACAACAACCCACCTCGTACCTTGTCTACCTCTGGAAAATGTTTGAATACTGCAAGAGCCATTAGCTCTAGCTGTCCTTTGTCCGCGTAACGCGCTGACTTGCCTGTTTTGTAGTCAATAACCCACGCCAGTTTATTGTCACTGTCACGTATAATTAGATCAGCTATACCTCTGAACCACACGTTGTCATCTTTAAACCCACACGGCTCCAGGTTCTCTGTTAGCCCTAGCTCGTACTCGCATAGCTTCTTCCCTGGTTTACTGTTTAACGCATCTAACACGGGGATTACGTAGTCATACTTCTTGGGTACTGGCTTCATATCTCGTATGTATTCTTCGCACGCAAGGTGAACATCGGTACCGTAGCGCATCGCCTCAGTCTCTACCTGTGGATACTCTTTCAGTATCTTCATGTGGTAAAACTGTTTGGGGCAAGTCTCAAACGCTTTGAGCTTACTAAATGACCACGGTGTCAAACTCATTCGTAAAATTCTTCCTCGTGTCTGTCGTCAGCATCAATCTCGGCTTGGCATATATTACACGTCAACAAGTAGGGAGAACCCCACTCTGACACCAAGTCACCGCAATGCTGGCAGTCGGTATTGTCTGGCTTGCGTCTATTACCCTCTGGATAATATCTCGCATTCCACTTCCGTATTGCCGCGTCAGGCACTACTATCTTATCCATCATTCACCCCCAATAAGTTTTTTAATTTCATCTACTGACCACGCAAGGCGAGCATGAACACTACGTGGTTGTAGTGGGCCATTTTTGTAACACGCCCAGTTTCTTAAAGTTTGTGGCTCACGATTTAAGTAGTACGCGGCTTGCGCGGTCTTTATTGTAGCTGACGTAACTTGTTCAATTGGCGGATAGCCCGTATTTTTACTCATCATTCACACCCCCCGTATGTTTTACCCACACCACTCTCACAATCAAGTGGCATACCTTTACACCATAAGGGTACTTTACGCATACACCCTTCGATATATTTCTGTGCCTTGTCTACCTCATCTTCAGGCACCAAACACACAATACTATCGTGTACTGTCATAACAACACGATACTCTTTGGCTATCCATAACATCTGGTCACCAATGATACAACGCGCTATAGCCTGGCATATGTTCTCTGTGACCTTGCCACCATAGATACGGGTTCGGCCTTGCCTAGTGTCATAGCTAAACTCTTGGCCTTTCTCACCCTGTTCCCAGTCTAGCCCATCGTAGCGCATTAGCAACCCAGACGGTAGCTGTACTGCGTGGCCTTTACTGTTAATCAGTTTGCTACGGCCAATACTAACATCTTCGCGGTTGTTCATACTCACTAACATATTCTGACACTCACGCCAGAATTGTGCTATCCGCCAGTTAGAATCACGGTATACATTAATGATGCGTCTAGCTTCTTCAAGTTCTACCTCAACCCCTGCCTGCCCTTTGAGTTGGTCTTTGAACCGTAACGCACCCATACCGTACCCGGCACCGAGTATAGCTGTCTTACCCACAAACCGTTGTTCCTTGGTTACGTCTTGTACTGACACGTTATAGATTGACGAAGCCATCTTCTTGTAAACATCTTCTCCTCTGTCAAACGCATCAACCAAATCATCTTGGTGCGATAGCCAGGCTAGCACACGCGCCTCGATCTGTGACGAATCACAGTCGATTAACATATAACCTTTGGGGGCGCATATACTTTCCTTGAGAGTCTTACCCCCACGGCTCGGTAGGTTCTGCATATTGATCTTATCATCACCACCCCATCGACCCGTGTGTGCGGCATAGTATTTGATCGGCACGGGTAGTGCGCCACGCTTAGATATATCAATGAACCTCTGCGTGCGTGTCTCTTCAAGTGTGGATTTTATACCTAGGCGTGCTTCCGTAAGGGCTTTTACATACGGGTTTTTACTTACGAGCATACGCTGAAACTCTTTGTCAGTCTTGGCAAAGGCGTATGTTTTCTTGCCGGTAGTAGGACTAACTTTCATTGGGGGCTTCATGCCAGCATCCATCAGGGCATCAGCAAACTTGTCGTTGCTCATCAATGTTTCTTTATCAACATTGACAGTACTTAATAGCTTTTGTTTTTGTGACAGTGTTAACCGTAGATGAGAGTCAAGTGCCTGCGCATTAAGCAATAGCGTAGGCTCAATAAACATACGCAAGGTAGTATCAATCAACTTGAGTTCTTTCTTTGGAAACTCTACACCCATGATACCGAACAGTTCATGAGTTAGTTCTACATCGTTTATACAGTAATCACCGTATGCACTTAGTTCGTCTGGTTGAAAGTCTGCCCGCGTTTTGCCCAGCGCGGATTCCACCTCTGTACCTTTCTCCCCAATCCCATAACGTGTAGCAAGTGCCTTGAGAGAGCCACCAACTTGTACCCCATGTAAAGCACGGGCAATACACAAAGTATCGGTATAAACGCGAGGGCAAACATCAAACACCCAATTGAGAATAGCGCCATCGAACATGGTATTGTGAGCAACAAGACAACTGTCCTGCCAATTGAACGATTGTAAGTATTCTTTGAGTTCAGATTCTGTCCCACTTGCCCATTCTGTCGGTTCGTCATTGTATTTTACCCCCACTCCTATGACTTCAAATTGATCGTTACGTATGTATTCTTCGGTTGTTAACTTACTCAGCGAAAACTTTTTGTCGTAATACGTCTCGAAGTCTACCGTAATCAAATCCATTGGAGGAACCTCCACAATTTAGCGCGTAACTTCATACGCCAAGTAAGTGTTGGTTCTTCTTTCTCTGCGTTGCCTTCAAAAGCCACCATTTTTTCGTGTGCGGGTAGCCTTACCCATCTATATTGGTATGAACCATGCTCGGCTGGATATTTTACTAGGGTAAGGCCACCTATCATCGTGCCTTCCTGCGCCCACCGTTTATGTTTTGGGTCTACCCACAGATCCTCTGCCTTGTCATCATGTTCTTGACGTTTCTGTTCTAGCTTCTGTCTAACCTCAAACTCAATGTTNTTTANACGNTCAGCTTCTATCTGCTCTGGCCTGTAGTAGCAATAATATTTTTTATGTTTTAAGTGCCCAGCAACCGTTTTATACTGTCGCCCACAGCCATGGCATCTTCGTTTATAACCTTTCTTTAACGGCTTCGCTAAACTTCGCTCCCGCCTCGTCTGTTTGTCGCTCATACTCACCCCTCAATATTTGCTCAACGTAGTGCATATTTTGCTCATTCACAACCTCAGAGATACCTCCGTTTACCAGTATGTGATACAAGTTTTTTTCCTGCAATACCGTTGGTTTGTTGTCCCCAGCCTTACATTCAAGNCCNAANAATTTACCTTCAAAACAACCCACAATNTCAGGTACGCCACTACGCCCATACCCACCTGTAGCGGGATAGAAGTAGTAGCAACCCAAGTCATCTAGTTGTTTAGCCACTGTCCTCTTGACTTTCTTCTCTGGCGTCATCGCCATTGCGTGATTCCTCGACCATGCTAATTAGCTTTTCAAGGGCGTCAGCAATCCTTTGAAGTTGCTCTTCAATCATCGTTAGCCCCGTAGCTGTCCATCGAAACTGCTCCGTCACTAAACATACCACCAGTCTTGGCAGATAGCAAGGTATCTACCTCTGCCTGCGATACAGCGGCACCGACGTGTTCATCGTCAATCGCCTTACCTCCACTGATTTCGGCACACACGTTGGCTATTCCTTGTTCGGGCGTTATGCGTATATCTACCTTCTCAAAGTATTTTTCCATGTGCTCCTCAACTATACCTGCAATATGTATATAGTTGTTTTGCCCAGACTCGGTAAAAACTTGGTGGCCAAACTCGTCTTCATCCCATACACCGTCAAGACTAAATTCTTCAGTCAATTCACCAGCCAGTTCGCTGTAAAACGCGACCCATTCTTCTGCTCTAAGTTTAATTTTCATGCCTTACCTCCATTAATTTCGGCTAACATTCTGTCTAGCTCTTGGATTAACCGTTGGCGTTCATCGTGGCGCAACGCATCAACGGGACTGGTTTCAGGGGCGGTGTTACCCGCCTGCCTGTCCTTAACTTTAAGCCCTAGGGCTACCTTGTCTTTCTTAGTTAGTTTCATAATATATCCCCTTATTGGTTATCTTACTGTCCACTGTTCAATGAGTGTTTCATTTGTGTATCGTTTAATTACGTCACCTGCCTCACCTTCTTTGCGACTATCGTCAACAAACTCACAGGCTTCTTTAACGGTAGGAAATTCATACTTAGACATCACGTGAACAGGATGCCCGTTATATCTAACTATTTGTTGCTCAAGTTTTACTGTATATCTCATCACGCTACCTCATCTAATTGGATTGCTGTTGCNTTNTCAATCATGTAGTTAACGGCTTTGCTGGCNANCTTACTTGCTTCATATATGTACTTAGTATCACCCTTTAAACGTTCTAACCATGACGCTATGTAGTCAACGTGCTGTAGTCCCTCGTAAGGTAATCCGAGCATTGAGCCAGCCATGGCGCTACCTAATTCAGCGACTAGCTCTTCAAACGCATAGTCTTTAGTTGCAAATGCTTTGCCCTTAATGCGATTCAATCGACTACTATGGCCAGTCCAATGCGTTAGCTCATGTAGTAGCGTGCTATCGTATTCGGCTTGCGTATTGAATGCGTTAACGTATGGCATTTTGACTACATCAACACTAGGGATAAAACACGCGGTATCACCACCATGTTGCAGATTGACATTCAATTGTTTTATTAATTCTTTTATAGCTGATTCGCTATCGTGTATAGATAAATTTTCGGAAGGGTCAAAGTGTTTAATCTTTGACATATCAAGATTTTCGCACTGTTCAGTATTGAATACAGTGTAGGTTTTTAGCATAGGGTATTTTGACTCATTACCATCAGAATCGGTATTTACCATCATTTTAAAATAAACGATTGTAGTACCTTTAGAACCCTTAATAACATTACCGCCAATTTTAGTGGCTTGTTTATACGTCAACCATTGCTGGCTAGCGTATGGCGCGCAACCTAAAATTAACCAATTGATACCGCTATATGGTCGACCACTAATTGCATTTTGTGGAACATCACCGCCACCAATAGATTGCCATGGCTTTGACCATTTACCAGCATTTTCTAAATTGGCCACAATAGTATCGGTTATTTCTTTGAATATTCTGTCTTGATTTTTCATGTTATCCCCTCATTGGTGGTTGTTAATGTTGATAATGATACTGTAGTTGTTTGTAATGGTCAACACCTATATACACTATTTTGGGTACAATTGGGTACAATTGGTCATATTACCTACTTTATAAGTCATTGATTTTACAATAATGTTCAATTGTTCACTTTTTTACGAAATTGGAAGGTAAAATAATAGGCGTCCGATACCCATGAACATTAGTGTGTTTTCAAAAAAATCGAAGTAAAAATTTGAATTAGTGAACATTATAAAATACTTATATAAATAGTATAATAATAATACAAAATATAATACGTTTAGATAGTTGCTGATAGCTGAAATAGCGCGTTGATTTTGTTCATTCCAATAGTGAACATTTAGGAACATTATGGAACATTAGGAACATTGCATAAGCGGGGCGCAACGCATCTACGGAACTGGTTTCAATGGCGTAGATACGCCAGAAACAAAAAACCCCAGTTGCCTGGGGTTCCCTCTTGGGTTGGGTTAGTGAAGATCAAGTTCTAACTGGCAAGCATCCTGGAAGCGGTGGTTGTCAAACCTGGGGTTGTCATCCGCGAACAACTGGGATAGATCATCCGCCATGTCCCTTAATGCTTCCAGGTAACCATGTCGTATACTTGCGGTTATGTCGGTTAGTTCCTGGTCTTCGTAAAAGGCATCAACTTCCTTCTTTGCAAGTCGAAACCGCTCAGCTATTGCAACGTA
>JGI24005J15628_10001778_pt1 | contig 11374 bp, 11 predicted proteins | sample LinPmetageLP40_FD_15628 | JGI IMG/M metagenome (IMG submission 15628) | reverse complement strand
CCGTCCTCATTCATGATCTCTACAAGTACACCAGCGGGTTGAAATCCTGCCAATCGCGCCAAATCAATTGCCGCCTCTGTATGTCCTGTTCTTCTAAGCACACCTCCTCTTTTTGCCTTTAGTGGAAAGATGTGCCCAGGTTTACCCAATTCTTCAGGGTTGATGCTAGGATCTACCAGTGCTCTGATAGTCTTCGAGCGATCACTTGCAGAAATACCAGTAGTACATCCATGACCATTAAGATCAACAGATACTGTAAATGGCGTTTCATATGCAGCAGTATTTTTTCCTACCATCATCTCCAGACCCAATTCATCACACCTATCCTCTACTAGTGGCGCACATATCAGTCCTCGACCATGTGTTGCCATGAAGTTGACTATCTCCGGAGTGACTGTCTCCGCAGCACACACAAAATCTCCTTCATTCTCTCTGTCCTCATCATCTACAACAATGATTACTTCTCCATTTTTGATTGCCTCTATGGCGACTTCTATAGTGTCCAGTTTAATTTCGTTGCTCATTTTTTGGTGTTTGGTGTTTGGGTGATAGTGTTTGGTGTTTAGTTCTTGGTTCTTGGTTCTCGATTCTCGGTTCTCGGTTCTTGGTTCTTAGTTCTCGGTTCTCGGTTCTCGATTCTCGGTTCTTGGTTCTCGGTTCTCGGTTCTTAATTCTCGGTTCTCGGTTCTTGGTTCTCGGTTCTCGGTTCTCGGTTCTCGATTCTCGATTCTCGGTTCTTGGTTCTCGGTTCTCGGTTCTTGGTTCTTAATTCTTGGTTCTCGGTTCTTGGTTCTCGGTTCTCGATTCTCGGTTCTCGGTTCTTGGTTCTCGATTCTCGGTTCTTGGTTCTTGGTTCTTGGTTCTTGGTTCTCGATTCTCGGTTCTCGGTTCTCGATTCTCGGTTCTCGGTTCTTAATTCTCGGTTCTCGGTTCTCGGTTCTTGGTTCTCGGTTCTTGGTTCTTGGTTCTTATCAAATCATCTAACCAATTTTAGGACAGTACAATTCCCAATTGATCAGCCAAGTGCATTTCTGCTTGTTTAAGGGTGCTCAATTTCTTCAAAACTTCATCTTCTGCACTGTCATCTCCTTGTGCATTTTTCATCTCATCCATCTTTGTACTGATCATTTTTTGTACCACACGCAATTTAAGCCTTAAAATATTCCCCATCACCATACTATTCAAGACAGCCTCTTCATCTGGTATAATTATTTGATATTTATCCTCCCATTCATTGCTGATCATATATCGCTCGGTGATCATATCTACTACTTCCGTGGCTATATGCTTTGATGCATGATGTATAAAATATTCTGCATTGACTATTTCGCCTTTTGATAGTCTGTCTTTATAGATATCTAAAATCTCTTTATAAACTGGCGTTTCAAAATCTACCTCATCCAGTTCAGACAATATGTATTCGTGCACATTGGCATCTTCCCATTCATGAAGCCCATAGGTGATCAACATGCGGATACTTTCTTTTTCTTGAATGGTAATGATTTGAGAAAGATTCAACTGAGGCTCTTTCATATCCTCCGGCATGACTATCTGATCTAGCCCAAGTTGTTGCTCAGTAGCTCTTTCGGCTTTATACGATTGATCCTTGCGCTTTTTAAGTAGAAATTTATTCTGCTCAGCAATGAGGACATTCTCAGCGATCTCCAAAAGATCACTGGTCTCTTTGATATACACCGATCGCTGAACCGGGTCTGGAATAATGGAAATACTCTCCACTATCTCTCGGATCATTCCGGCCTTCTTGATTGGATCATTGGCCGCATCCTCACTCAGAAGTTCTGCTTTGAATCGAATAAAGTCAGTGGTCTGCTCTTTGATATACGCTTGAAAGCCCGCAGTACCTAGCTGACGTGCATAACTATCGGGGTCTTCTCCCTCTGGGAACATCACTACACGGACATTGAGCCCACGCTCCAATATCATATCTATTCCTCTCAGGGATGCTTTCAGACCTGCCTTATCACCATCATAAAGCACGGTTATATTCTGAGTATATCGGCTTATCAGCTTGATCTGTTCTTCTGTCAGCGAAGTACCAGAAGACGCCACCACATTCTCCATATCGGACATATGGAGTGAGATCACATCGGTATATCCTTCTACCAAGTAGCAGTTGTCAGCATCTCTGATCGCACGTTTCGCCTGAGAGATCCCATAGAGAATATGACTCTTGTGATATACTTCTGTCTCTGGTGAGTTGACGTATTTTGGAAGCTTTTTATCTTTCTTTAAGGTTCTTGCACCAAAGGCGATCACCTTTCCAGTAACATTATGGATGGGGAAAATCACACGACCTCTAAATCGATCGTATTTCTTATCCTCTTTGCGGATCATCAGACCAGCCTTCTCCAATATATCCTCCGAAAAGCCTTTTTTGAGCGCTGTATTAGTAAACTCTCCCCATTCGTCCAGACTATATCCTAGCGCAAATTTCTGAATCGCTTCTTCGCTTATCCCTCTTTCCTTGAAATAACTTTGCCCTATCGATTTGCCTTCATCGGTATTTTTCAGAATATCTTGATAGTATTCAGATGCAAAATTGAGTGCGATAAACAAACTCTCTCGCTCGTTTTGTGTTTGTATTTCCTCATCACTCTGCTCCTCTTCGGCTATTTCTATTCCATATTTTTGTGCGAGGTATTTGATAGATTCGATATAGCTGAGTCCATCATATTCCATTACAAAGGAGATGGCATCCCCTCCTTTGCCCGTGCTAAAACATTTATAAATCTCTTTTGAAGGAGACACAAAAAAGGAGGGCGTCTTTTCATCCGTAAAAGGGCTCAATCCTTTGTAGTTCTGACCAGCTTTTTTTAGCTGCACAAAATCACTAATAACCTCGACAATATCTGTGCGGCTCTTTACTTCTTCTATGGTTTTATTATCTATCAAGAATTTTCTTTATTCGAACAGCAAAGATAATGCATTCCCAGCATCATGCAACAAACAATCAAAGACAACTATTTTCATTTTTGTTTTGTTAGTACTAGATATAAATTCGCTATTTTTGGCGATTGAAATACTAGAAAAGCCTATCTGACATAATGAACATTACGGATTCGTATAAATAATTTTTCGTAAAAGTTGATTGGGTCAATTAGTGATTGGTAAATGATTTCACAACTTCTATTGAGCAGATATAATAATATGTCAACTAGAATAACAAGCAGATTAACAAATGGGATATACGAGTGAGGATATTATAAAAGCATTGTCAACAGTAGAAGAACCCGATCTAAAAAAAGATTTGGTGACTCTTAAAATGATCGATCATGTGGTGGTAGATGGAAACAAAGTGAGCTTTACTGTGATCTTGACTACTCCTGCCTGCCCACTGAAAGAAGTAATACGCAAATCATGCGAAGATGCAATCCATAACCTGGTGAGCAGTGATCTCAAAATCACCGTGAATATGACTTCGGATGTCACAAGTGTCAGGGACAACACACCATTACTTCCTCAAGTGAAAAACATCATCGCCATTTCCTCAGGAAAAGGTGGTGTAGGTAAATCAACGGTAAGTGCAAACCTAGCTGTTGCGCTCGCCCAATCTGGTGCAAAAGTGGGTTTGATTGATGCGGATATATTTGGCCCATCTATACCCACCATGTTCAACTGTGAACATGAGCAACCAGGTGTCAAACAAATAGAGGGCAAAAATATCATTGTGCCATTAGAACAATATGGAGTAAAACTGATCTCCATTGGTTTTTTAGCATCCAATAATGCAGTCATATGGCGCGGGCCAATGGCAAGTTCCGCCCTCAAACAATTTATTGGTGATACAGATTGGGGTGAACTCGATTATTTATTGATTGATCTTCCTCCTGGGACTAGCGATATTCATTTGACGCTGGTGCAGACCATTCCAGTAACTGGAGCTATCGTAGTGACGACCCCTCAGAAGGTAGCCATCACGGATGCGATCAAGGGCATCGCCATGTTCAAACAGCCCCAAATCAACGTGCCTCTTTTGGGAATTGTTGAAAATATGGCTTATTTTACTCCAGAAGAACTTCCTGATAACAAATATTACCTTTTTGGGAAAGACGGAGGAAAAGAGCTGGCAGCCGAGAACGATGTTGAATTGCTCGGGCAAATTCCCATCGTACAAAGTATCCGCGAAAGTGGTGACAATGGTCATCCTCAGGCAATGAAAGAAGGAGTGGCAGCTGATGCCTTCAAAGCACTTGCAGCTTCTGTTGCTCAGCAAGTCGCGATACGAAATGCCAGCAAAGAGAAAACTGAACCTGTAACTGTAAATCAATAGTCATGTCAATAGATACTGTATATACACATCCACTACTAGAAGGCATAGAAGCAGCCTTGGATAAAATCAGACCCTATCTGGAAACTGATGGTGGAAATGTCAAAGTACTTGAAATTACTGATGACATGGTGCTTAGACTAGAATTATTGGGAGCATGTAGCTCATGTTCGATGTCAGCAATGACGATGAAAGCGGGAGTAGAGGAAGCCATCAAAAAAGATTTCCCTGAAATCATTCGCGTTGAAGCAGTCAACCTGACACCACACGATCACCCAAACGGCATGTTACCAGGCACAATGATATAGTATCTAACAATACGATTTAAAATGTCGTTATTAGATTATATGATCCATACATTTTCCTTATACAGTCTCTTATTTAGACATGTCTTTTGTGTGCTATTGCTCATATGGACTTCGTCTATAGCTCTCCAAGCACAAGATCGCTGTGGTACGGTCGCATACAATAAGATGATCTATGGTGAGGATATTTCACCAACCAAAGCTGATCAATTTGAAAACTGGATTTCTAAAAAAATAACGCAGAGGCAGTCTAAGAAATTGACTTCGCAGAGTAAAGAAGCTGCTGAACTGGTTACAATTCCAATAGTCGTCCACGTGATTCACAATAATGAACCATTGGGTACAGGACTCAATATCCCAGATGCACAGATTCTATCACAAATTGAGGTGCTCAATGAGGACTTTAGAAGGCAGAATGCAGACAGAGTCAATACACCTGCCAGCTTCGTGGATGTTGCCGCGGATATAGAAGTGGAGTTTGTCATGGCCAGGCGTGACCCGGAGGGGCTCGCTACTGATGCGATCTTACGGGTAGCCGGTACAAAATCTTCGTGGAGCATGAGTGATAACAGCACACTCAAGGCACTCAGCTATTGGCCGTCTGAAGATTATCTTAACATATGGGTCACAGACTTATCAGATTTACTCGGCTTTGCACAATTCCCGATATCTGATCAATTGGATGGACTGGAAGACGGTTCCTCCAATGCTTTGACAGATGGTATAGTCGTAGATTATCAGGCATTCGGATCTATTGACAAATATCCAGATGCTGTTCTTAAAGCCAGTTTTGCAAAAGGAAGAACAGCGACTCATGAAGTTGGTCATTTTCTTGGACTTCGACATATTTGGGGGGACACAGGTAGCAGTCAATGTACCACAGACTACTGTGATGACACCCCAGTCCAGTCTACAAGTACCAGCGGATGTCCCTCCCAGCCAGCTAGCGGAGGTTGTGGCACAACAGAAAAAATGTTTCAAAACTACATGGATTTTACCAATGATCAGTGTATGAATTTATTCACACTGGATCAAAATAGTCGCATGAGAACAGTGCTAGACAACAGCCCAAGACGTGGGTCACTCACAACCTCTTTGGCATTGCTTGACCCCATTGTTTACAACAATGATCTGGGAATATTCGAAATCACTTCTCCAGAAAATAGCACTTGCGATCAGGTAGTGTCACCAAGTATCGTGGTCAAAAATTACGGAAATACTGACATCTCCACTACAGAGATCAGGTTAACCCTCAATGGAGTTGTCCAAGAGACACTCAGTGTTGATTTAGTAGAACTCAGTCAGCTCATCACGACTCCCGTTGACTTTTCAGCAATCACATTACAAGAGGGTGACAATGCCGTTCAATTTGAAATTATCAGTGTGAATGAAGTCACAGATGAAGGAATCATGAACAATACCGCTGAACAGCTTGTCAATATGCCTACAATATTCGAGGCCAGCATTTCAGAGGACTTTGAAAATGGACTAGGCACTCTTCAAATTAACAATGTAGATGGTGCCAAAACATGGACAATCGGTGATGCTCCAAATGGGGTGATTGGAAATCAAGCTATATTTATCGATTATTTCGATTATGAAAATGTGGGTACAGCCGACTGGCTTATTTCAGAGACGATGGATTTTTCTACTTCTCCTGTGGTGTCTTTATTCTTTGAATATGCACATGCACAATACCCTGGCAAGAATGATGAATTAAGCGTTCTTATCACAACTGACTGTGGCGTATCCTACACTTCTGTTTTCAACAAGTCTGGATCCGATCTAAGTACTACTGGCGCAACCCAGGCATCCTATTTTATCCCAAATGGAGCAGCTGACTGGAGTTCTACATCCATTGATTTGGTCGATTACATTGGCCAGAGCGCAGTGCAAATTGCCTTTGTAGGTAAAAATGATTATGGGAATAATTTATACCTGGACAATATTGGCTTGATTACTTCCGAAGCAACAAGTATCAAAATGAAGCAAATCGGCACTTATCCTATAGTCACAGTAAGTACAGAATATACCCCCTCCATACAAGTTCAAAACAATGGAGGCATGACCATCAACACACTAGAGGTTGATTATCAAATAGATGATGAACCTACCCAAAGCATGTCCATTGAAAACCTTGACCTGACCAGTGCGCGTTCAGAAGAAATCACCCTTAATCAAATTACAACAAATGAAGGTATCCATACATTATCTGTAACAGTCTCTAGCCCCAATGGAGAAGATGATGTTGACATCTCTGACAATACATTATCTCAGGACTATATCGTTGATTTATCTACAGATGGAGTACCTCTTAGAGAGTCGTTTGATAGGGTGACCAATTGGATAAGTGCCACCAGATCAGATGTTTCCTGGGAAACGATTGATCTGGATGGTGATATGAGCATGTATGTCAATAGTGCTCAAAATAACAATCTCAAGGGAGAAGCCTGGCTTGTTTCTCCTGTACTAGACTTCAGTAGAACCACTGCTCCCTACTTACTTTTTGACCTATCTTACGCATTATCAAGTAACACTGAAATCCTCAAAGTACTGCTCTCTGAAAATGGTGGAATCGACAATTATCCACATGAGTTGTATAATCGATCAGGAAGCACCCTCTCAACAGTCAGTGAAGCAACCACCAACTGGACTCCTGAAAGCACAGATCATTGGAGACGCGATTCAGTTAACTTATTAGAATATGCCGGAGCAGATAGCATCCGTATTGCTTTTCAACTCATTAATGAGAATGGGAATAACATCTATTTGGACAACATAGAATTCTTCGCCAATGATCTTCCCGCTCCAGTTAATGTCGATATAGACAATGTGTTCCACTTTCCGAATCCAATATTTTCACGGTCTGATTCCGAGCTCAACTTAACATTTAATCTCGAAGAACAGCAACAGACAAATATCAGAATATTTGATCTGGCAGGAAATCAAGTATTCACACAATTCGAGCCCTATACGCTCAATCAGACATTCACCTATGACGCAAGTGGTTTGCCAAGTGGCATGCTTATACTGTCTATCATCGGAGAAACTTTCAAATACAACTCCAGAATCACCGTAATCAGGTAGTTTACTTTTGCTCTACGTCAATATGCTATCTTGACTGAAAGCTTAAACACCATCACCCTAATATCAAGAACTGAGAACTGAGAACTGAGAAACAAGAACCGAGAAACAAGAGTCAAGAACTAAACACCAAACACTATCACCCAAACACCAAATGCTAAACACTACCAGCTATCAACTAAATTAATATATTTGCACAGCAAGCAATTGAATCTTTATGAGCTCAAAAACATCAGTAGCAATCCTATATGGAGGCAGATCCGTAGAACATGAAATATCTATCAGATCAGCAGTCAATGTACATCAGTATATCAATCATGAGAAGTATCATACCGTACTCGTGGGGATTGACAAGCTTGGAAAATGGCATTTGATGAATGAAGTCACTGGCAATTTCTCAAATGGCACTCCACTGGCGCTATCATTAGACGCAAGTGATCCCGCCTTTATCAATGAACAAACACAAGCGCACATCAAAGTAGATATTGTATTCCCTGTCCTTCATGGAACAGATGGTGAAGACGGCAGCATCCAAGGTTTGTTGAAAGCAATGAATATTCCTTTTGCAGGCTCTGGAGTCTTAGGCTCTGCTGTATCAATGGATAAATTGGTGTCCAAAAATCTACTTTATCAAGCAGGAATTCCAGTAAGTAAGTTTCTGACGATTCATAAAAACGATTCCGAGGCATTGACTTTTGAAGATGCTGAATCGAGACTAGGCTTGCCTTTCATTGTCAAGCCCGTCAATCTTGGCTCGAGTGTCGGGATTACCAAAGTAAACAATAAGGGAGACTTTGACCGAGCGATCATAACAGGATTCACTTATGACTATGCCTTATTGATCGAAGAGTATATCTCCGGAAGAGAATTAGAGTGTGCAGTATTGGGAAATCAAGATGCTAAGGCTTCAATTCCCGGAGAAATCATCATAAGCGATCGCTACGAATTTTACAGCTACGAAGCAAAATACGAAGATGCATCAGCAGTCACTATTAAAATTCCTGCAGAAGTAGATATTGACCTCATCGCTACTATACAATCACTTTGTGTGAAGGCATATTATGCTCTTCAGTGCGAAGATTACGCAAGAGTAGATCTATTCTTATCCAATGACGGAAACGTTTACATCAATGAACTCAACACGATTCCTGGGTTCACAGATATAAGTATGTTTCCTTCTCTATGGGCACAGCATGACATCAGCTATCCTAATCTGATTGATCAGATTATTGACTTGGCGATGGAAGGACATCTAGACACGGCAGGTATGGAAAGATCATTTAAATAAAGTGTAGAAGTCACCTCTGATAAGAAACATTATTAGTCATTTCCTAGTCGAAGGTCCGTCAAGACCAACTCCCTACTTAATATATTTCACGCTATCTTGGAACGCGTTGCAAACGCGCACCAGCGGGTGCTTTTTGTATGCGACCCATAGGGAGCAACTGCTGACTACTATTTCTTTATGATTGTTAATCCCGTTTCTAGACCTTTAGACAACTGCTTTTCTAAATTAGGTAGGTATTCCAATAAAGTAGGATATCGATTATCTGGAGCATCTAAAACTACTAAAGTTATTTTATGCTTTTTCAAGTTCTGCTGAAGACTCATGTTTTTGTCCGAGCTCAACAAAATACTTAGATTCTGTTCTCTCATTACTGCCAATAGCTCTCCATTCTTTTTTCCGCTCCAACCCATTTCTGTAACGGTCAAAACTTCATATTCAGCACTAAATCGGTATTTTAACTTCTTCGGTAGGTTCTCGTCAAGCAGCAGCTTCATTCGATTGGTCAATATGTTCTACCATGTATTCTGCCAAATTTAAAACTTGTAAGGCTACTTTTTTATTCACTGATGGAAAGTCCTCCAAAAATTCATGTAAACTATCTCCTGCTTTCAAGTAATCAAATAATCCCTTAATAGGAACTCGTGTGTTTTTAAACACAGGTGTTCCTCCCAAGATATCTCGTGAGATGACTATGTATTTATTGAGTTCTTGTTGTGGCTGCATGTTAATTTAGCTTATGGACTTGTAACAAAGATAACGATTTCCTCTCACTTTCAGTTGAATTAACTTCAAGAAAGTCCTCAAAACGTCTCTGGTCGTAGCGTCAGCTAAAACCTATACATTCTTAGCTTATATTATAGTCGTAGGATCGTTGCACCTGCCTGCCGTAGGCATGGCTAAACCTACGACCAGTGAGTTTGTCTCTGAAGGACGGATTGTTTGCCAGTCCCTTGCAGTGTGCCATGAGCAGACGAGTACCTAGGGCGATCATTTATCTCCATAATGTGACCAAGCACTCAACACATATACTGTAACAATTTGTTCGTTGATAGAATAAACTAATCTGTGCTTTTTATTGATTCTACGAGCGTACAATCCTGTCAAATCATGTTTCAACTTTTCAGGTTGTCCAGTTCCCGTAATAGGATGTTCCATTAACTCATTAAGCAATTTTTCAATTTTCTTGAGCGAGGGTTTGTCTCCTGACTTTTTATGTTTTTTAATATCTTCTAAGGCAGTTTTAGAAAAATCTAAGGTATAGTTCATAAACCCAATAAATCACTCACCTCCTTAGAGGTGGATACATGCTTAACTTCTCCTTGCTGAATCTCCAAAATACTCTGCTTGATTTTATCGATCATTTCAGCATTGAAGTACATATCATCCTCACTTATTGGAGTTAAAGCATAAGCTTTGTCTTTTGCTCTTTGAACAATAATATGTTCACCCTTATCTACTCTTTCAAAGTATTTCTTCTGATTTTGTCTAAATTCTCTACTACTAATTACTAACATACTTTTATATACCAATACGGTACAAATATACTAAATATTACGCGAATTTCATCATATTGTTCCAAGCCATTTCCGTAACGGTTAAGACTGAATATTCAGCACTAAAATGGTATTTTAACTTCTTAGATAGGTTCTCGTCAAGCAGCAGCTTCATTCGATTGATCAGCATGTTCTACCATGTATTCTACCAAATTTAAAACTTGTAAGGCTACTTTTATGGAAAGTCCCCCAAGAACTCATATAAACCANCCCTGCTTTCAAGTAATCAAATAGTTCCTGTTAAGATATCCGTCTCTGGTCGTAGCGTCCACTCAATGCAAATACTGCATCTCAGTATAATGAATGATGGTCGTACGGTCGCTGCGCTATACCTACGAACAGTGGTGTTAACCAATCATCTCTGACTGGTTCTTCATATTGGTCACGAGCAAAATGCTCGCGCCAGCAGGAGATTCTTCTGCAATGTAAATTACTTCATGCCCTAAAAATCTAAGATGATCTACAATTGGCTTATCAACCCCTTCATCTGCTACTAGCTTCATGAAGCTATAGGGTAAACCACATCTGCTTTAAGTGCCGATGCAGCAAATTCCAACGCTAAAGAAATAGATTCGTTTGTTAGATTGGGATGTGCCTCAAGAATTTGTTCAATGCTTTCACCTGAAGATAATTTTTCTAATATCAATTCTACTGTAATCCTTGTGCCAGAGATTACAGGCTTACCTTTCATTATTTGCGGATTGGACTCTACTCGAGCCATGATTTCAGTATTTTAAAATTATAATATCGTAAAATTATAAGGCTCTAGTTTATATTAGCGTTGATGTATTTATAACTGCAAAATGCCTGAATGGGTAATTTTAAGTCACACCTTTCTCGGAAGAAAGCAGTTAAT
>JGI24005J15628_10001773_pt1 | contig 11381 bp, 12 predicted proteins | sample LinPmetageLP40_FD_15628 | JGI IMG/M metagenome (IMG submission 15628) | reverse complement strand
TTTTAAGTCGCTTTTGGACATTTGATTTTTGATATAGATTTTTAACTCATCTAATGTCATATTCTGAGTCTCTACTCCGATTTTATCTCTGATGTCTCTCATCATTTTGACAGCGTCAAATGATTTATCTTTTTTATCAGTCTTCATAATTAATCAAATTTTTAGGACTTCGTATTTCAATCATGGTATAACCCTGACGAAGATTTACAGAATTATATCCTTTAATTCTGTCCAAGTTAACAATATGTTTAAAATTCCAGCTAGCCAAGACAATGTGCCTACAATCTTCCAAACTGGTTTTTCCTACTACCTTTTCTTCAATCTATGAATTAGCAAGTTGTAACACTTCATTTGTTAACTCTACACGTTCAAAAACACTAGAAGGATACTTTTGCAATAGATTTCGAACGCTTTCAGGAGCATTAGCTAATTCTAAATCAAGAAGGTCAGAAACTACAAAAACAACTTCTTTATTTTCTAGTCTTTGAAACAAAGCCCTCGTATCTACGTCAAATTCTTCATCGAAAAAGCCACCAACTACTGATGTATCTATGTAAACTCTAAGCTTCATCTGATGACTAGTCTATTAAATTACCTATTATTCATCAATCATCACACATTTGTTTTGTGCGATATCTTGTTCTACAGTTTTGAATTTTACGTCTTTCTTCACAGATCCATCTGCATATTGTACCGATACACGGTCGTTGCGGTTTGCGATCTTTTGTGATTTGATCGGAGCCGTTCTCTCTATTTCACGAGCTGGACCTTGAGGAGAGCTTGCTCCACTCAATATAGATCTGGACTCTTCTTTCTTCTCACTTAGCTTTTGTCTGCTTCTTTGTGTTTTTGCTTCATGCACATCCTCAGGTCGCTGATCAGGCAGATTGGCTTTCATCAGGAATGAAACGGTTTCTTCATTGACCTGGGCAATAAACCTTTTGAAGAGTTCAAATCCTTCAAACTTGTAAATCAACAACGGGTCTTTCTGTTCATAAACTGCGTTTTGTACAGACTGCTTCAAGTCATCCATTTCACGCAAGTGCTCTTTCCACTGTTGGTCGATGATCGCTAGTGTGATCATCTTCTCCATTGATTTGATCAATTCGGCATTGTCAGTATCTACACACTTTTGAAGGTTGGCAGCTACACCGATTTGTTTTTTACCATCAGTAAATGGCACCAATATATTCTCAATGGTAGCACCTCTGCTTTTATGAATATCTCTAATGATAGGCATTGCTTTCTCAGCAGTTGCCTGATTTTTGCGTTTGTAATTCTCAAAAGTTGAATGATATAGCTTCTCACTCAACTCATTTTCTTTGGCATTGGCAAAATCTTCTTTTGAGATTTCAACATCTGTTGCCAATACTCCNAGTGTGGTCAANTTGAANCTNTCGTAGTTGTCAGCACCTTTTGTATTGAGGACGATATCTTCACAGGTATCATATACCATGTTCATGATATCCAACTCCAGACGTTCTCCATAGAGTGCGTTTCTTCTGCGCTTATAGATCACTTCACGCTGGGCATTCATCACATCATCATACTCCAACAATCGCTTACGTGTACCGAAGTTGTTCTCTTCTACTTTCTTTTGCGCACGTTCGATAGATTTGGTCACCATAGAATGTGAGATCACTTCTCCTTCTTCCAGCCCCAATCTATCCATGATCTTGGCTATACGATCAGGCATAAACATACGCATCAAGTTGTCTTCCAATGACACGAAGAACTGAGATGAACCCACATCACCTTGACGACCGGCTCTACCTCTCAACTGGCGATCCACACGTCTTGATTCGTGTCTTTCTGTGCCAATGATAGCGAGCCCACCAGCAGCTTTTGACTCTGGAGCAAGCTTGATATCTGTACCACGACCCGCCATGTTGGTAGCGATGGTTACCGTACCTGGGTTACCAGCGTTTGCAACTATATCTGCTTCTTTGGCGTGTTGTTTTGCATTCAAGACTTGGTGGTCAACTTTGCGCATTTGCAACATCTTACTAAGCAATTCTGATATTTCTACCGAAGTCGTACCAACCAATACAGGTCTGCCTTCTTCTGTTAAGCTTTTGATCTCGTCAGCTACCGCATTGAATTTTTCTCGCACCGTCTTGAACACCAAATCCTCGCGGTCATCTCTTGTGATTGGTCGGTTAGAAGGGATTTCTACAACATCGAGTTTGTAAATTTCCCAGAATTCTCCTGCCTCGGTCACAGCAGTCCCAGTCATACCAGTCAGCTTGTGGTACATACGGAAGTAATTCTGAAGCGTCACAGTCGCATAGGTCTGCGTAGCATCCTCTACAGTCACATTTTCCTTGGCTTCGATCGCTTGGTGCAGACCATCAGAGTACCTTCTGCCATCCATCACACGACCAGTCTGCTCATCGACTATCTTCACCTTACCATCTACAAGGATGTATTCGGTGTCCTTTTCAAATAATGTATAAGCCTTGAGCAATTGATTGACCGAATGAATTCGCTGTGATTTTATAGAGTAGTCTTTGATGACCTCGTCTTTTATTTTGACTTTCTCTTCATCAGATTTGCTCTCATCTTTCTCAAGCTTGGAGATGGTATCTCCGATGTCTGGAAGGATGAAGAAATTTGCATCCTGGTCATCGCCAGTTAAAACATCTATCCCTTTTTCGGTGAGATCAATGTTGTTTTGTTTTTCATCAATGGTAAAGAGCAATGGTGCATCTGCTTCAGGCATCATTTTGCTATTGTCCTGCATGTAGAAGTTCTCCGTTTTCTGCAGCAATTGTCTAGAGCCAGATTCACTCAAGTACTTGATCAATGGCTTGTGTTTTGGCAGTCCACGAAAGGCTCTGAATAACGCCAATCCACCCTCTTCGTCATTTCCTTCTTTGATCAACTTCTTCGCTTCAATGAGAAATTGAGAAACTAATTTTTTTTGTGCTACCTCGAGGTTAGCAATCCTAGGCTTAAGGTCATAAAATTCGTGTTCATCTCCTTTTGGAATAGGCCCAGATATGATAAGTGGTGTCCGCGCCTCATCTATCAATACAGAATCTACCTCATCTATCATAGCATAGTGATGTTTGCGCTGTACCAAATCTTCTGGAGAGCGAGACATATTGTCTCTCAAATAGTCAAATCCAAATTCATTGTTGGTGCCATAAGTGATGTCAGCATTGTAGGCATCTCTTCTGGAATCAGAATTAGGTTCGTGTTTGTCAACACAGTCGATAGATATTCCATGAAATTGGAATATTGGTGCCATCCACTCGCTATCCCTTTTTGCTAAGTATGTATTCACCGTAACCAAATGAACACCTCTCCCGGCAAGTGCATTAAGGAAAGCAGGAAGCGTAGCAACCAAAGTTTTTCCTTCACCTGTTGCCATCTCTGCAATCTTTCCTTGGTGAAGCACCATGCCTCCAACCAGCTGCACATCATAGTGCAACATGTCCCAAGTGACTTCATTTCCAGCCGCAATCCATTTATTTTTCCAAACAGCCTTTTCTGCCCTCAAATCAACATTCTCATATTGAGCAGCCATCTTCTTATCAAACATAGAAGCAGTGACTTCTAGCTCCTCGTTGTCTTTGAATCTTCGAGCAGTTTCTTTGACAATGGCAAATACAACAGGCAGGACTTCCAATAGAACTACTTCCAACTGTTCATTGCGCTTTTCTTCTAAAGCATCAATTTCTGCAAAAGTAGCCTCCTTTTGGTGGATGTCCATTTCAGGATTGTCTTCTACTTTTTTATGAAGCGCAGCTATTTCATCATCTATTCCCTTGAGAAATGCATTGATTTGCTCTCGAACGTCATTCGTTTTGTTTCTAAAGTCATCATTTGACAGCGATGATAATTTGTCAAATTCTCCATTGATCTGCTTCACCATAGGCATCAATGTCTTGATGTCTTTCTCCGACTTGGTGCCAAATACCTTGGCAATAAATTTCAACATGTTTTATATCTTTATTACAGTCTAATAATGCTCATTCTTGTAAGGAGCAAAAATACTTTGTTTTTTGAGATTATCGTTAATCATGGGTCATATTTCTACCTTTCCTTCATATACGAGCAGTGCTGGACCGCAGAGAGATATGTGATGGAATGATTGATGATTATCTACTTCGTATGTCACTGTCAAGTCACCACCTTTTGTGGCCACCTGGATAGGAGATTTTAGTCCAATCGTATTTGCTGCAATCGCCGCTGCCGTCACACCAGTTCCGCAGGAGAGTGTTTCATTTTCTACTCCACGTTCATACGTACGAACAAATATCTTTTGATCTCCCAAGTGCTGCACAAAATTGACATTGATACCTGAGGGTTTGAATTGATCGTTGTATCTAATTGATGACCCTTCAGGAATGATATCTACTTGTTGTACATCTTCAACAAACCTGATCAAATGCGGTGATCCTGTATCAACAAAGATACCAGCCTGCATCTGACTGACATTTTGTACGTTTTGCATAGAAAGATTCACCAAATCCCCCACTATCGTAGCTGAATGCAGACCATCATATGCCATAAAGGTGGTTTGATCAGCTGCAATAAGCCCAATAGACTTGGCAAAGTTGACAGCACATCTGCTGCCATTACCGCAGAGACTTTGACTACCATCTGGATTGTAGAAGATCATATTGAAGTCAGCCTCAGAGTGTTCCTCTATCAAAATCAACCCATCTGAGCCAATTCCAAATTTCCGATCACACAGCTTTTCAATCAACGACAGCTCTTTTGGAAAGGCCTGCTTTCGATTGTCAATTATGATGAAATCATTGCCTGTGGCTTGGTATTTATGAAATGTGATGGTTGGCATGTGGTGTTCTGCTTGTAAATAAAAAAAGCCCCGAAAAACGAGGCTTAAAAATACAATTAATTTAATTTATCCCCGCACATCGCTTTCGCGAAGCTTCACCGCGCCTGGTCAATGTCGTTTAGTTAAGGATTTAGCTGATTACCACTGTCATTCTGAACTTGTTTCAGAATGACCTTAACTAAACGGCATTGCCGCACCTGCCTGCCCGGCAGACTGGTTCGCTAACAAGCTTTTGCGGTTGCGAAGCGGAGCAAAGCTTGCTGCGAGGCCTCCTAGTCAATAGTGATGAATTAGGGGTTACCGGAATAAATCCGGCAAAGTTGCTATTCTTTTACTTCTTCGAAATCTACGAAATCACCTCCTTTGAAGTTCTTAGGAAGTTTTTCTTCTTTCTTGGGCACATAGTCAATTTGCACATTACCATCTGTAGGTCTTCGTGTAGATTGCTGGTTCTGTTGCTGTTGCGAACGCTGTGCTGCTGCACCAAACAATGTCCTAAATACAAACCCTCCTATCTTTGACAAGACAAAGAAGAAAACGAAGATTATTAATAAAAACTTAATCATTGATTGTCATTTATTACTCGCTAAGTATATATCTATATTAAAATAAGTTTAATTCATTCTAACTGCAACATTTTTAGAAGAGCAGTGTTGTGTTTCCCAGTTTCATCAATGTCCAAAACACCTAATCTGCCCAATACTAAGCTGGTTTCTAAAGTTGCAATTTTATTCACCCGTATGATTGATAGTTGTTTAAGACCATTCCTCTTTGTTGGAAAAAGTTCAACATCAAATTCATCTTTCCATTTAGTTTTTGTCGTGATAAAGTTTACAGTAACATCTTCTAAGTTACTCGCTAATACAATCGCTGGTCGTGTTTTTGACCCTGTTAAATCTGTGAAAGGGAATGGAATTAAAACAATATCTCCTTTTTTCATTTGGATTTATAGGTCTCCTTCAAATCATTAACAGTATAAATATCTTCTTCTGAGTCAAGCATTTTATAAACCGAAGAACTGGATGAAAGCGACCTGACTCCTTCCTGTATAATTTTATCATCAAGTTTATGAATTAAAAAATCAGTAAAATCAGCTACTTCCATTACCTTCGTGTCAGGAAGTAGTGATAATGATTTCACAGTCTTTTCTATCAACTCTTGTCGGCTCATAATGATCATTCAACTTTATTAACCTATTTACTCAAGTATAAGTTTCGTTCTGAGTATATTTTCAAGAAATAATCGTCCATCAAATCATCAATGAAGTAGATGGCTTCACCCGTAGATTTCATCTCAGGCCCGAGTTCCTTATTTACATTCGGAAACTTGTGGAATGAGAACACAGGTTCTTTGATCGCATATCCCTTTTTGACAGGAGCGAAATTGAAGTCTTTAACTTTTTTCTCTCCCAACATCACTTTGGTGGCATAATTCACATAAGGCTCTTGGTAGGCCTTACAAATGAAAGGCACTGTACGAGATGCTCTTGGATTCGCTTCTATAATATAGACTTTGTCATTTTTAATGGCAAACTGGATATTGATAAGGCCTCTTGTATTAAGTGCCAATGCAATTTTCTTGGTGTATTCTTCAATTTGTCTTAGGACAAAATCGCCCAAGTTGTAAGGAGGAAGCACCGCATATGAATCTCCAGAGTGTATCCCCGCAGGCTCAATGTGCTGCATAACACCAATTATATGAACATCTTCCCCGTCACAAATCGCATCTGCTTCAGCTTCGATGGCATTGTCAAGGAAATGGTCTAACAACACCTTATTCCCAGGTATTTTTCTTAAAATATCAATGATATGTGTTTCTAGTTCTTCCTCATTGATCACGATCTTCATGCTCTGTCCACCCAATACATAAGATGGTCGCACAAGTAGTGGGAAACCAATGCCTTTTGATATCTCAACAGCCCTTTCAGCATCTTCGGCTACCCCAAATTCAGGATATGGAATATCGTTTTCTTTCAGAAGTTCTGAGAAACTGCCACGGTCTTCCGCCAAGTCTAAAGAGGCGAAGTCAGTCCCGATGATCTTGATGCCGTATTTTTCTAATTTCTCTGCGAGCTTTAATGCAGTCTGTCCACCAAGTTGAACGATCACCCCTTCTGGTTTTTCCATCAGGATGATCTCATAGATATGCTCCCAGAATACCGGCTCAAAGTAGAGCTTATCTGCGATGTCAAAGTCCGTAGATACCGTCTCAGGATTACAGTTGATCATGATGGTTTCGTAACCGCACTCTTTGGCTGCTAAGACACCATGTACACAGCAGTAATCAAACTCGATGCCCTGCCCGATTCTATTCGGTCCGGCACCAAGGACTACGATCTTTTTCTTATCAGTTACGATGGATTCGTTTTCATCTCCGAAAGTAGAGTAGTAATATGGAGTTTGCGCCTCAAATTCTGCAGCACAGGTATCAACTTGTTTGTAAACGCGATTTATGCCTAAAGACGTTCTCTTATTGAAGACTTCACTTTCGAGACAGCCAAAAAGATGAGCCAATTGCCTATCCGCATAACCCTTCGTTTTACTTAGTAATAAGAGTTCTTTTGGAATGGTGTCCACTTCGAATTGTTCAACCTCTTTTTCGAGCTGGATCAATTCCTCGATTTGATGTAAAAACCATTTGTCAATTTTGGTTAGCGACTGGATGGTCTTGTAAGGAATGCCTAATTTGAAGGCATCATATATGTGAAATAATCTATCCCAGCTAGGATTCCCAAGACTGTGGAGTAATTTTTTCTGATCTGTGACTTCTCTGCCATCAGCTCCCAGTCCATTGCGTTTGATCTCCAAAGACTGACAAGCCTTTTGCAAGGCTTCCTGGAAGTTGCGACCTATTCCCATCACTTCACCAACAGATTTCATCTGCAACCCAAGACTGCGGTCTGCTCCTTCAAATTTATCAAAGTTCCATCGAGGAATCTTCACTATGACATAGTCAATAGCAGGTTCAAAGAAAGCTGAAGTCGTTCCCGTGATTGCGTTTTGCAATTCATCCAGGTTGTAGCCAATGGCTAGTTTCGCTGCTATTTTAGCAATCGGATATCCAGTCGCTTTTGAAGCCAGTGCGGAAGATCGAGAAACTCTTGGGTTGATCTCGATACCTATAATTTGATCCGTTTCTGCATTTACTGAAAACTGAACGTTACAACCTCCTGCAAAATGACCAATGCCATTCATCATTTTGATGGCAAGATCTCTCATCCTTTGATATATCGTATCGGGTAAGGTCATGGCGGGGGCTACAGTAATAGAATCACCCGTGTGAACGCCCATCGGATCAAAGTTCTCAATCGAACAGATGATGATGACATTACCAACATTATCTCTCAGTAACTCGAGTTCGTATTCTTTCCACCCTAATATACTTTGCTCTACTAGTACTTCATGTCTAGGAGAGGCATGAAGTCCAGCAGTCAGCGCCTTGTCAAATTCTTCTGGATCATTGACAAATCCACCTCCGTACCCACCTAAAGTAAAGGAAGGTCTGATAACCAATGGAAAGCCTATTTTTTGAGCGATCTCTTTTCCCTGAAGAAACGATGTAGCGGTCTCACCAATACAAACATCTACATCAAGTTTTTGCATCAACAGACGGAATTTCTCTCGATCTTCAGTAGTCTCAATTGCATCGACATTGACACCAATCATTTTTACCCCATAGTGATCCCATATACCTGCTGTCTCACAGTCTATGGCGAGGTTCAAGGCTGTCTGGCCACCCATAGTAGGCAGCACGGCATCAATGTTATGTTTTTCCAATATCTCCCGAATCGACTTCTTCGTCAATGGCTTCAAGTAGATGTTGTCTGCTGTGACCTCATCAGTCATGATAGTGGCAGGATTGGAGTTGATCAAGGTGACTTCGATTCCTTCTTCACGAAGTGATCGAGAGGCTTGAGAGCCTGCATAATCAAACTCACAGGCTTGTCCGATTACGATGGGGCCGCTACCGATTATCAGTACCGACCGGATGCTTCTGTCTCTTGGCATTGGGCTATTGGATGGGTCAAAAGGTTAGGTCATGCTTAAATTGGCACAAAGTTATATGAAAAGGTAGAGAATCAAAATAACCAGAAAGCTAACTTTGTTTTTATTTTCAATTAAATTCAACCCATGAACAGAATCGATCGATTGACCGCAATTTTACTGAAGTTGAGAAGCAAGCGCATGCTCACAGGGCAGGAGATTGCAGATCACTTCGAGATTAGCTTGCGTACGGCCTATCGCGATATTCGTTCTTTGGAGAATGCTGGAATAACGGTTGGTTCAGAGGTTGAAACACGGTTATTTATTTTAATCAAAAACTAGAAGTATGGCAAAGATCAAACTCTACATTGCAATAAGCCTGGATGGCAAGATTGCGAAACTCAACGATGATGTAAGTTGGCTGGATGAAATCCCGAATCCTGACAAGAGCGATTATGGGTATTATGACTTCTATGAGAAGGTAGATACGATCATTATGGGCAACGGCACATATAAGTTCGTACAGCGCATGGGTGCTGAGTATCCATACAAAGGCAAATCATCTTATGTCATCACTCGTGATGCATCTATGACTGACAATGAAGATGTGAAATATGTTTCGGGCACTGATGTTATAGAACTAGTTCAATCGCTACAGGCAAATGGCAAGGGGGATGTTTGGGTAGTTGGAGGTGGACAAGTGAACACCTTGTTTGCAAATGCTAACCTTATTGATGAACTGATGATTTATGTTATGCCCATTGTTATTGGCGAAGGCATACCGTTGTTTGGCGAAGGGCTTGATCAGAAGATGCTGACGCTCGTATCTTCCAAATCATATGAATCTGGCGTAGTTGAGTTGAGGTATAATTTCAAATGAGCTTACTTTCGCCAACATTAAAAGGAAAAGTGAAAAATTGATATCAATTTTTCACTTTTCCTTTTAATTCTATGACAACCACGCCATTCTTACCTTCTTCTCCATATAATTTAATAGCAGAATCCCCTTTAAACACTGAAATCGATTTAATATCTTTGGGATTTAAGTCAGAGACTTCTTTAAGGGAAACTTGATTTTTCCTATCTTTGATTATATACAGCACGCTATCTTTTTTTGATCCATCACCTTTTATTTTGACAGTCATTCCTGAGTTAATCTGTGAGATGATAATATCAAATTCTTTCATCAATACCTGATTTTCTTCTTTGTAATTATCGAGTAACAGTTGTTGAGTTGAGGACAGTGTGTTTTTGACTTCGATTAATGCGCTAAGTTTTAACTTCTTAATCTCGAACTCCATCTTATTGATTTTTTCTAAATGAGCTATTGCCTGGTCGTTTGAAACAGAAGTCTTTTCAATTGTAGAATTCAACTCATTGACCATTGATTTCAATAATTCTTTTTTCGTTGTGAAACGAATGGAAACATTTTCATAAAGTGCCTTGATTTTATTTTCCTGTTCTTCAGAGAGTTTAATCTCCTTCTTATACCTCAGCACTAGATCAGGTGCGTAGAGACCGTTTTCGAAGATATCTTGAGCGCTTATTTGCATTGTAATAAAAAGAGCAATTAACAGGATGATTGGTTTTCTTAAATTCATGATTTTTGATTTAAAATTCTTCTAATAAACTTTTGGTGGGTTCTTCCCAACTAGTCAATTCACTTGAGTAATTCGGTGGAATTTCTTCGCTTTTTTTGGAAATTGACTCGGTAGAACTATCATTTGGTAAGACCCATATCATGGCGATAGAGACCAACACTACAGTAAAGCAAGCGGCAATCATTAATCGCGGCTTGTTAAACCACAACGTCTTATTTACGGTCATGAAGTCTTCCATAGGAGGAATCTTCTGGAGCTTATCCTGCTCTTTGATTTTTTGAAAAAAATCATCTAGTAATTTATCCTGCTCATGCATAATGTTTTTTATTAGTGATTCCTGATTCTTTTATTATCAACTCCTTCATCCTTTTCTTACCTCTGGCATAATGTTGTCTGGTGGTTCCAATCGAAATCGATAGGGTTTTGGCTACTTCTTCCAGCGTCATATCATGATAAAAAACCAAAAGCAATACTTGATTTTGTTTATCCGAAAGCTGATCTAATAGGTGCTTGTAGTCTAAGCAAGTCACTTGTTCTGAATCAATTGCAATATCGACAGTAGCAATATCGACAATAGTCGATTCTAAACTTACTTTCTGTGATTTCAAGTAGTCTAGAGAAGTATATCTAATAATTGAAAATAGCCAAGTCTTCAAACTTGATTTACCTCCAAATTGTGCTTTCCCTTCTAATATTTTCAGATATACGATCTGAAGTATTTCAGCAGCATTATCAGCATTTCCTGCTACGCATTGTTTAGCCCATATATACGCCTCTTCATGCAGGGGATTAATTAATTTTATTAGCTGTTTCTGTGTCATTTACATATGTTAGTCTGATATGAGGTGATTTATATGACATACAATCGAAATATTTGATAATAATAAATTACTGACGTCCGTTTAAAGTTTAAGGTTCAAAATTCAAAGTGATCTGTATAGCGTATTCGCGTATTTATTCGTACTTCCCTGCGGAAACTGAAAGACA
>JGI24005J15628_10001772_pt1 | contig 11386 bp, 29 predicted proteins | sample LinPmetageLP40_FD_15628 | JGI IMG/M metagenome (IMG submission 15628) | reverse complement strand
TAAAGAATATGAGAGATCGTTCTGAGTCTTTAGAGTTTGACCTTAGACAGAATGACATGACCCTTACTTACACCCTCGACCCTAGTCACGAGATGTTTGATAATAAAATGTCTCAATACTTTAATAGTCTTGTTAGTGCTGTGCAAACAGCCAGAAGACTTGGGGTCAATATAAGTGGTACTAAAGATAATTGTATTGACATGCTTAAGAAGGCTAGCGTACCTGAACAGGTTATAGAGAAGGTTATATACACTGTACTAAATGGAGAGGGTAGTGAAACACTTAGGATAGGAGATAAATAAAAAAAACAATTTATATTAGAAAATTAATAACTATATTTACTGTACTTCAAACTTTCATAAGTTTTTGGTTTTTGGTTAATTGAAGGGAGGGGTGGTTCCCTCCTTTTTTTATTTAAAGTAAAGCATGGAATTAGGAATACAATTAATACAAGGATTTGTGTTTGGAGTTAGAACATTTAACTCAACAGAAGATATTCCATACAACGAAGTCCAACTATTTGCTGGACCTGTATGCGTATATATTGTTTGGGAGTAATAAGGGGACCGCTGACGACCAAGTCTTTGTGCCCCCTTACGAACACATCTTGCAGCACTCACGCAGCTTACTCTCGTTAACTAAAAGAACCCCTGCTTAAAATAAGATTTATAGTTGCGTCAACTTCTTTTTGATTTGATGGGACGTATACGTCTAAGTGTTGATCTGTATCATGCAGATACTTTAAAAACAACTTAAACCTCATTTTAAACTCAGCAGTTCTTAAGCCTTTAGTTTCTATTATAAAACCTTTCTCTAAGTTTATAAAGTCAGGCGTGTAGGATATATTTCTAATCTTACCCGTCTTCTCTTTATAAACAGTTTTACCCTTTGTCTTACCTTTATCCATAAGGAGACCATCAAACTTGAATTTCTCTACAAGCTCAAATGTTCTTCCTTCGTATTTATTAGGGATCTTTGCTTTAAGTAAAGCTCTGTAGCAATAAAGCTCTAGCCCTGAAGCGAATGTAATACCATCTACAGTATGCTTCTTAGCTCTAGTTATCTGCCTACCTTTTCTTCTTTTGAACTTCACTTTCTACCTCTATTCCTAGCTCTATTATTAGACTGTGATTCTAATACGGTGCCACCATCTTTAGTGTGAGAAACATCTTTACCATCACCTTTCTTACCTTTCTTTTTATTCATAGCGTTAAGAAATGCTCTGTAAAGTTTTCTGCCCATAGTGGCACCATACTTAGCGTTGTATCTGTCTTTCTTTTTTTTAGCTTCAGGATTGTTTTGGTAGTATTTAGCACTGTCACTATTACCTACTTTTGTTCCTGCTAATTTATTCCTTGCCATATTGTTTTATATTATATTGGCAAGATACAAATTATTTCTTTTCCTCAGTAGGTACAGGTATTCCAAATATGTATTTAGCTACCTCTAGTGTATTATTCAATAAGGATTTAGCATCCTTGCTAGTAGGTAAAGACATGGCTATCTCCATTGCTTTTGCTCTCATTTCGCAATCAAGTTTTGCGTACTTGTACCTTTTTTCTTCTTCTTGTAATTCTTCTTTCTTGTTCATCTCTAAAATTTAATTATAGTTAATAAATTTAAGTCTATGTAAAATAGGAGTTCCCTATCCCATATACTTCCTGGTCGTGGGTTCTTCATGCCACCCCACTCAACTGTGGCTTTTGTTATTTTTCTTAGCCAAATATAACCAATTCCATCGAGAAATCTCCACGCTATACATAAAGGTAAGTCTCTATGTAACGCTTCTTTTTGGCAATGCTGTATTTTTCTTACAGACGTTCTAACTCTTTCTATGTTAGACATATTAAGACTCATTGTCTTTATCTCACACAAAGATACAACTTTCATTGTTTTATTATCTATTACTTCAGCATCAACGGGAGCGTACCTATCTAACTGAATGAAGTTCAAGTCTTTACCATCTAATAAAATTTTTAAAGTATCTTCTTCTCTTACTCTATCAGATTCTTTCTCAAACTTAGGCTCCTTCCTCATCTTTACAAGTCTTTTGATCTATACCAAAATCTTTATGTATTTGAGATATTATATCAACTTGTCGCTCATCCTTATGCTCTTTATACACTTGAAGTAGTATTAAATACCCAGTAACATCCGTAAGATCATTCTCACTCATGTATGTTTCTTTGCTTTTAATCCTATTAAGTTTATCGTTTATCCTTGCTTGTATAGCATACATAGGATCTACCTCGAACAACAATCCTTTATCGAATACGGAGTTACCATAAGCTATGTTTTTCTCAATCAGAAGATCTCTAATTTCGTCACACTTTTTTCTTATCTTGTCTTGCATGTTTTTTATTTAATTTAGGTTTAACATTCTTTTTTTTAGGGCTACTAGGCTTACGCTTATTTTGTACTTTATTTTTAAGTACCTCTTCACTACCTTTAAGGTTATATTTTTCTTGATTGATAATTGGAGTGTTTTTGTTATTAAGCCTTTCATATTTTTTTAGTTGTGTGTTATACTTAATCATTTCTATAGTTATGCATAAACTTACTACGGACATAACTGTTACTACTATTATTGCTGCTGTCATTTTAATTTAGTTTAGTTTAAAATTTACCTCTTATTCGACCTCCTGGTCTTTTGATTATACTACCAAGTCCTCTACCTTCCTCTTTAATCTCTTCCATGTAGTCATCACAACACGTGGCTTCAGGTGANACAACTTTGTCTTTTACAAACTTAATTGTGTGGGANGTTAAAGTTAATGTTGATTTACATTTTTTACATTTAAATTTAGCCATATTTTTTTTAATAAATATCGTTAGACATACATAGGTACTGATAATCTAATATACCTATAACTTTAAACTCTATATCTTGAGTAGATTTATGTTTTATTTCTAAGCCTTTAATAAAATAATCGTTAGACTCTAAGGCTTTAGGCTCAATATCTGTCACACAAGTATCTACTTTAGATTCTTTCCAAGTTTTTGCTGGCTTTCTCACTCCCTTCACGTACCTAACCACTCTCCACTTGTAAGATATTTTTGCTTGATATATTTTTTTCTTCATTTTTTACTTTAAAATTTCATAAATTATTTGTCTTGCAAATAAAAATAAAAAATACAAACCACTTAGCGTTAATAATATTTCTGAGATCATATCTTAAAATGATTNNTTAGGTTGTGATGATATAAACTTAACCTCAAAATCTTGAGGGTCACTAAACTTAGTGTATTCTTTTTCAAACCTTAAAGGTAACGTACCCGTACCTATGTTTCTACCCTTAGCAAAGATTAAATCTACCAAACCTTCTGTAGGATTACCACTGTCATCCTGCATAATACCATAGTATTCTGGTCGGTATACTAGCATAACAATGTCTGAAGCCTGCTCAATCTCACCACTCTCTCTTAGATCTGACAGCGTAGGTCTTGATCCTTCTCTTCTATCCACACCTCTACTTAATTGAGATAGAGCAACGATTGTTATATTTAACTCTTTAGCTATATTCTTAAGTTCACGAGCAACTAAGGCTACCTCTTGTTCTCTAGAGTGACCACTACCCTTGACTAATTGAAGGTAGTCCACGAGTACAAACTTAACATCTTTAGTTATAACGTACTGACGTATCTTATTTAGTAAGTACCTGAGAGAAGAATCCTTGCACTCATCTACAAATAACATAGTGTTTTCTAGTTTACCTATAGCCCTATCAACTCTTCTTAACTCTTCGTCCTCAAGCGTACCTTTCATGATGTATCTATTGTTAACCATACTTTCCAAAGAAACTAACCTTTGTAGTAGCTGAGTATCTCCCATCTCGTAGGAGAATATCGCAGCAGGAATATCAGCCTTAGCACAATTATAACAGAAAGCTAAACCTAAAGATGTCTTACCCATTGAGGACGCTCCACCTATAACAATAAAGTCAGTCTCTTGCCACCCACCTGTAAACTTATCTACTGATTGAAAACCTGTAGGCACACCAATCATCTGATCAGAAGACATTCTCTTTTGTATGTCATCATGTAGTACCTTTAGTTGTTTCTTAATATCAGGAATATCACTACCCCTAACCTCAGATATAGGCTTAATCTCTGTCTCTACAAATTCTAAAATTTCAAACAAATCATCGCCACGATTAATCTTATTGTTGGTTAACTCTACAACCTTCTTAAGCCTTATCTTCTTCTCTTCTTGAGATAGAAACAAGACCATGTGTTCTGTGTTGTAGTGACTAAAATCTTTAGCATAACACTCAGCAATTCTATAGTCTGATAATGGGTCTTTTATTAGAGAAGATACGATCACTAAGTCTACCTTCTCTCCTTTATCTAGTCTATCTGAAACTACTGTGTATATTTTTTTATTTAAAGGATCTTTAAATATTTCTCTAGCTATCAAGCTATGACTGTCGTAATACTCCTTAGGGTAACTCATTATCCTACCAAGCAACGCAATCTCCATGTCTGTATTATCTTTCATCGGTTATGTATTTTGGTTTGGTATATCGGTTAACCTTCTTGTTTTGTTTATCTAAATCATTTTCCCAAGACTTTGCGTTTAACCAAGTTCTAGGGTTTTTCCTATACTTCTTGTCTGGAGTTGACTCGACATAAGCCTTGACGCCTTTAACAGCTAAACCCATTTCTTTTATGGTTAAGTTCATAAAGGTTGTCCTAGTATGAGGCTTGTCTACTCTTTTATCGTAAAGATTCCAAAACATATTAAACCCAGCCTCTTTTCTATCTGAGGGTATTTCTGACTCGTTGCCACTAAATCTAAGATCATGAACTTTGAAGTGACTAATGATATTATTTAAAACACATTGAGACTCCATCTCATTATTGTACAAGGACTGATGAATGTTTGAGCCTATATGAAAATTTATAACGCTCCCATCTACCTCTACAAAGTCTACCCTATCTATGTTTATTATATCTGTATCTGAAACTCTGTACTTCATGTTGGTTTTTGGTTAAGATTAAAAAAAAGGAGGGGATTACTCCCCCCCCCATGTTAAAATGGTAAGTCATCCTCTGCTTGAGCTACAACTTTTTTAGCTTCTGGTTGGTAGGTGTTCACCTCAACAAAGTGAGTTTTACCATACTCATTGGCTCCATCACGATTCTTGGAGACCTTTAACTTAATAAACTTCTCGTTGTTATACTCAAACATAAAGCTTGAAGCATCTTTACCTAACTTAGTTAGGTTTACAGAGATCTCTACTAAGTCTCCGTCAAATTTTTCTACGCCACTTCCAACGTAAATTCTGTCTGTTTTTTTACTCATAGTCTTGATTTTTGATAAAATAATTAACTAACGCATCCCTTTCTGTTATATCCAAATACTTTGCAATTTTCTTAACGTGCTTAACTTTAAACTCGTCTGGATTATCTAGGTATTTGTATAGGGTAGGTCTGCTTAACCCTATTCTTTCTGAGAGCCATAGGACACTCATTTCTTTTTCTATTAATATTTCTTTTAATGTCATAGTGTTTCCATTATTAAATGTTCATCTACAGACTCTTCATTGTCTATGAAGAATCTTCTGTACACATCCAAGAGGTATTTATATTCATCCCTACCTCTATCTATAAACTCTTGACCAGCATAAAATATAGACACATTATATGGTGCTTCTTTTTCTTGAGTTATAAATACAAACTTATCACAACCAAACCCATCCATATAGAATGATGCTTGTCTGTCGTATCCGTACTTCTTGCAAGAGTTAGAGAAACCCCACATACTACCATCTCCAGTAGTCTTAAGATCTATCAAAGTCTTACCATTTCTATAGTCAGCCTTACCTTTACAGAACACATCTGTATCATCATCTTGCCAAGCGTTTGCTATTTCTCTCTCNCCTTCTGATTGAAGTAAGTCTTTTACCTCGTTATGAGAGAACAAAACATCTTGCATTCTCATAATTTTATCGTACTCTTTAGTTAGGATTATAGTGGGTGCTTCAGAGTTTTCTTGTTTAAACTCCTTATAACCTTTAGTAGTCCTTGTAGATGAATCAAACACCTTAACCTTGTCGTTAAACTCGTTAGGCTCTAGCATAGCCACATGGTATGCTCTTCCAAATATCATAGGAAAAGTCTCTGTTCTTAGGTGAGGGTTATCCCTCATTAACTTGTAGGTTCTAACATCTTTCTTTACTAACCCTAACTGCGAGTTCGTTACAAACTCGTAGTCAGAATAGTAAAAAGAGTCATCCTCTAATTTTTGTATAAAACTATCTAAACTCACTATAATAAAGTTTTAGACATCTTAAGAACTTTTGATAGGTTATCTGATTGAGTCTTAGATAAGGTATACCCACCCATCTTTTGCTCAACAACACTACCTTTACCTTCCTCTATAGCTTTCATCATTCCTTTGTACTGAGAATCATTTAGCTTAGGCTTAGACTTAGGTGCTACAGACTTGTTAGATGTTGTGCTTTTTACTGCACCATTACCATCATCATCACCCGTAACTACACCAACGAATGATGCTAGAGCATATCTCCTAGCGTAGGATATAGCTGAACCAACACCATGTGCATCTTCCTTAGAGGGAATGTACATAGTGGATGATAGATACTCACCACTTGAATGTGATAAGATTGTTGTTACCCCACCTACATCTGTAGGCATTTGAATGATTGCAAGTTCGTTCTCAGCTAATAACTTTCTAACTGAATCCCATACTGCACCAAGATCAGCATAGCTTGACTTGAAAAAAGGGTTCTTTGAATTTTCTTTGGCAGGTCTTAATTGAGACTGCACTTTTGATAAGGCAAGGGTTAATTTGCCAATGGTTTCTGATTTCTCCATTTTGGTTTTGATTAAATTAAATTTATTTTCTGATGTAAATATAGTAAATATTTTTTACTTACTAATTCTTTTTGTTATTTTTATTTACACAATACCTAATATATTATAAGATATTTCCTCAGGTATTATTGCATCTAGGCTTTCACACATATTCTCCATCACTTCTTCCATCTCTTCGTTAGTGTTTACTACCATTATAATGCTTATACCCTCTTGTGATGGCATCATAAGTGTGTGTGATAACGAGGTGTGTTCACCAAAATCTACTTGAGTTACTGCTAGGGTATCCGTCCAAACAAAATACACATAATTTATATTGTTACTCTTTAAAGCTCTCTCTAAAATCTTCATGTTAGGATGTTTGTTAGGAGTTACTCTATGGTCTATCTTATTATCTATCCCCGAATTAATCAGTAGATTCTTTAGAATTTCTTTTTCGTACATATATATTTATTACTTTAATAATAGCTTCTGTTCGAACATTGTCAGTTGTATGCATTTTTAAACAACGCAAAATTTCTTGCCTTAAATTTCTAGTTTTAGGCATAAACAAATTATCTATAGAATCTTTAATTAATTTTATATAAGAATTATAAGGTGCAGACTCATTTATAAACTTGCAACCATGTATAATTGTTGCGTGGTGTCTGCCTCCCATTAATTCTCCTATAACTTCAAAACTTAAATCTGTATGTTTTCTCAGATAATAAGCTAATGCATGACGAGCTGTAGACAATTCTCTTCGCCTATTTTTCTTTATCATTTCGCAAGGATCAACGCTAAGAAGATCAGAAACAAAATCTAAAGCATCGCTATATGCTTTATTGTTAGTTCTTATATATTCACTATCCTTTATTAATCTATTCATATTTCACATTTTAAATCTTTGGTTAGGTTTATAGTTCCAATTCAGATTCGTTTGCGTGTTCTATCCAATCCAAATTATTGTACTCAGACAAAAAAGGTTCTTCATAGTATCGCTCTATTCCAATATTTAAGTAATATTCTTTTACTTGCTTGACATTGTATCCATTATCTGTTTTCATAATTGTAGTTTTTTTAAGTTTGGTTAAAGTGATTCTAAATTACAAATGCCCTCCATATTTTTCTCCATTAACATCATACCTCGTCTCTCTATCTGATTCGGGTGCGTTCATACCATCACAAGACGGATTGTTAAACCCATTCCCATAATCAAGTTCGGCATCATTAAACTTGTTGTCTAACGATTGTTCCCACTCACCTTCATTATCAGATAGCCAATCATCAGTTTTATCTAATGGTAAGTCTTCAGGTAAGCCTATTGTTATCTTAGCTACCTTATGGTATACTCTGCGTTCAGTTATTGTAACACTACGCATACCATGATGCTTAACCTCGTTAGTCTCTAAAGCCTTGAGGTAATCTGACATGTTTTTAACCTGATTTTCAATAGGTCTATTGCGATTGTATTGCTCAATCAAGAACGCTTGATGCTCTTTACTTCTTAGATTTAATGGTTGACTTTTTTCCCAACCCCATTCAATTGTATTGTTTTCCATTTTTATTTATATTTAGTTAGATTTTATCGTAATCCTACAACCACATTAACAGTAAATACATAATAGTAATCTCCTATGTCTGAATGTATAGCGTTATCTTCTCCTATACATACCATCACTCTACCACCCTCTTCAAAATTATCATCACAAGATTCTCCATCCATTATAAAAGAGTTTACTGCGTCTACATCCTTGTACTCCTCGTACCACTTGAGATCACTCCCCTGATAAATAATGTATTCAGTAGATTCTTCTATAATTTTATTATTGTTGTTACGCCTTCTCCACTTCTGAATGTAAACATCTTTAGTAAAGGGAGGATAATCTCCCTTAAGTAGATTGTGTTTATTCATGATAGCATCTAGCTTTTTCTCGTCTTTTTTTGGTACTGCTATATGTACCTCGCTTCTGTATCCCATAATTTCTAGTTGTTTTGTTTTGGTTTAATATAAAGACTCTTTCTTCCTAGTAATTCTTTTGATAATAAAACAATATGATTCTTAAACTTTTCTTTTTCAGTTTTATTCATTTCATTATATAAGTTGTGCAATAAAGCGTTTATTTTAATTTTATCTATTTGCATAGTTTCTAGTTGTTTTGGTTTTTAATAAATTCTACTACTGCTTGGTAGGTAGCTTCAAGTTTAGTGTTACCATTTTCGCATATACATATATCTCGACCATTTATGTTGCATTCAAATACCTCAATCATTACATTAAAAAAACTATCTGAGTTATCTTCATCATCGGTTTTAGTACATTCAATCTTCTCTACTACGGGCATTAGCCAATCCCAAGAGTTGTGGTAAGAAAAAGATTTAACCTCTGCCTCTTGATTATAAATTTCTTTTATTTTCTTATTCTTCTCAGTATACCCCATAAATTCTGCTATAAGTTTATTGGTTTGCTTCCATAATCTTAGTTGTTTTGGTTAATAAATTCTATTATTGCTTGGTAGGTAAGTTCATTACCTTTACATGACTCTAGTATATCTGTATCACCATTTACATCAGGAATTGTTTTTTTTAACACCCAATCATTTCCATTAGGATTGTAGGCTTCCTCAATCCCCATGAATTCTGCTATAAGTTTATTGTCTCTCATCTTTATATTTTTCTTCCCATTGTTAATACCCATATGTCATCGGTTACAAATCCTTTAGACTTCATATATTTTATTTTCTCATTTATCTTTTCTTTCCTCTTATTATTATATTCAGTCACCTTATCTTTATGCTCCAAGACTAAACTATTTGGTTTAACTTTTCTTAATTGATGGTGAAATTTAATTTGTTCATGTTCTTTTTTCATTTTTTTTAGTTTTAGGTTCTTTACTTTTTTTAGTCTCATGATAGTGATTCGATTGCATTCTTTCTCTCTGCAATCTATTTATCTCTACCCCTTGCATCATTGCTTGTTGCATCTCTAAGAATAATTCTTTCATTTGTCCCATGATTTATTGGTTATCAATTATTTGTTTTTCTATATCGTTTGTCGAGCCAACATCAAAGTAATCGTATATGAATTCAGTAATGTCTATAGCTTGTGAAGACTTATTACAATGGTANATAATACTAGATACTTCTAGTTCCTCATCAGAAACATAAGCCTTTGCTACTACCTCGTAGTCTTTNGTTTGAATAAGTGTTGTGGTTGTGTTCATAGTTATTGATTTGGTTATTGGTATGGTGTAAATTTAGTAAAGTTATTTTACATACACAAATTTAATTTACATTAGCTAATAGTTTAGTTGTTTAAAATCCATATATAAGAATTCTTCTTGACCTTCAGTATAAGGAACTGAAGCAATGAAGTAATTCAATCTGTTCACATAGTGAAATCCTTGTACTATGTACTGGACACCATCTATTTCAATTAAAGTCCAAATAAATTGGGTATCATGAGATTGAACATATTTTAAGTCTTCTCCATAAGTTTCAAAATACATATCAGCACCAATATTATTTCCATTAGTCTGTCTTTCTTTATATTGCTTATGCTCTATGTGATTATATATAGGCTTATAATTTTCAAAAAATCCTTCACTTTCTTTATCTTTATATGTTTCTTCTAATGATTTCCAATCTATCAAATTCGTGTCTATTAAATCAGACCAAATACAAGTACCAATAGTATTTATTAAATTTTCGTATTCCTCTTCGAAAAGATCTTTTTGCACTAAATAATCTTCGTATGAATTAATAAAATCTCCATACCATACATTGAACAACCATGTTTCACGATTTGCCCAACCATTATATTTTGAATTTTCCATAGTTTTAGTTTTTATTTGTTAGTTGTAATCTTATGTATTCCCCTTTATCATCCTCATCAACATCAGCAATATTATACTCATCTGTTTCAATGATATTGTGTAACGCTTCTTCTGTGTGGTAGGTAGATTTAATCTGTATCTCCACTATATCGTTACCAAAGTAATCTTCTAATTTAATTCTCATAATTGTTAATGTTTTTAAAAAACTTGATTATTAATTATATTTATTATAACTTCGCCATCTACTTTGTAATACTCTTTTCAAACTTTCTTTATAGAAACTTTAAAAAATCTCAAACAATAGCAGAACATAAGGGTCTTTTAGTACGGAGGGATTGTGACTTATGTGATGACTATCCCTCCTTTTGTACATAACATCTCGATTCCTCGTTATTACAGAGTTATATAAGACCATACCTATGTCTTGTTTGCACATCCCTAATAGAATAGGGACATACAAGTTCTATATGCTTCAGGGTTCTTATCAACCCTCTTAAATGTACTTGCGATAGGATTCAAGGTATCGCTATCCTTGTACTCTTTTAATGCTTTAGTAATAGCACCACGCTTAGTCTTAGCGTATAGGGTGTTCCATCCTCCACCTTCGAAGTTGAACATGAATTCTTTTAATGGTAGTTCCATAATTTTTAGTTATCTAGGTTAGTTAAAAAGTTTTCTAGTAGGGTGTTGTATCCTGCAAATTCTGTAATAAGTTCGCCTTTGATTGAGGAT
>JGI24005J15628_10001767_pt1 | contig 11398 bp, 28 predicted proteins | sample LinPmetageLP40_FD_15628 | JGI IMG/M metagenome (IMG submission 15628) | reverse complement strand
CGAAAGCAGAGGTTATAACCTTAGAGGTTGATGATATAGACATGAGGTTAAATGAGGTGTACAGGGTTGCATTAACGATAATGAACCTTTTACAAAATAATAATATAAATGACTTAGTGCAAATAACTTATCCTGATCTTGAACATTGGATGTGGTCAGAAAGTGATAAAAAAATTGCTAAAGAACTATGGAGAATAAAATGATAAATGAATTAAATTATCGCGATGTATGGAAAACACTATCTAGTGTAAATGTAAATGATAGAGCAGACAAGAAGATGAACCTTACCTATCTATCTTGGGCTTGGGCGTGGGGAACTCTTATGGAACACTATCCATTTGCTACTTACAGTTTTGATGAAGAGTCAACAAACTCTAATGGAACAGTAATGACAAACTGTACTCTAACAATAGGAAGCCTAGAAAGAAGCATGTTTTTGCCTGTTATGGATTTTAAAAACAATTCAATCGCTAACCCAACCACTAGACAAATATCAGATACAAGAATGAGGTGTTTAGTTAAATGTATGGCTATGTATGGATTAGGACATTATATATACGCAGGTGAAGAATTGCCTGATAGCAAAGTTGATCAAGCGGAAGCCCAAGTTATAAAGAAAAAGATTGAAGAACCAATACTTGAAAAAACTAAAGCTATATTTTCTTTTAAAAAAACAAGTGGTGAAACTTTAGATGTTGAGTCATTAGATAGTTACTTATCAATTTTAGTAGCTAACCTTTCTGATAGCTCTAATGTCCTTCAAAAGAAAGCCTATGTATCTAATAGAAATAATATTTTGATAGCCTTAGAGTCTACTACAAAAGGCTCTACTAATCATTCTAGATTAGAAAAGTTAATTAGTTTATATGAAGGTGAGTAATGACAACATTCAGAAGTAAGCTCACTTTAGATGATTGTATATATTTATGTATGCGGAATGGTAAATGGTGGACTTTTTGGAAACTACAAGAAAAAATTAAGTCTAAGACTGGTAAATTTTATGGAGAGCCTTCTATAAGTGCAGCTATAAGAGACTTGAGAAAAATACCTCAAAGAAAAAAATATAAATTAGAACTTAATGGAGAAATTGTTGAAAAAAGAAGAATGTTTAATAGCAATGGCTATGAATATAAATTAATAATAAAAGGAGAATAGAATGGAATATGAAATGAAAGAAGGTCAAGGTAGTTTGTGGCATGAGACGAATTGCAAAGTTATAAGAAAAGGAAAAATAAGAGTAGAAGGAGAAGATAGATATGCTTCTATACTTGAATACACTCATAATGACGGAACTAAAAAATATGAACTTGTATTTAGTGCAGGATTATTAAACTTAAATTCCCCTGAAGATAAAAGAAAAGAAACTAGTCCTGATATCGGAGGTGCTATTACATTCAACAATATCAAATATAAATTTGGTGGTTGGCGTAATAGTAATGATAGCGGAGCAGAATGGACAGGCGTGAGATTAACTCCTAAAGAAGAAATGATAGCTGTTGATGTTAATTCTGATACAGCTTTCTAACTATGGCTAAAAGGCTTGTAAATAAAAAACACCTTATGATGGTTTCTCAACTACCCTGTTTTATAACTAAAGCAGGGTTTTGCACACATTCACAAGGCGTACAAGCTCATCATTTATTAAGACCATTAAGTGGTGCAAGGCAGGGAGTTAAAGCAGGAGACAACGAAGTTATACCACTTTGTTTTTATCATCATTCTTTACTACATACAAAACACGGAACTGAAAAAAACTTTTTTGAACACTACGGGATGAAAGCTGATGCTGGTCAAAATTATGCAAAAAAATTATGGGAAGGAAACAGCGATTGGGCATTTTTTGATAATGACTTACCTTTTTAATATATTCCAAAGAGGGTTTTCATTTTCAAAGTTATGACGCATACTTTATATATAAATTGTAAAACAGGATAATAACTATGATAACTAAGTGGAAGATTTTAGAAAAGTATGATTTTGAACTACTTGCTGGAGAACCTCAGATAATGCCTGATGGGGATTACAGCTACTATCAGTATCTTAATAAACGTTGGCAGGAGACTGGTAAAAATGTTTTATGCCAAGAGTTCTTACTTGAAGAATATAAAGGTGTATCTATAATTCAAGAGCCTTTTGGTGGATGCGGTGTTTTCTCAGTTGCTTTACAAAATATATTACAGCCTAAACATCATTATATTGGAGAATTAGATGATGATTGTATGTCTCAGCTAAGATACTGTATGAGTCCTTATCCTAACACTACAGTTAATAAGGAGGATGCTCACGAAACTCTTGGGGTTTTACCTGCTGACATATATGTATGTGATTTTCCGTTTTTCACATTAATACAGCATAGTGCGGGTAAATGGCGTAAAGAGATGGAACGCATGGTTGCTCACAAACCAAAAGCTATAATAATAACAGATGGCTCTAGTTGTAGATGGCATTTCACAGTGCCTAATTTAATTGCTAGAGGGTATAACGTAACTAACGATAGGGAAAGCTACGCGAGTGTGTTTAGCGATTACTTTGTAGAACATTACGGCTATAGAGTTACTGCTATGGCTTACCATGGTACGTGTTTTTATATAAAGATAGAACCTTGTAACGAAGAAATTAAACCTATTAAGTATAAAAAGATAATAGCTGGAGAGGGTTACAAAGGTTTGAAACCAATAAAATAAATATTAATATATTCCAAAAAGGGTTTACTTTTAAAAATACAACCTTTATACTGAACGGAGTTCTTTACTAAATTGATAAACGCCTTAAAAGGCAGGAAAAAATAAAATGAATAAATTAGAAAAAAATCAATCACTTCAAACTCTTAATGAAATAACAATGTTGTTAGATCAAGCTATGAATAAATTTGAAAACGAATTGCCTTCAGAAGCAAGAATTAAATATTCAAATGTGTATTCATCTATAGGTAATGCTGAAGCTCAATTATGTAATTTACCTTATCAACTATTTTATAAGGAAATCTAATGAATAAAATAAAAATACCTGAAGGCGTTCAAAAAGAAGTAAGAAGGCACAACCTTGACGAGTTATATATATTGTTTGGCGGTGTTAGCAAAAATAATAAGTACGACAGAGATAATAAAATAGCTTTACTTGCTTACCTAGAAAAAAGAATAAAGAAATTACAGAAACAAAATGATTACGAAGATAAGAATATGTCTGATAAAGAGTTCGTAACTAAGTGGGGTAAATAATGATACAGACAATAACTAAAAGTGATTTCACTACAGCATTTCATAGAGCTGGTAGAGGTAATCAGTTTTCATATGAAGGGTTACATGCTCTATATGATGATTTAGAACTTTATGCAGAAAGCTCAGGCGATCCGATAGAACTTGATGTGATAGCTCTATGTTGCGACTATGCAGAGTATGAAGACCTAGAAGCGTTCCAAGAGGACTATGGAGAGGACTATGAATCTATATCTGAGATTGGACAAGAAACAACAGTAATAATGATTGATGATACTAGCTTTATCATTCAACAGTTTTAAATTTACAACAAATAATTATGGGTATACAGCTATGAGAATTAAAATTAAAAATACGACTATATTTGGTCAAGTCCTTGAAGTACAAACAAAACCAAACGGCGAACAATTTTACAAATACCTTGACGAAGAAACTGGTTTCGTAAAAACAGTACCATTTAAAAAAGCTGTAAAAACTTATGAAAAAGAAAGGTGGGGTGCGTAATGACAAAGATAGTAGGCAACCAACATTTTAAAACATTTCGTTTATATGTAAAAAAAACTAATGAAAACGATTGGAAACCAAGAGCTAAATCGCCTGATTATGGCTTTATAGATGACCAAGCAATGAAATTCAAAAAACAAGGATTTGAAACAAAAATAATAACAAGTGAATCTCATAGAGTTACACATTAATTACAGGAGTAATAATAATGGATAAAAAAATGCAAAAATTATTAGAAGATATACAAAGCACACTTCAACACATTGTAAAAAATGATGGTTGTGTCATGTTAGAAGACTCAAGTGCTGAAGATATGATTAAAGAAATAGAGATGAAATTAAAGGAGCAAGACTAATGAATGACTTTAAAGACGGAATTGCTGACGCTTTGCTTTATGGAAACATTAGAGAAAACAATGTTAACGATATGTATAAACAAGGTTATGACTTTGGGATAACTATTTATTGTCAACTAAAGGAGCAAGACTAATGAATAACAAACAGCAAATACAAGAACTTAATGATGAATTAGGTGAAATGGAAGTATGGGAGTACATGCGTTCTAAGAAGGATTTAGTAGAAGCAATACAAATGCGTGAGCTTTATAATAAAACGCTAGGTGAGACGCCTGAAGATGTTTTAGATGCCTATATACAACATGTAAAGGATGAACAAGCTAATGAATATTGGAAAGGACAAGCGGGACAATGAAAGTAAAAAAGCTTTTAGAGCTACAAGCATTAATAGAAGGTAAAGATACACCTAATGATCTTGAACTCTTGTTGCCTTACTTTAGCGTATCTTCCGATAAGATATTGAATATCCTAGATATGGAATTAACACATCTTGTTAGAGCTTTTGCTAAACAAGATAGATATTCAATGACTAAAACACAAAACCTTAAAAACAAAGTAAGCCTAATGCAAGATGAAGTCATTGTTGCTTATAAAAAAGTGATTAAACAAATTAAATCTTTAACAGAAATACAAGAGTCTATTAACAAGGAGAATAAAAAATGAAACTTAAATTTGTAGAAAAAAAACCTAATACACAAACTGTTCAATTCAGGATTGACCCAGTAACACATCAAAAATTAACAGCTCTTAGAAACTTTCATAAAGTAAGAACTGGTGATCTATTAAAAGAAATGATTAATATTCATTATCAAGATATAAAAGTAGGCTCAGATGGAAATTAAATTATCACAATATGAAGTTATGGACGCTGTAGAACAATATATTAATAAAAAATACAACATGTGTATTGATTTAGAAGATCAAACTCAAGAATATCCAAGCATAGAACATACTGTTTATAACAGGGTTTGGAAAAAGCATAAAAATGGTAAAGACTTTAAAGACAAAAATGGTTATGTGGTTTTAGATAAAGAAAAATCTAGTTATAAAGACAAAATAATTATTTTTGACGAAGGTGCTGATTTATGTTTTTATTTATCAGAAGCTGAATAACTTTTAAAAAGGAGAAAGAAATGAATGAATTTATATATGATGACTTAGCGCCTTACAGTGTTAATTTTAATAGATGGTGTCATGCTAATGCTGTTGAAAGAGAAATCTACAAAGAAGATAAAATGTCTATAGAGCAATCTGAAATTACATTTAGAAAAATGTGGGGATTTAAGCAATTAGAAGAAAAAGTGTTTATTAATTGAGAATTAAAATAATGGAACAGATATTAATAATAGAACAAGAATTAGAACTTTTAGAAAGATTAATTAAAGAAAAACAAGATGCTTTATTTTGTTTAAAGTGTGAAGTAGAAATGGAAGAATTTGTATTACATCAAACGCTAAAGACTTTATAACTTAGAATTAAGTTTCTTTTTGTTTTTCAGAAGTGTATTTAATGTTTAATCCACATAATGTTGTTAAACGATTTTTCTCACTTAAACCTGCTTCAGTGAGCTTATATTGTTCACCTACAAGTTTGATAAAACCTTCTTTAATTAACTGAGTTAAATTTTCACTAGGAATAGAGTCGCCAAACATAACACTTAGTATGCCGCCAAGTCTTTTAGTTTGGGTTTTGGATAGTGCCATTAGACATGTTCCCAATCACTGCCTTCATATAATAATGATTCAGCTAACCTTCTTCTCGTTAATCCTTCTAAGACCTTACCATTTGCCTTATTCCATCTTTTAATTTGTGAAGGTACATCCTCATGTGCTGATGAATTAATAACTTTTAGCATTGTACTTGCTTTCATGTTTGAAGGTCCTAAGTTAAAAACCCATGCAACCAATGCATCAAATTGATGCTGATGTAACTGAACTTCAACAAGATCATTCACATAACCTTCATACTCAGACATCTCGTGTATTAGCAATTCTTCAGACTCTTGCATAGTTATGCACATTCCACCTTCTACTGGTTTACCTTCGTATTTAGTTGAGCCATAACCAATAGTCCAAACACCTGCTGCACATTTATAACTTACAGCTAATCCATTCTCTTGTGGACATCCTTCAAATTTCTTTATTAACGCTAAACCTTCTTTACTTATATGCATATTAATCTTCTCCCCATGTTCCATCTTCCAGTATTTTTCCTGTTTTAGTTCCACCCCAGTATTCAACTGCGTGTTTTTCATCAATAAGTATCTTACAAATACTTTCACCATCTTCTGTATAAGGGATGCCAAGTATTCTGCCATATTTACCTTTACCTAATGATTGAATTTTAAATGTGTTTTCACATAGCTCAATAAGTCTTTTTTTAGCTTTGAGTCCTAATGCCTTTTCTTCTAGATTTCTTGTTCTAGATTCAGGTGTATCTATACCTGCTAATCTAACTCTTTGTTTGTGAAGCTTTACTGAAAAACCTAAATCAAGCACTACATCTATGGTGTCTCCATCTACTACCCTGTCAAGTATTGCATTGTATACAAATGGTGTAATGCTATCAGACATGACTATTTCTTAGCCTTGCCAATGTTGAATGCTAACATCTCAATAAGTTTATATAACTTACCGATCATCGCATCATCTTTTGGTGTAGGTGTTAATGCGCAAATTATTGAAGCAAGAGCGACAACGCCTGTAACAATACCTAACCATTCTCCTATCATTCCCATCATAATATTCTCCTATAATGAATGAAAATCTAATTCTAGCAGATATTTACTCATCTTTACTAATAGTTACTTCTCTGTAATAGACAACTACATCTTTTAATTCTGTTATATAACGCTTTAGTTCTTGCATGTTATAAGCCATCACTTCGTAATCAGGTATGGTCATTGCTACAAAAATAAGCTCACCTTCTTGTTGTTCAATTATAGCTAACTGGTCTTCCCAGTTATCAGGAGTTATCACAATCCACATAGGTTCTTTAAGATCTATTTCTCTAGGCATCACTGGTTGCACAATAGTTCTATCTATCGGCTTTGCAGTGATTTGTATTTCTTTAGTTGGAATTAAGCTGCAACTGCAAACCATCATCAAGATCGTCAACTGTAGAGCTGATTTTCTCAATATCTTCCATGATATGTTTTGTTCCATTATTTATTTTCCTTTCCATTTCTTTAGGGTCTGCAAGAATTTTGGAAGATAGTTCATAGTTCTGTATAAATTTTGAATACCTATTAAGCTCACGTTGAGCTGCTTGGCTTTTAATTGTTAGGTTATTAAGTTGTGTAGTTTGTAATTCAAAGTCTTCCTGAATAGCTTTAATAGCTTCCTCTTGTTGAGCAATAGCACCTTCAAGTAATGCGTTATTCGTTGTGAGGGTTTTATTTTGATTATAAAGATAGTAAGAACTCAGACCTAAAACCAGTATTAGTCCTAATAAGAACTGTTGCATTATTCATCCTCCTCAATAATATAATTAAGACCTGCTGCACTTCTATATTCAACAAGTTTTTTATCAAGAGTTCTAAATTTAAGATGTTTTTCTTTTTGCGTAATAATCTTTTTAGATGTATAAGTTCTATCATCAGCATCGCCATATTCTTTATTAAAAGAAACAGTAATTTTATAGCGTGTAATAAATTGGCTTATAATCCAGTCTAGAATTGCTTTAGATATTCTTTTGAAATCCATATCTAGGATTGTATAGGCGTTTTCTTATTTGTTCAAATATATAACAAAAGAACCATCCCGTCTAAGAGGTTTATAAAATCCTTAAAGGGAAGGATTATTGATTTTTATGTTTAGGGTACCAATCTTCAACTAAATAAGAATTTTCAGTAGACTCATTAAGGATTTCACAAGACACACAAGTTTCGCCATTTTGTAAGGGTTTATCAGAAACAGTAATTCCGAAACACTCTTTACAGCGTTTCTCGTAAGTTCTTTCTATTCTATCCATTATATAACTCCTTGTGATTTGAGTTCAGCTTCTGCAAGTTCTTCAAAAGATTTGCCACCCATTTTATAATCCCAATCCATAGAATTAGTACCCTGAGACATTTCTACATAGTCCTTAGACTTACACCATATTTTTTCTTTAGCATATAAATCTTTAAGATTATTTGGAATATCTAAAACGATATTGTAATCATCAACATCTAACATGCTTAAACAATTACCACATTCAATAGTTGCACATGTGTCAATCAAATCATTTTCTTTGATTTGTTGCATTTCTAACATAGCACTATAGGAATAAGAACCACCACATGAGCAGTCTTTTACATGACTATTAAAAAATACTTCAGCACCTTCTATTGAATGTGTGCCGAAAGAATTAATTTTTCCAGTTATATTTATTAGTTTTTTCATTTTATTTCACCTTGCTATTTAAAGCATTTTATCAATTTAATTTTTGAACTCCGTTCAGTATACGGGAAGGTTTTTTAAAAGTAAACCCCTTTTGGAATATTATTTTATTAATTTTCTTATTTGATTATTAATAAATGGAGCATATATGACTACAGGTTCATCTTTTCCTTTGACTTTTATTTCATCTATTCTTTGGCATAAAATGTTCGCTTTGTTATAAGTATATTCTGATATAAGTATAGGCGTATCGTATGATCTTGTTTGAACCTCTAGCCTAGCTGCCAAATTAACTGCATCTCCAACTACTGAATAATCAAACCTTAATTCAGAACCCATGTTGCCTACAATACAAGTGCCAGTATTAATACCAGTGCCTATTTTAACTGGTGGTAAATCTAATCCATCTGCTTTAAGTTGTGCGTTAAGTTCTTCGGTGATTAACTCAATCTCTATAGCAGTCTTTACTGCCATTTCTGCATGATTTTCACAAGGCAGAGGACTGTTCCAAAAAGCCATAATACAATCTCCCATATACTTATCTATAGTTCCACCATTTTTTAGAACTACCTTAGTCATCCCATCTAAGAACATATTAATTAGCTCTACTAAGCCTTCAGGGTCATCATTCTTCATATAGGCTTCTGATATAGGAGTAAAGCCAACGATATCTGCAAACATAAATGACATCTCTTTTCTGTCTCCACCTAGCTTCATTAGTGAAGGGTCTTTTACAATCATGTCTACCATATCAGGCGATATATAAGTGCCAAACTGACCCTTGATCTGTTCTCTTAGCTTCCATTGTTCTCTAAACCTTAGATAGAATGCTATTGCTCCTGCTATAAATTGAGATATTAAAGTCCACGTTACATCTATTAATAAACCTTTTTGGATAAGTGAATATCCTGTATAAGCTGTTAGTAACATCAATAATAAACCTGTTATAAGTCCATAGGTTATGCCTAACGCGTTTAACACAAACCATATAAGGCTCACTGAAACGATTAAAATGAGTATTTCTACAGCTAATGCCCAGTCAGGTATATAAGGACTGTCTTGTATCAAGATTGATTCAGCAAGTGCTGCTTGTATCTTATGCGGTTCCAGAAGTTGTTGGTTAGGTACACCTATCTGTGGCATTACCCCATTAGCAGTAACACCAACAAATACAAACTTACCTGTAACATTCATTTCTTTAAGATCAGTCTGTGGTGTATCTACCCATGATATCCATTTACGACCTAAACTATCTGTTTTGATAGGCGGTATTCCTCTTATTGATATTTCTTCTATACCATTATCATTAGTTTTTATAATGTATGTCTTGACATTAAATAAAGCTTTATATACTTGGGTTCCAAATGCAGGAATCCAGTAGTTATCAGGAGTTTGTACTAGTAGTGGTATTCTTCTAACAAGTTGGTCAACTTCAGTGGGAGCAATGGCTAATCCCTGTAATGTATTTTTGCTTAGAGTGTTCAGGTTTTCCTTGACTCCCATACTCAATATAGCACGAACATCATTGCCTTTGACAACAGTTCCAGTAGGTTTTGGGTAAGTGCCACTATTATTTTCAAACATAGCCAATACAGAAGGTGCATATCCTAATGTAGTTGCAAAGACTTCATCTCCACCCATGCGATCAGCTTCAGGAAAAGATATAACCCAACCTATGCCAATAGCTCCTGCATTAATTAGCTCTACTTGTAGCTCTGCTAATCTTCTTCTTGGTAATGGATATCCACCCTCTCTTTCAACATCTTCTTCTGTAATATTTAAGATCACAAAATTTCCTGATGGCTCGTAATCTTTTACTAGTGCATCAAAAGTTCTTAGTTTAATTATTTCAGTTGGTGTAGTTTGGAATATCAAAGGCAGTGATAGTAGTATGACTATCGGAAACAAAAGTCTTTTCATTATTCGCTTTGCGTTATAGTAATTACGCTATTTCCACCACCATTGATTTTAACTAAATTACTTACTCCATCTTGTATAAGTATTACTGTATAAGAGTCATTGCCATCTAGGTCTAATCTTACTGAATCATTAACGCTTCTTCTAAGGCTAATAACATTACCTGCCACTAAGGTAGTTATTTGAGTGTCTATATCTTGTCCTATTTTAGTTCCTGTTAAGTTAATACCATTAGCATCTGCTAAAGCATCTTCTTCTTCACTAATCGCTAATGAGTCTAAAACATTAAGTAGGTCTTCTAGATAGTTAGTATCAAGATAGTTGATATCTAATTCTGTAAATTCTAACTCATCTTTTGCAAGGAAATCCTCATCTAAATAATCTATATCAAGATCATTAAAATCTAATATATTTTCTTTAGAGTTTTGTGCTACTTCTTCTATGATGCTTGTATCTTTTTTAGGTGGCGTAACAATTAGCATGTTATCTATCATGTCTAAGTTCAAATCTAGGATTACAGGCTTACTTGGTTTAGATTCATAGACACTTACTGTAGTAGCTTGAAATGGCTTGTTTAATAAAACACTACCCATTGCAGTAATTACTTCTATCTCTCCACTAGACAAGCCTAGAGCGTCAGGGAGAAGGATAATTAATGATCTACCTAATTCATCTACTGTCGCTGTAAAATCTGTACCTCTTATAGCAATGTTAGCAGTTGGAGTCTTTAATTTTATGTTTTGTTTATCAATAGCAGATAATTTACCTGTAACAAATCTAACTGTTCCAAGACCAAAGGTAAGAGCCATTTTAGACTTACTTGGGTCAGGGTCATAAATGTATTCATCTATGAGAAGTTGTGAGTGTTCTGTCAAGGTTACTTTACTATCATCTAAGAAAGTAATAGCCATTCTTCCATTAGAGGTAATAGCTTCATCATTGCTTTGGATAGCGAATTCTAAATTGGCATCGTAAGGCTTGTCTCTTACTATTTGTGCTGAACCATTAAGTTCAGATATCCCACC
>JGI24005J15628_10001766_pt1 | contig 11398 bp, 13 predicted proteins | sample LinPmetageLP40_FD_15628 | JGI IMG/M metagenome (IMG submission 15628) | reverse complement strand
ATTTTGAAATTAACAACATCTAAATTTAAATATATTTATCCATTTATCGTCTCGCTGGGAAATTTGGATTATTACGAATATCAAGGAGTACTCCGCCAGATTTTGCATTCACAACTGGTTCTTCCGTGCGGAATTGAAGTTCTTTTGGTAAATATGACTGGACTACATCAATACGTAAAACGCACGAGAACGAAAGATTGCCAAGAGTACTTTGGTCTAATCCGGTGCCTGCTGCTGTTTTGTTTCCGGTATTGGCTGGACGACGCCCGATACGACGATTTTTGTGGTCGGTTAAGTAAAATCTAATGTTATTCAAATGTTTCTGATGGAGGTCAAGGAAATAACACCTGTCGCTGTTTGGTTCATATACACAAAATTCGGAATTAACAGGAATTCTGGCAAGAATCGAAGAATAAGAAACTTCTGGTGCGACGTCTATACCCGTGTCTTGTGTTAGACTGGCGGTTTCGCTGCTGCCTGTCGTCATTGACGTACGCAAGTAGATATGCGATGTGGTAGACCTCTGAGCCGGATATAGGCACTGAAACGTGATAGAAGTTGAATCAACTGATACAGTAATAGAATTTTGCGTACTCGGCGTTGACCCGTAAATTCTGTTTCCTCCCAGCAAAGCGAATGCGTCTCCTTCTTCTTCCAACATCTGAACTAAAAACGTTACGAAATTGTGATTAATAACGACGTTAGCAACGTTTCTTACTTGAATTTTAAAACTGATAATATTATCAGTCGTTCCGTTTATGCCCGTGGTTATACCGGGTGCTAAATCTGATACGAGAAAATTGTTTGCGGTAGCATTTGTCGTATCAGCCAACATAACTGCTCCGAGTTTGTCTGCGAAATTTGTAGCAATTTCATAAATGGTATCGTAATTTTGATGGTCTAAACTTACTTTCTGCGCTGCGGTGAGGTTGTTGTCAACTATAAAAGCGGAGTTATTAGCATTAACATTTGTGAATGTTTTATACATAGCAAATTCGTTTAGACTTACACGTATAAATTGTCCTCTGTCTGCGTCTATGGACTGTGTGTTAAGGTGTAATTGAAAATCGTCTCCCTTTGATAACGATTCTTTATCTGCCGCTGACGTATCAATAAATAAAGCGTGGGTATTTAGTACCTTGTCGGTCATACTTTATTTATAGATAATATTTATATTTTATTTATTAAATCAACATTTAAATCAAAAGTCTAAATGCTCCTTATCCAGAACTTCACCAGATTGCATTGTTCCGCCGTGCTGCCGGTCGGTGTTTGTATGTTTTTCCCACTCGCCAGACTCTATAAGTTTTTCTACTTCGGATTCGGTCTTCTGTTCTAAAAGGTCATACATCCACTCAATCCAAAGACCGGGTACGTTTGGAAAATCTTTCTCGGCATCAGAAACGGCTTTCTTGCGTTTTGCAAGTTGTACTTTGGAGTAGTTAAATGGATTTTTTGTTTCATAGCGGGGGATTTCATCTTCTACTTTGGTTGTAGTAATCTCACTCATTTAATTCTTCTTGTATTAACATAAGAAAATAAATTTTAATTAAATAAATTTACAATTCCCTGAACCATCCCGGGTCTCGGCATTTCTTCTTCTTGGGGACGCTGTAATGTCTGAACTACACCTTGGCGAGGAGGTTGAACTACGGGTTCAGTTGAGACCTGAGGGGCTGCCGGCATTCGTGTAGCAGCAGCACCAATATCAAGCGGGTCTTGATAACCAAGTTGGCGCATCATCTCTAAACGAGCATCGCGCTCGGATAATGTATCGGATACATCTGTCGGGGTTGCGACAGAAACCGCTTCTATATCAATATCAGATGGGGTCGTACTTAGAACGTCGGAGCCGTGTGGAATACCGTGTATTTCTGCCATCTGAGTGTAAGTTATGTCTGCAAGTGCGGTTCCGGGATGATACGCATTGCCGTGGATTGGGGTTGGAATACGCTGCGAACGAGGGAGGGTCTTCGGGTAAGCGGGTGGGTCTTTTTCAAGCGCCATTTTAAAATCAATAGATAAATCACGACCCGTAAGTTTCTCTGTTGCTTGTATCATTACACCAGCAGTTGCCGGGCGAGATAAAATCTGAGGAGTTTTTAGGGGTCTGCTATATAGTCCACTTCTATTCTCCATTGGTCTTGGGAGCAAGTCAATCCTATCCATAGGAATGGGTTGGGTCATTCCGCACCTCTTACGGACATTTTCATCGGAAAGGTATCCACTTCGTAGCATTTTTATAATTACATTATATTTTAATCTAATAATATTAATTCATTCAAATTCTTACGGAACTGGTGTTGAGGTGTTTTTGGTACAAAATCAATCGTAAGCGAGCCGTACTTCTCTTCGGTGGCGTGTTCGTACGCTTTCATAAATCTTTCTTCGTCAACAACATTAGCAAGTTCATCACGGATAGCGTCCATCTGTTTCTGTTGTTTATTTTTAAAAAGTGTTAATAAAGATACATTTTCCCGCAAAACACGTGAAATTCCATTATTCATTTTATAACTTTGACTTAAAATTATAACAGCAAGACCGCAGGCGCTACGGTTACAATGATTTTCTTTTAGTGCTGCTATATGGCGATTCAGCGTAGCGATACGAGTTAAACCCGAAGATTGTAAAATCGCAGGACTACCTAAACAATCATCTAAGATTAAAAGTGATTTAGGGGGTTCTTCTTTTTTGTATTTCCATTTAGGTGCCTCAGAGAAAAAGTCATTTTCATAATAGTACATTAGATTATCTTCATCGATGCTATGTACGCTTTTATGCTTATCTTTTTTAAACTCTTGATACATCCGCTTTTTTGCAATGAATGCCTCAAATTCATCTCTGTCTTCTTCAACGGATTTAATTACGTCAGATATAGAGTCCCTAGTTGGCTCGTGTACGTCCTCTTCGTCAATGTATTTACCAAAATAAGATTTATTACTGTTGAAAGATGGTGTTACGATATAGATTCTATCAAAAGTTTGGTCTTTTTTTGCCTGTGCTAATATCTTACTTGTTAAAAAAGATTTGCCACTTGTTCGCTGTCCGACTACCATATGCAGTGCGGGCTGTTTGAACGAATCAATAGGGGTAGGATATACATTATCAACCCCGCAATCTGGGTCTTGTGAATAACACTGTAATTTTGACGTTTTCATAATGTCTTTTAATGTAGTACTATATTTAAAATATAATTATTTAATTTACATCGGGTTCAACTGTGACTTCGACTTCTTCGATGTCTAATGGAATCGGATTACGTCTGCAAGATAGACATCCGCATTTTATTTCCGTACATCTTGATTTTAAAAAATAAGTTAATACAATTCCCAGACCACCCGACGCTATGCCTATAACTGTAATAAGAAAAGAACTGTGTTTCTCTAAGAAGTCAGACGGAGATTCACAAATGAGGTCGCGATTGATGCATTCAATCGGGCAATCTATATCCATTTATAATCACATTTTATTTTATTGTAATTTATTTAACTTTTTGGAATCGGAGGTGCTGCCTCTTCTGTTGGTTCGGTTGGTGTTGGTTCTTCCTGTGGTGTTGGTTCGGTGTTAGGAGTTTGATGATTTGTTGGTTTAGGTTCAGACATTCTTTGATATACGAGATTTCCGTCTTCGTTAAATTGTGGTAATTCTGCGTCATCGTAAATTACGGCATCTCCGAATGCTCGTACAGATGAGCGCTCTGTAAATAAAGTTCTGATACGGTCATTAATACCATCTATATCCCCTGATGCTATCATTTGTTGAATTTCTGAATCTCTATTGACGAATTTTGCTACGATTCCTTTTGAGCCTGAACGAGCCGATAAGATGTCTTGATACAAGTTTTCTGGTACAGGTACAGGTGGGGGTTGCTCTGAATTTCCTGATGAGATTAGAATGCCGTCACTATGATTTTGTAATATCATATCACCAGAGTCGTCAAATTGAGGAACCATCCCCGCGTACGCTGGATTAGTCATAAAATCTTCTGCTATTTGCGCGTCAGAACCTGTGCCGTTAGCCATTTCATTTAAAAGTTCATATACTCTACGATTTGCGTCTGTCGTAGAAACAGAACCGACAAAATCGGGGTCATTATCTAATAAGTCCGAGAGCCAAGAAAGGTGTTCTTGTCTTCCGAGGTATTCAGGTGAAGATGTGTACTCTTCGCGTGCTCGGTCTCGCTGCCCTTTGTAGAGTACGGTTGCTCTTGGTTTATATTGCGTGGGAATCGTGGAATCATCTTCGTCCCAGTGAGGTAAAACAGAGAACCGATTGATAAAATTACTAAATCCGGGGTCACTTGCTAATCTTGTAAATGCTTGGTTTTTTTCTTTATTAGTCATATAATCAAACCCAGGGATGTTATCATATGCGAATACTCCCAGCGTGTTTACTTCTTCTAATGTAGCACCAAATATATCACGTTCTCGTTCTTGCAGTTGTGTAGACATCCTTATATCTGAGAGTGATGCTTGATAACTGGAATCATTTATAAAAGTACGTAATCTATCCCGTTCAAGGTCATTATCGATGTCTTTTAATATTTCTTCGGGGTCTGCGCCGCCTGCCAGCATTTCTCGCAAATTATGTATATAATTATGCTCTTCCATTGTAATAGGAGCGTTCTTTCGGGATTCACGGTCAAATATAGCAAACCCCAGAGATACTAATGCACCGATTCCCGCACCGATAATAGTTCCAAATCCGGGGATAATTGAACCCAATTCTGCACCCGCCGCAATTCCCGCGAATTCACCTCCCGTAAATGCTGCTGCTCTTGCTGCTAATCTTATCGCTAATTGACGAGCCAAGGCACCACCCCCCGCCGTCACCGCTCCACCTACACCACCTCCTAATGTTTGTGATACAATTTCCGCTGATGCCTGGTCTGCTCCCAAAGTTTGTAAAAGAGAACTCGTAGCCTCTGCTGTTACTTGCTGTGCTAACGCGCCCGTAACTCCACTTCTCACTGACCTGGCGAAATTGATTTTACCGCCTAAAAATTTAGCAACTGTTTCTTGTGGTAAAGCACCAAGCCCGCCTTCGACAGCAGTAGTGATATGGTCGTCAATTGGAATACCGCTCGCGGATTCTATACCACCGATTAATTTATCAACTGCCGCTCCTCCTGCTACTCCCGCCAGAGCAGTTATAACACTGGACGGTTTTAAAGAATTAAACATTTTAGCACGAGACGTTAATGGTTTGTTCTCCTGTGAAGACAACTGAATAGTTGGTTTAAGTTCTGCGTGCATCTGTTCTTGTAATCTTTGATACTCGGCGGAGTTTGCGGAAAGACCTCGTGTTTGGTCTTGAAATTTATTAACTCTGCTTTTAATTTGGTCGTCTAAGTCTCTTTGTAATGAATTACGGTCGCCGTCTGAGGTGAATTGTTCTAAGGAGTGATTATCAGCGGCGTTAAACGCTTGAAGGTCTGTTTTTGCCTGTGAATGTATCTTTTTAACGGTCATTTTAACAGTTGTAATCGGGTCAATTGATTCTACTTTAACGTTTTTAGGCATTTTTTTATTTTTAAAAACTCTAACTGCTGACGCGGGGTCTTCGGTTGTTCGTATAATCTGATGTGTCGTGTTTGGTGTTTTTGGATTTTCAAAAAATTTTTTACCCAAGAAAGGATTATACAAATGTGTATCAACGCCTAACATATCTCCTAGACGATGGGCTTTTACAGCACCCATACTATATCCTGTTATATGTTCTATTTGGTCGGGTCGGTATTTAGATAAAAGTTTCTTTTTAATTGGTTCTAATTTATGGTCGTCAAAAATCTCTTCTGTACCTACTTGTAAAGCAATCCACTGTAAGGGTTCATATGCTATACCTTTACCTAATCCTGACCTTATTTTTGCTTTTGGGTCTGTTCCTCTGAACGCAACAATCGCTTTTCCATCAGGTTTGGTTATTACTGCGTAATTGTCATTTGTTAAATCAGTATCTAACGTGTAACCTTTATTGAACTCATTTAACCGTTTTTTAGCGGCTTCGAGTCCCTGTTTATGAAAGGTCGTACTTACTTTTACCATCTCGGCGTACTCTTTGTGTAGAGGACTAAGTTCTTTTAATGTACTCTGTAAGGGATTTGATATTGCTCCTGCGATTTTAACACCGCTGGATTTATCAAAACCGAACGTAGGTTGTTTTGATTTAGATATAACATCTCCCAACGACTTACCTACGGTAGCAAACGTAGCGTCATCTTCCTTTTCTTTCTTGTCTTTCTTGACTTCGGATTTGGTTGTATTTTTATTGTAGTAATCTCGCGCCTGCTGACCCGCTCGGATATAACTTTGTATATCTTGCTGCATTTATAATTAGTAAATATAATAAATCCTAATTATAAAATGTCTACAAACAGAAAGGAGTACTTGAAGAGGCACAAATTACCCGACGAATCATTAGGTAAAAAAGATATATCAAAAATATCATCAGTACCAATTAAAATACTTGATGAAGTGTACGATAGGGGAGTGGGGGCGCATAAATCAAACCCGCAAAGTGTGCGTACAAAATCGGGGAAGAAAGACCCCAAAGCACCATTAAGTAAAAAAATGAGTAAAGAACAATGGGCTATGGCGAGGGTATATTCGTTCGTAAATAAAATAGAAGGAAGACGCAAATTAAATCACGACCTTGACCTTGCTGATAAAATTAAGAAGTAGACCGATTATAAGGTTTTATTGTATTCATATCGGGGTTATGCATTTCTGTTAATTGGTTCTCGTACATACGAGCCCGTTTTTTAGTCATAGATTGAGAATGGATACATATCATGGTCCAGTCATTCCATCCGCCACAATCACGTATACATTTGTATACATCATAACTATGATGGCGTCTACTCGGTGTATTACAATTATATTTGTGATTGCGTTTGCGAGTTTTGAGGTCTGTGGTTGAACCGATGTATAAATGCTCCGGATAATCAGCATTTACCAGAATATAAAAATGATACATTTGCATTAACATATTTAATGTAATGTAAATATTTTATTTAGAATTTATTTTTATTTAATTTAAGACATTGCATTTCTGTCATAGAAATAATTGCGACCGAAAGGGTTATCCTTTGCTTGGGAAAACCGTGGGTCTGGCGGAGGAGGTGTCACTTGTTCTTCCTTTGGTTTTGACTTCTTTTTTACAAAAATAACTTGCGGATTTTCAGATTCCAATTCTGAGTCATCTGAATCCTGGACGATTACGACAGGTTTCTTTTTGCGAGTACGCTTAACTGGGCTTGGATGACGTGGAGGACTTGGGGGTTCATATACTTCTCGCACCTCTGCTACTGTCTCATCTTCGGGCACAGGCTCGGGTACGACCAACTCGGGAACTTTTGCTTTGGCTGCCTCGTAGCGTTTCTTTGCCCTTTCGCACTTCTTAGCAACCTCCGCCTCTGCGTCTTTCTTTGCCTTTTCCAAAGTAAGTTCACGTGATTTAACTTCAAGTTTCTTCTTTTCCAATGACGTCTCCGACCGCATCTCTACCCATTTCGCACGGGCTTTCGCAAATCCGTCAATCTGCGCCTGGGTTCTGGGCTTTCGGATACGACCAGTTTTGGTATATTCTACGGGCGGTTCAGGCTCAATTTCAGGCTCATCCCCGGGGTCTACAATCTCGTTCATTTCCTCAGATAGTAAATCAGTCATTATTACAATAAGAAAAGAAAATAATTTAAAAAATAAACAATACAAATTAGATTTACTCAATATTATATTTCCTAATTAGGCAATTTCCGGAGGGGGTAGGTTGGAGGGGGAGGGTTCCTTCCCCACTCCTTTTATAAAAAAAATAAAAAAATAAAAAAAATTTGAAGAAAAATCCATTTTAACCCTCCAAACCCTCCAACCCTCCACCTTTTTATATTATTATATTATATTTTATATATTTACTAATGATTTGTTATAGAATATATAAATGTATAAAATCAAGTCTGGTGGAGGGTTGGGTGGAGGGTTGTAGAAAAGGTGGAGGGTCTAAATAAATATGTCTAAATAGTGTTGGAATATCCATATATGTCTGTTATAATAGAGTGTATTGCGTCCTTGTGTATAAGAAACGCGTTACAATTTTTAGTCTTCTTATGTTCGAAGCCGACCCAATTGCCGTTTTTATAAAAGTATCTTTTGAGTTGTAGACTAAATGATATATTGTTGATTTCCTTGTTTGTTTCATAATTCATTTTACAGTAGTCATTGTAAAGGTCACATAAATCGCGTGATTTGTATTCTATGATTTTTCCCTCATCTTTTTCTTCAATAATTTCTACACGATTATTAAACTCATAAGCCCATTTGATAATAGAGGGTGTGTTAATTGTTTTCAAGTCATTAAATTTATCTGTTTTAGGTCTATTTATTTGAAAATTAAAATCTTGTGATATATTATAGTCCATCAGTTCTTTCCTGAATTTGCTAATAACTTTTGGGTCGTCTAATGCGGCGTGTAATTCTTTGAAGAATGTAGGCTCTTTATTAAACAAAAAATCAAAACAATTGTAGATGACCCACCGACGGTCGTCTGGTTCTATCTTTAAAATGTTATCATTATTGCTAAACACAAATAACCGTGTGAAGTCCCTTACTGTAATCTGCTTCGTACCCTTATTAGCAAGATTCGCAGTTCTACAAGTGATAGTATCCTTGATTTTACCCGAGTACGCCCGTAGGTTATCCGCCTCCTGTAAAACGAGTACAAGTTTATTAAGTCTGCTATCTATGTTATATTTTCCGAATACGTTGTCGGGGTCTGAATTTATAGATGTTAGACTNTCNCCNATAATNAANGTCAATAATTTAAAAAATGTGTCTTTTCCTGAACCTTGTGCCGAAGTAAAGAACACACCCACTTCTGGTTTGGTAGCCGGGAACTGAATTAAATGTGCTACAAATTTTAATAGATAAATACAGGCGTCTTCTCCGCTGTTAGTTAATTTATCAAAAAACTTATAAATAATATCGGTGGAAATGTCATCGTCGTCTGATGAAGTTTCGTCAGGTCGCTCGGTTATGTCCCAGGTATTAAATACGTTTTTCGGTACTGGTAATGGGGGTGGTAAAAAATCTACTGCTTCATATAATTTCTTATCTCCGTCCTTGAACCACCTTGGTATAAAATCTGTCTTTTCTTTTCCAAAGGTCAAGTGTTCGTATTTTACTGTAAATTGAGACTTATTAAACAATCTTAATTTCTTATCATAAACCTGATAAAACACGTCCGCTGCTTGAAAGTGTGTCTCCTCAAACTCAGTTTTCTTTTCAGCGTAATCGTCGTCATCAGACATAAAATCAACAAGTATATCGTCTTCATCATAGGGACGGGCTAATTTAACTAAATAATCAATAGTTAATTTATCCTTCTTCTTTTGGGCGCTTAGACTATCCATCAAACACTTAGCAAGTTCATAATTAGAATAGTAATACTTCATCGTCCAATCAACAAGCAATCCTAACCCTACCTTACTCCCAAGTTCATTATATAATACCTGCGCCACATTTGATTCTATGTCCTCTTCTTTGTGTGCGGCGATTTTAGACCCCCACCCAGGCGTGTCAGTCTGTTTCGGCACGTAATTACCCTTGATGCAATCTAAAATACAATATTTAATCAAATCGCTTCTCTCCATTTCTATATTATTATTAGAAAACATTTTATTTTTGAATTAATTAATTTCTTTAATTTAATTTAATTTTTTTTTAATTTATTTTTTTATTAATTTAATTATTTTAATTTAAAGATTTAATTAATTTAAAATTAAAATATTTATATATATTATAAAAAAATGAAAGAGGTTTACGAATTGGAGTTCAAAGATTTTTCGGATAATATGGAGCGCGAAGCAACAGAATCAACCCTCAAATTATACAAAAGTCAGTATGGTACTATTAGGTCTAACTTTGATAAACCAATCAAAAAAGTACCAAACAAAGATTTAATTGATTGGGTAATGACTGCTAAGACAAAAGGCGGAAAAGAGATGTCAATTAATTCTAAGAAAAATTTGCTTAATATAATGGTAATGGTAAAAAAACAAGTTTCTTATAAAGATTACAAGGAGTTATACGACGCACGTGAGAAACTGCGAGGAGATGTAGACTCTGATATGAAGACCAAGCACGAGAAAATGAGTATGTCTGACGTACCAGATTACCACGAATTAGTTAAATATCTTGCTACACAGAGCAACGCAGCGTATATCATAAATTATCTTCTATTGTACTACTGTGTCCGTAATCGCGACTTGGATTTAACCATATCAGAATACCAGGGTGAAATCCCGGATACGGGAAATCATTTGCTAATTGATGGTGATAAAGTTATTTATGCGAGGAATGATTATAAAACAGTAAAAACTCACGGACAACTTGTATTTAAAATCGCAGCAAAACTATTTGTAAAGACTGTTAAGAAATTATACGAAGGTGGAGAAACAACGATTCTTAAAACTAAGGCACTGGATAAGGAGATTAGGACTTACACTTACAAAAACCTGTCTGAAACTGAAATCTGTAAAGTTGTAATATATCACTTCCTTATGGGTAATCATTACTCAAATGTTTTTGAAATATCAAAGCGTCGCGGAACAAGTGTAGAGACCCTCTTAATGAATTACAATTTTAAGTATCAGGATATACCCGCAGGTGTTCTTAAAGAGACTCAGGAGTAAACGTGATTTTTAAAGATTTAATCAATTTTTTTAACTCACACAAGAATCTAAAATTAGATAAATCTATGGTTCGAATCTGACTCAACTTATACAATTGATTTCTATGTATGGAAATTAACCGAATAAGTCTTGTAGTTATACAATGAATTTCATCATATTTTTTTTGTCTTAATATTTTACACATTTGCATTCCAATTTTGTATATTTTTGCCCGAGTGCATAAAACAGTACAGTCAATTATATTATCGGGGTCTGCCTTTTTGAGGTCTGATATTGCGCTGTGTAACGGGTCAAGAGCATCTGTTATTTCTGAGACAAGAATTTTATAAAATTTATCCATTTATATTTATACATTTATAAATTAAATTTCATTTTAAATAATTTTATATTTTTAGTTCGTGATTTGCTATTCCAGAGTATATAATAAGATAGAGCATCAGCCGTGTCTGGTTTTGCTGTTTTACCAGATGCGTGTCTTGCTCTGTAATTTTCCCGCTGTTGGTCTGTTGCCCCTATGGTATAATCAGTATAACCCGTGGCGCCGAAATGAACTACCTTCCTTTCTTCTTTTTTACAACACGATTCTCCTTTGCATTCGCAGAATTCAGCCATCCATTTTTTCCTATCCCTGGTACTTTTTTTAACACTAACTAATTTCATTACATTAGTTAAACGAAATAATTTTTTTATTTTTATTTAAATCATTTCCCCGCA
>JGI24005J15628_10001764_pt1 | contig 11408 bp, 11 predicted proteins | sample LinPmetageLP40_FD_15628 | JGI IMG/M metagenome (IMG submission 15628) | reverse complement strand
TAGTTAATCAACCTTTACCCTTTGATATGCTAACCCAGGGCCATCACAAGCGAGCCAAGTTCCCATTAACGTACTATCCGTATCGACTCGCAGATGTTCGATCAGGTCTGATGAGCAATTCCCGATAATCTTGTTTTTGGACTCATGAGTGAGCTTCAAGTATTTACCATCTGATAAGTCGACAAATTCGTATTTTCCTTTTGCTGCGGTGACTTTGTTTTTTTGTTTTCTCATTTTGATAAATGTGCCATCACTGTTTAGCACGTAATATTCTTGCCAAAGCATATTCTCTCCAGTGGTTTCTGAGCCTCGCATTTGACCGGACATTTTGACCAGCTGCCATTTTTGAGGATATGCTACGAGATTGATATCTTGATTCATTTTTCCTAAGTTAAATTCATGGCTAGCAGCACAAGAGATGAGCGATGCATAGACGAGCGAGATAAATAGTTTTTTCATTTTTCTAAAAGTACATAATGTCCATCTACCAGACACATTCATAACTTATGAAGTTGGAGGTGAAAGGCAATAGTAGTTATAATTGTGGTTTACTTTTTCAATGAATGCTGATAAGGAAGATAAAATTCGACATACCACGTATTATATCTGGTTACAGCGGTTTCGATTTGACCATATTTCAGTCGCTTTTTTTTTAGATCCTCACGTAGTTCATCAAAATCTTGAAAGAAATGCATGAGCTGTTTTCTGAAAGATAGCTTTTTAATTTTGATGGCCTCCGTAGTTCCTTTACGGTTGAGGTAGTATTTCTTTTTGAATCCATAATACAGTAATCTGGCCTGGCCTTCTACTGCAATATCTGCGAAGAAGCGCACTTTTGGAGCTTTCGGATATGGAGCAATAGAGGCATAACCGGCAAAGCCTTTAATTTGATATTCTTTAACTTGTGATGCTGAAAACTTCCTTTTCCTACCTTTCGGATTAAGGTAGCCTATTTTTTTGCCAGCTTTTGAATTCAGCACTTTGATCTTGGCGTGTATAGTATCTCCGCCATAGGTGATATAATAGCCATCTGCATAGTCCTCTTGCGCATTGCTAGCTTTCCCAAAGAGTAGTATAAGTAGGATAAGAAAAGTGAATTTCAAATTTTAATTGAGTTCATTCAAAATTAAGTCAGTGATTTCAAATCTCGGAAAATCACCTGTATTGCTTAACAATATAATAGATATTTTTTCATCGGGCTGCTTCAAAAACATGGAATAAAAACCTAACTCGGTTCCAGGATGATAGCGTATTTGGTGTTTTTTGGATGCTTGAAACTGGTATCGATCTAGCATCCACCCATATCCATAGTCTGCATCCCAATCTGCATAATCTGCTCTGGGCATGAATAATTCTTTCATTTTTTCTTTTGGTAAAAGCAATTCTGTCTCAATGGCATTACTCCATTTTAGTAGATCCTCTGTAGTAGATGTAATACCTCCAGCTCCTATCACATTTTGTACATAGTAGTTTTGTTCTGGCTTTTCGTAGAGATATCCAATGGCCAAATTGGTACGATCAATAGGATTCCCAAAATAACTATGGTTCATTTTAAGAGGGGTGAATATTCTGTCTTTCAAAACTTGTGCATACGTTTTGTTGGCGACCTTCTCTATAATCTGACTCAAAAGCACAAATCCAGAATTGGAATATTTAAACTTAGTTCCTGGTTCAAACTCTAAAGAGTCATTACAAAACAGCAGTACCAACTCATCAAGTGGATAGGGCTTAGTAAGAATCATTTCCAGATGATCATCATTGACGGTGTAATTCGGAATCCCAGACTGATGAGTTAATAATTGTTCGATTGTAATGCTTCCATGAACGTAATCAGGCAAATACATTCCGATTGGATCAGATACTTTTAATTTCCCTTCGTTTTCTAATTGCATGATCAACATCGAAGTAAATGTCTTACTAATTGAGCCGATCCTGAATTGCGTTTTCTGATGGTTTTTAGTGAATGAATTATTATAGCTTTTCTGAAAAATAGATTCCCTGCCATATGCAACCAAGGCATTGCCATGAAATAGACCTTTCTTGTTATAGAATGAAAGGATTGTATCTATTCTACCTGCTTTATTTTTTGGATACTTGCGAAGCAAATCTTCAATTTCAATTTTGAAATCTTGCGTCTTGTTTTTGGCTGCGATCGTTTTTGCAATCGTTGTGAAGTCGAAGTTTGGAAGTACAACATTGTGCTCATCCCAAAAATTTTGGTCATAGATTGAATGCTGCTTTTCGATGTACTTGTTCTTTCCTAGAACTTCTTCATCTGTAAATGGTTCGCAATTTTCTGTTTGGATATTTGTGATCAGATAATCCAATCGAAGGTCAGCATCAAAATCGTAATGTGCTCTCGAGTTTCGAATTGAGTTTACTGCATCGACATATACGTTACTCAAGTAATATTTACCCCCAATCTTTTTATAGCTGATTTTTGTATCGTATTTAGGAACACTTATTTCTATGCCAAAAATATCTAACAATACTCTTTGTGAAGCACTTCCAACTTTATGGTATGCAATGCCTTTTGGACTCAGCCCATAATCCAGATGAATGAAGGCAAATGTTTCCAGATCAATAAATAACTTTCCACGGTAGCCAGACTTCTTAATTCCGTCTTTTTGATCGAAAGAAATGACATATATTTCCCTGCCATTATAGGATGTTATAGCTTCTAGAATAAAGATGTGATATTTCCTTCCTTTTTTATCTAAGAATCCTGATTCATTGAGATTGTTGATAATATCAGCACCGAATATTGACTTTGGCTTTGCACCAATTTCCATATTATTCAGAACTTGCTCATCTTTTATTTCCCGTACCTTTTCGAGCTTGAGCTGGTTCTTACCATTTGATTCTTTCGTATGATAGAGGTGGAATGCGGCTTCCGAAATACGAATATAGAGACCCTGTTTTCTTGCTGTTAATCTATAAAATCCTTTACTCTTATAAGGAGTGTTGTAATAGTTATCTGGTATTTTTTCGATGGCTTTGGTAAGAATAGATTCAACGGTAAGGCCCGTCACCACCACCTCATTTAAAACCTGAGTATCCTCTACTAAGAAAATGTGAGCCCCTTTTACTATTTCTGAAAGCTTAATAGCAACCGTTTCAAATCCAATATATGAAATGTGTAAGCTGTCGTCTTTATAAGAAGATGGAACCCTGAACTTAAAGGCACCATTGATATTTGTTACTGTGCCGAGTCTGTTGTCGCGCAAAGAGATATTCACATAAGGCAATGGGTTTTTAGTTTTCTTGTCAAATACAACTCCGTGAACCGTTAGCATAGAAGAATTCTGAGCATTTACCTGAAGGGCACATAATAAAAAAATGAAAAGACTTATATAATATCTCATGAAATAGGTTTGTAGTTTACTTAACTACAATGCGAAAATGAGCCTAAAGGTTGCCTGATTTTTAAGGTTTATTTATGAAATGTAGCTTCATACCCTCATGAGAAGCCACAAATCCAAGTTGCTCATAAAACTTGAGTGCCTCGGGTCTTTGCTTATCTGTGGTCAACTGTAATAAATGAGCACCTCTTTGTTTGGCTCGATTGATTGCCCATTTAAAAAGTTCTTCCCCAATTCCTTCTCCTCTTTTATCTTCTCTAATTCTTACGGCTTCTATTTGTGCCCGAATACCTCCTTGATAGGTGAGGTATTGTATGAAACTGAGTTGAAGTGTTCCGATGATGGTGTTTTGATCATCTTCAACAACAATCAACTCCTGGTTTTCATCATTGTTTATGTTGTGAAATGCTTCAAAGTATTTCTCAGGGAGAGGGGTGGCATAGTTTTCACGAATAGCACCTAACTTATCATCTGCCAACATCTCAACTATAAATGATACATCTTCTTTTTGTGCTTTTCTAAAACTTATTTTCATCACTTTTAAAATATTGAAGTTTGTGTTTCGGTGGTGAACATCTCCAAAAATTTCATTCCCTTATTGGAGTTGCCTTTTTCATTGAGCCTTGGGCTCCAAACAGCTATGCTGTAGCTATCGGGTAATATGGCAACTATTCCACCACCTACACCACTTTTACCCGGCAAACCTACCCGGAAGGCAAACTCTCCTGCTTCATCATAAAACCCACACAATAGCATAATCGCATTGATACGTTTGGATTTGCTTGTGCTACTAATTCTTTCCTTTGTCAATGGATCAATTCCATCATTGGTTAGAAAAAGAAATGTTCGAGAGAGCTCCTTACAAGTCATTTCGATAGAACATAAATTGAAGTAAAAATCCATGACAACATCAATGTCATTTTTGATATTCCCAAAGGACTTCATCAGGTTAATAACCGCTTTATTCGTATAGCTTGTCAGTTTTTCAGATTCAGCAATTCTTTTGGAATAATCGAGATTTGGATTGCCAGACACCTTTCTAGCAAATTCAAGAAAATCTATTTTCGCATTTGGTAATTCACTTACTAAGATATCACAGATGACCAATGCCCCTGCATTGACCATTGGGTTACGGGGAATCCCTTTATTGTATTCTAATAAAACCAATGAGTTAAAAGGTGTGCCTGAAGGCTCTACACCAACTCTCTCCCATAGCGCTTCACCTTTGAGGTTGTACGCCAATGTCAATGAAAGAATTTTGGCAATACTTTGGATCGAAAATTTTTCTTCGGCATCCCCAAAAGTATAATCTTGTCCATTAAGAGTGGTTAGATTTACACCAAATTTATTCGGATCAACACTACTTAACTCAGGAATATAAGAAGCCACCTTGCCAGAATCGTCAGTTTCCTTTAATTCCTGACAGATCTTTAAAAACATTGCGTTATAATCCATCTATTGATTGTTAAGTGATTGATAGTTTAATAATTTTTGGGCACTATTCAAACCACTATAAACTGCACCTTCCATATATCCCCCATAAACAGGAGACGTTTCGGCACCTGAAAACAACACTTTCCCATCCATATAGAAATCTTGAAACAATGCATTGCCATATTGGGGAGCCCTGTAAATTGGCTTTAATTCTCCAGCAGTATATTTATCTTGAGACCAGTCTTTTTCATGATAATTGAGATATTCTCTGACTTGACTGCCTAGATGTTTTTCCAAATAACCAAGAATGCGTTCTTTCCTACTTTCTGACGATTCATCACGCAATGCTTCATTTACGAATCCCATCAAGCTGTATGTGGATTGAGTTTCATCTGCGTGATCATAAAGCTCAATAACAGGGCTAGCTTGACCAATGACTGTTCCCGACAAACCTTGATCGCGCCAAAAAGCACTTTGATAAGTAATCCCTACTTTGATGGCATTGCTCATCCAAGTATGGGTTTTTTTCATGGCATCGATAAGCGGTTCAGATAGTTCGGGCGTGTAAGAAATTTGAGCTGCTATTCTGGGGGGTAGTGTGACAATCACTTTTTCGCAATAAAACTGACCCCTATCTGTGTCAATAGTGATGGAGTCTGTAGCTTCAGAGACATCGGTGACTGTCGTATTGAGGATAATCTTTTCTTTGAGAGATTGCGACAAGGCATTGATCAAAGCAATAGAACCTCCGGCAATTCTGTTAGCACTCGGAGTATTGGGGTCGCTTTCAAAAATATGTGGAGGAGCCATCGTGTTATATATGAGCACACTCTTTCCTGCGCTGTACTGATCAAATTTTTCAAGACTTAGGTCGTCAACTAACTGCATTAAATTAGAGTGGTATCCTTGAAACCATGTCGCGCCAAGATCTATATTGTCCTTCGTGCGGATTCTTCCACCGATACGCTTTCTTCCTTCTAAAATGAGGAAGTTTTCTTCCCCCTGCTTCAGCAATTCATAAGCCGTAGTAAGTCCTGACAAACCTGCTCCAATAATGATGAATTTGGCGTGAGGTTTACTCATAGATATGTAGGCTGGTGATTAACGGGAATGAAATTAATGTCTATAAGACATAAAAGAAAAGAGACACAAAATGAGAAGTCGTGCCGAACAACACAAAGACATGAAATATAGCATGGTTATAGGGCAGCTTCTTTATGGAGAAAAGTACGGCTCCTATGGTGTAAAATAGACCACCTAATAGAAGGCAGAACAGTGCCTCGCTACTTAAATTTTCATACAGAGGTTTAGCAGCAATTAATGCTACCCATCCCATCAATACATAGCTGATAGTCGATAATTTGTTATAACGCCCTGTGAAGAATAACTTCAAAGCAACACCAGCCGCAGCGAGACCCCACGTAATGCCGAACAAGACCCACCCCATCACTCCGTTCAAAACCGCCAGACAATAGGGTGTATAGGTGCCTGCAATCAAAATATAGATCGCAGCATGATCCATAATGTTCAATCTTTTACGCCATTTTCTTCCACTTGCATAGTGATACATGGTCGAGGCTAGATACAATGCCACCATGCTACTTCCGAAAATACTGAAACTCACAATATGCCAGACATTGCCGTATAGTGCTGCAAAAGTCACCAAGAGTGCCAATCCGGCAATACTCAATAACAAGCCAATCAAATGAGTAATCACATTGAGAACTTCTTCTTTATGCGAGTAATATGTTAATGGTGTTTTTGACATTTATGGCTAGCGACTCTTTTCTGGTTGAATATATGTGTTTAACAAAGTAGCACTAAAATAATTCCAGCTAGTGTTAAGTTAAGTGTATTGTGTTGTATAAGTTGCCGATATTTTTGTTCTAGACGATGCGAAAAACATGAGCCTAGCTGTAGCTAAGGGAGTGTTTTTCAAAGAAGTATAGGGCAAAAAGATCAAAACTTGGTTCGGCTAAAGTATACTTAACTTAACACTAAATCATAATATAATTTTAATGAGGTGATGGTGCAATAATTTTTACTAAATTAAAGCTGATGTCAAATGATAGTAATGTCATTGAATAGACATAAACAATTTATTGATAGCACGTACTTACCACTACAACCAAAATCAATACTATGTCAAATCAGAAATTAGAGTGGCACAAAGTTCTTGAATCTGCCGCTGAATTACCTGAAGGAAGAGTCACTACCGTTACCGCCAATCACAAAGGAATATGCCTCACGCATTATGATGGAAAGTTTGCTGGACTGGATAATCGATGTCCCCACCAGGGTGGGCCATTGGGGGAGGGATCAATAGAGAATGGACTATTGCGTTGTCCATGGCATGGGTGGGATTTTGATCCGTGTACAGGCCAGTCACCAGGAGGGCATGATGATCGCATCATTACCTACCCGATAGATATTAGGGATGATGGTGTATATGTGGGCATAGAAGCAGAACCTGAACACGAAACGACTATCTCCGATGTGATGATGGGAACAATGGTGGAGGCAGGAGTGGATACTGTATTTGGCATGGTGGGTCATTCTAATCTAGGTGTTGCGGATGCTATGCGCAGATTGGAGAAGAAAGGAAAGCTGACATTTATAGGCATTCGCCATGAGGGTGCGGGAGCTTTTGCTACTTCGGCATACGGCAAGTTGACTGGGAGACCAGCCGCATGTTTTGGTATCGCTGGACCTGGTGCAACCAATATGTTTACCGGCATGTGGGATGCAAAGAATGACAGAGCACCCATGTTGGTGTTATCCGGTCAGGTGCAGTCACAAGTTATAGGAACTGAAGCCTTTCAAGAGGTCGATCTAGTGCAGGCTTTTGAGTCCGTGGCAGATTTCAATCACCGCGTATTGCCCAACAGCAAGCATAGTGAATTGATGATCAGGGCAATCAAAGGCGCTATCGCCAATAGGGAAGTATCTCACTTGACTTTTCCTGATGACATGCAGAAACAACCTGCGCCAGATACGACCATCAAAAAATTAACAAAGCGATTAGCTGATGACAAAATATCTCCTCCTGCAACTATAGTCGAAGATGCGATGAGCTTATTGAATAACGCCAAACGACCAGTGATCATCGTTGGGCATGGAGCCAGGTTCAATATGGATGCAGTGATCACATTGGCAGAGAAACTTAATGCTCCGGTCTTGACAACCTTTAAAGGAAAAGGACAGATTTCTGATCATCATCCTTTGGGATGTGGTGTGCTTGGTAGAAGCGGAACGCCCATCGCCAGTTGGGTAATGAATGAAGCAGACTTACTAGTAGTATTTGGGGCATCATTCTCCAATCATACGGGGATTACGCCTAAGATGCCCACCATTCAAGTTGACTTCGACAGAATGGCATTATCTAAGTTCCACGATATAGAAGTGCCTGTCTGGGGAGAAATTGGAGTGACAGCAAAAATTTTTAATGATCAATTGAATAATACAGTTGCGGTCGATCAACGACCAGACATTAAAAAAAGATGGGAACTCTGGCAGGAAGAGAAAGCTAACAGGCTTAATGATGATAAAGGACATGGACTAAGTTCAGTGGCTGTCTTTGAATCAATGAACAGACTGGCACCAGACGATGCTGTCATGTGTGTGGATGTGGGCAACAATGCCTATTCCTTTGGGCGCTATTTCGAACCAAAAAATCATTCATTTCTTATGTCAGGGTATTTAGGTTCTATTGGCTTTGGATATCCAGCCGCCATGGGAGCATGGGCTGCTGTAAAAGACAAGCGACCTGTTATCGCAGTAACTGGTGATGGAGGTTTTGGACAATACATGGGAGAGATCTCTACCGCTGTGAAATACAAAATGCCGATCAAACACATCTTGATCAATAACAATGAACTCGGGAAAATCTCCAAAGAACAACGAGCTGATGAATTGGATGTTTGGCAGACATCTCTTCAAAATCCAAATTTTGCTGACTTCGCCACGAGTTGTGGAGCACTAGGTATTCGTGTCACCAAGCGAGAAGAATTGGACGAAGCTATGAAACAATTGTTTGCGCATGATGGTCCAGCCACTTTGGAAGTGCTTGCTGATGTAACCCTAATTTAATGTTTCACTCTTTCACCATCTTACTCTCACTGGCGGCATTTTTCAGCTATGTAAATCATAAATGGCTAAAGCTGCCAACTACCATCGGTCTGATGATCATGGCTATCGTCCTTTCTGTGCCTATGGGGCTGATGCAGATATATGCGCCAGATGTTTTTCATCAAGCCTGTTCAGTGGTGACCGAAATCAATTTCAAGACCTTCCTTCTTGATGTAATTTTAAGTCTGCTTCTTTTTGCAGGAGCACTTCATGTCAAAATCAAGGATTTGAACAAAGAGAAATTCTCGGTTTTAGCATTTGCAACAATCGGGGTGGTCATTTCCACATTTGTGGTTGGCGGATTGTTGTTTTATGCACTTCAGCTAATAGGTCACCCAATAGAGTTGGTCTATTGTCTGCTCTTTGGAGCTTTGATATCACCGACAGATCCAATTGCGGTATTGGCTATTCTCAAAGAGTCCAATGTGGCGAAGTCGTTAGAAACCAAAATAGCTGGAGAATCACTATTTAATGATGGAGTCGGGGTGGTAGTGTTTCTCACAATCTTAGGATTTACGGGAATGGAATCCGTTGGTTTTGCTGAAGTGGCAACGCTCTTCGCAGAGGAAGCAATTGGTGGAATTGTCTATGGGTTTGTATTGGGCTATATAGGGTTTCGAATGTTGAAATCTATCAAAGACGACCCGAAAATAGAAGTACTCCTCACTTTGGCAATAGTTCTTGGTGGTTATACATTGGCATCTATTATTCACGTATCTGGCCCACTGGCGATGGTGGTTGCTGGACTTTTTATAGGAAATAAATTATACAGTACAGCTTTTGATGATGAGTCAAAGGAGTATTTGAGCTTGTTTTGGGAGACGCTAGATGAGATTCTAAACTCTTTGCTTTTTGTATTGATAGGACTTGAGATATTGAACATTGGCTTTGAGAATTACTATCTAATAGCTGGAGCAATGGCCATCGTTATCACCTTGATTACTCGGTGGTTGAGCGTGACTGCGACCTATAAATTATTAAAACATGCTGATGATCCTCATCCTAAGAAAACTGTTTTGATGCTCACATGGGGAGGGCTGAGAGGCGCTATTTCTGTTGCTTTGGCACTATCTATCGAAAATTATGAACACCGTGAATTATTGGTATTCATCACTTATTGCGTGGTTGTATTTTCCATCATAGTTCAGGGACTTTCTATAAAATCACTGGTTAAAAAATTAAAACTTGCTAAGGAATGAAAATATCGTTTTCAATAATGCTCACTTTTTTAACATTCGCAGTCTTTGCTCAACCTGGTACATGGATAGAAAAATCATATGAAGTTGAGGGGCAATGGGAGATTGTAAAAAAGGGAGAATCTCAATATTTGATATTTGATGAAGATTTTGACACCAAGAAAGCACCAGATCTTAAGATCTTCCTATCTCCACTAGATGCTGATAAAATAAATGCTGAAAATGCTACAAAAGGATCAGTGAAAATAGCCGATCTAAAATCATATGAGGGAAGACAATCTTTTCTCATCCCAAAATCCGTCAACCTTTCAACATACAATACTTTACTAATACACTGTCAACAGTATGAGGTCTTATGGAGTGTGGCTAAATTAAAGAAATAAATATGATCAAAGACAAAGCATTATTGAAAGCCGCTCGTGAGGAGACTCATGCTGCAGTTCAGTTGATCGCAATGGTTCCAAGGCATTTGCTTCCTGCTGATCCTTCTGACAGTTCAGCTAGTTTGATTTGGGATGATGCATTGGGCATGTTTACAACCCAAATTGTGAGGGGTCATAGGGTTGCATATGAATTCGTTACCCAGCAGATTCATATTTACAAGGGAAATAATGTCTTGTCAACATTAGAAACGATTGGCAATACATTTGATCAAGTTTTTGTCAACTTGAAGACTGTTCTCAATAGCCAAGGATTGGATGGGAATAAATTAAATAAAGATCTGCCTTATGAGTTGCCTGAAAGCGTCATGCAAAAAGGAGCTCCTTTTGTGAAGCAAAACAAGGAGGTATTATCTAACTTGAAAGAACTTTACGCTTTGACTTCAAAATCTCTTCAAAGTGTCTTTAGCAAAATTACTGCTGCCTCTGAGATTAGATGTTGGCCACACCATTATGATTTGGCTACGCTGGTGACGATTGTCGCACATGACGATCCTGAAGAAGCCAAATCCATTGGGTTTGGATTTTCACCTGGGGATGGAGGGTATGATGAGCCCTATTTTTATTTAACCCCGTGGCCATATCCATCAAAGGAAAGTCTGTATAAGCTTACAGCACCTGCTTTTTGGAATACAGAAGGATGGACTGGAGGAGTGCTTAAGGCAGGTGACTTGAATGCGGCAAATGCAGAAACAACAATTTTTGATTTTTTTGAAAACGGATATCATAAACTGAAAGAAATACTATGAGTGAAATACTTCAAGGAATAGACGCAGCTGAAGTAGCGGTCTTTGATCAGCTAGAGAACAGAACACCAACTCATGCACAGGTCTCGAAAACCGATCTTG
>JGI24005J15628_10001762_pt1 | contig 11413 bp, 12 predicted proteins | sample LinPmetageLP40_FD_15628 | JGI IMG/M metagenome (IMG submission 15628) | reverse complement strand
TGCTGTGACCCAATTCCCTAAGTTGAAAAAGAGCCCGCATAATTTATTGATATACACGGCCATTCTTTATACTATAGCATTAGCTGGTTTTCTTGCGTTGTCAGCCCCCAATCTGGGAACTCTTGCGCGATATAAATTAGGATTTTTGCCAGTGTTTCTACTACTGATCACATCAGGTAATCCTTTAGTGGCTTACTTGAAAAGCAAATCTTCAACGAAAGTTGAAGATATTAGCGAATAGCCTTATCTTTGCCCCTCAATTTGACAAAGAGATGGAAAACCCAATATTAATTTTTGGAGCGAATGCACTAGGTAGAGCTGCTCAAGAAATGTTTAATAGTAGAAATATCGTCATTTATGGATTTTTGGATGACAAGAAAGAAGAGCACGGAAAAGAATACGGTGATGTATCCGTTTTGGGCAGCACTTCTGATGATGGTTTTTTGAAATTGATTGGAAAGAAATGCCAAGCTTTCGTAGCGGAAGATGACAATAAGGTCAGAAAAGCTACAGTGAAAATGCTCAATGAGCGTAGAAAGGTGATGCCAGTTAACGCGATTCATGATCAAGCTACAGTAGCCGAGTCTGCTCACATAGAACATGGCAATTTTATCAATGCTGGAGTTGTCGTTGGAGCCAATGCCAAGTTAGGTAATCACTGTATTTTACACACCAATGCCGTAGTCGATTATGAAGCTACGCTTGGTGAGTTTGTTCAGATAGGAGCTGGGAGCATTGTAAACAATGGAGTAGAGATAGCGGATGAAGTTTTTATTGGCTCTGGGGTGACAATCGTTTCAGGTGTCAAAATTGGTAAGGGAGCAAGAGTTGGAGCGGGATCAGTTGTGATTAGCGATGTTGCAAAAGGAGCAACTGTATTTGGCAATCCAGCACAGGAAATTAAGAGCTAATTAGTTTAAAGTTTAATGTTTAAAGTTTAATGTTTAAAGTTTAATGTTTAAAGTTTAATGTTTAATGTTTAAAGTTTAAAGTTCGAAGTGTAACATTAAACCTCAAACTTAAAACCTCGAATATAGTACAACCTACACCCTGCTGAAACAGGGCTGAGTTATGAAAAATTATCAAGTATTACTTTACTATTGCTATACACGTATAGCAGAACCTCATACATTCAGAGACGAACATCATCTATTTTGCTTAGAGAATAATCTAAAAGGCAGAATTATTATTGCTTCTGAAGGCCTAAATGGGACTGTCTCTGGCCTAAAAGAAGATTGTCAAAAATACATGGATCATGTTAAGTCAGATTCAAGGTTTGATTCATTGGAATTCAAAATTGATAATGTGGAGGCTGACGCATTCAAGAAACTAAATGTCCGTGTCAAGGATGAAATTGTTTTATCTGGATTTGATCATGTCAACCCCAATCGTCAAACTGGAATTCATTTGGAGCCTAGTGAATTCAAAAAAATGAAGGATGACGAGGATGTTGTTTTGCTAGATTGTAGATCAAACTATGAGCATGGAGTAGGGAAGTTCAAGAATGCTGTCACGATGGACATTGAGAACTTTAGAGACATGCCTGATAAAATCGAAGAACTCAAGCAATACAAAGATAAGAAGGTGTTGACTTATTGCACAGGCGGAATCAAATGCGAGAAAGCCAGTGCTTACTTACTTGAACAAGGCTTTGAAAATGTCTATCAACTTCATGGAGGAATTATCAAATATGGCATTGAAGAAGGCGGAGAAGATTTTGATGGCAAATGTTATGTGTTTGATAACCGCATAGTCGCGGATGTTAATACAGTCAATCCCGAAGTGTATTCTACCTGTCACATTTGTAATGAAAAGTCTGATAGAATGGTCAATTGTGCAAATTCTAGCTGTAATGAGCATTTGCCTATTTGTGAAAAATGTGGATGGGAAATGGATGGTGCCTGCTCAACAACTTGCAAAGAACATCCTGAGAAGAGACCATATGATGGTACAGGCTACTATCAGAAAAACACTAGAGGCTACAATCCATATAAGGGTTTCTATAGAAGTGAGAAAACTGAGGACGTTTTATAAGTATTAAAAGCATTTTGATTTATATTACGTCTTTGTAATACTAACTAGAATGTCCCGAATTTCCGAAACAGACTTAATATTGAATAAAGACGGTAGTGTATACCATCTCAGCCTAAAGCCAGAACACATATCAGACACGATCATTACTGTAGGTGATCCCAATAGAGTACATAGTGTTAGCAAGCATTTCGATGATATCGAATTCGAGATGAACAAGCGGGAATTCATTACTCATATTGGACATTATCAAGGCAAGCGAATCACTGTTATCAGCACAGGTATGGGTACTGATAATATTGAGATATTCTTCACTGAATTAGACGCACTTGCGAATGTCGACCTGGAGACTAGGAAGGTAAAGCCTGAACATAGAAAATTAGATATTATTAGGATAGGAACTTCTGGAGCCATGCAAGAGGATATTCCATTAGGTTCTCATTTGGTTTCTGATTACGCGATTGGGTTGGATACTTTGATGTGTTTTTATAACCTTCCTCAAAATGAACTGGAAAATAAAATTGTTTCCAAGATTCAGAATGAAACTGGAATTTCTTTCACCCCGTATATCGCTAGGGCATCACAATACCTTAAGCATAAGATTGGCAAGGAGATGATTCCCGGAAACACAGTGACTTGTCCTGGTTTTTATGCGCCACAAGGTAGGAAAGTGCGATTAGATCTCAAACACCCCAAGTTGATCAATGACCTCAATTGTTTTCATCAGAACGACTTTTGGCTGACTAATTTTGAAATGGAAACAGCAGGTTATTATGCTTTGGCTAAATTACTGGGGCATGAGATGCTTAGTGTCAATGCAATCATTGCTAACAGAATCACCAATAAGTTCTCTCCTAATGCAAGTAAGATTGTGGACGATTTGATTCTGAAGGTCCTCAGTAAAATTTAGTTAGATCGCAGTAGACAGCTCCAATATTTGTTTTTTGGCAAATGAAGGATCGTAGTTGTTATAGAATCCAGAGAGTATTCTGTGTACGATTTGAGATACGATAAGTTCCTCATCTGACTTGCCCTCTTTCCCTAACCAATAAACACGTTTTGGGTGTCTTTTCATATCATCTACATATTGTTTTGCATGATCATATTGCTCGCTGGTAAATGAGAGTTTGAACTTTGCTTCTAAAGTTTCCATATGCGCCTACTTTTAGTCGGTTGAAAAATTGCAATTCACGTGCCAAAATAATTAAGCCATACAACAAAGTTAAGGACGTTTTGATTCATGTGATGACCGAAAAAGGGCAATAGTGTCCAATATCGGAGGGTCTGGTTTATTGTGATAAACTGCCGATATTATCTTCACCTGTCTTATCAGACACGCATGAAACTCGCTATATTTGTGAGATTTTATTTTATGACTGATTACGAATTACACACACTTCCCAACGGTATTAGAATAGTACATAAACAGGTGTCACATACTAAAGTGGTGCACTGCGGTTTTATGCTTAATATCGGAAGTAGGGATGAGAACGCTCACCTGCAAGGTATTGCTCACTTTTGGGAGCATATGGCGTTCAAAGGTACGAATAAGAGAAAGGCATTTCACATTCTCAATAGACTAGATGCAGTTGGAGGTGAACTCAATGCCTATACAACCAAGGAAAAAATAACTTTTCATGCATCTGTACTTGACGAGCATTTTGAAAAGGCAATAGAACTATTAACAGATATTACTTTTGATTCTATTTTCCCAGAAAAACAAATACTCAAAGAAAGACAAGTGATCCTGGAAGAAATGGCGATGTATCAGGATACCCCTGAAGATGCCATCCATGATGAGTTTGACTATGTCATATTTGGTGAGCATCCAATGGGGATGAATATTTTGGGAAAGCCAGAGACCATTAACAAGTTTCAGAAAAATGACTTTGAAAAATTCATAAGGAATAATCTAAATACGGATGAGATTGTATTCACATCTGTAGGTAATATTCCGATGAAAAAGGTTATCAAACTAGCAAATAAACATATTGCGGATATTCCTCAAATGTCTGCCAATAGAAAAAGAACTGCTGTCAATGGTTATGAAGCCACCATCACTGAAATCAAGCGTTCAATTAACCAATCACATTGTTTAGTAGGCCGGCCGGCCTATTCATCAACAGACAAGCTTAGGTTGCCATTCTTTTTATTGGTCAATTTATTGGGCGGACCAAGTATGAATTCAAGGTTGAATTTGTCTCTTCGGGAGAAACATGGATTGGTTTACGCAATAGATAGTTCATACGCCAGTTACTCAGACACAGGGCTGTTTGGTGTTTCTTTCGCAACAGAACCACGACAACTCAATAGAAGTATTGCATTGGTGAAAAAGGAGCTGAAAACATTTAGAAATACTTCATTAGGCATCAATCAGTTGCATACAGCTAAGGAACAGCTTATTGGTCAATTGGCAATGTCAGAGGAGAATAATGCAAGTTTGATGTTGGCAATGGGGAAGAGTATGTTGGATAAAGGGAAAATTGAATCTTTAGAAAGTATATTTGATAGGATCAGAAAAGTGTCGAGTGCTCAAATCCAACAAGTTGCTCAAGAGATGTTTGATGAGAACACCCTAAGTTGTTTGACATATACTCCAAACTAATATGGATTTTATAGATAAGGATTTGCAAAAGTATATTGATGACCACACAGCTACTGGACCAGATGTATTAGCCGAGTTAGACAGGGAAACTTATGCCAATGTGATGGTGCCTAGAATGTTGTCAGGCCACTTACAGGGGAGAGTGTTGACAATGTTATGTCACATGATCAAACCTAATAATGTACTGGAAATAGGCACGTATACTGGATATTCAGCACTGTGCCTTACAGAAGCTCTGCCGTCCAATGGGAAGGTTGTGACCATTGATATCAATGAAGAGTTGGAGGATATAGTGAGAAAATATATCGCAAAAAGTGGATATGATGATAGCATAGACTATTACGTAGGAGATGCGCTAGATGTGATTCCTACTTTAGATATGTCGTTTGATTTGGTGTTTATTGATGCTGATAAAGGTAATTATTCAAATTATTTTGATTTGGTCATTGACAAAATTCCAATAGGAGGATTTATTATAGCGGATAATGTTCTTTGGAGTGGCAAGGTCTTGGATAAGAATAGAAGGAAACTAGATAATGACACAGAAGCCATCATTGCTTTCAATAAAAAAGTTCATGAAGATGCCCGTGTAGAAAATGTAATATTTCCTATTAGGGATGGATTGATGGTTTTAAGAAAAATCTAATATGCAGAAGTTTGTTGTAGGAGTATTGTTGGTTTTGTCACAGATTACGGGATTTGCTCAAGGGCCAAGAGTTCCAAGCAAGATGTCCATTGGTGATATGAGAATCAAAATCACAGATGGGGCACGAGCAGAGATCCAAAAAAATGTAGATGATCTCACCAGACACCCCAAATATTTTAATGCGAAGGTAGATCTGGCGAATCAATATTTCCATTTCATAGAAGAAGCTTTTCGTAAAGAAGGAGTACCTGAGGAGATCAAGTATTTAGTAATTCAAGAGAGCGGGTTGCAGTCCGATGCGGTTTCTACTTCTAATGCAGTAGGCTATTGGCAATTCAAAGATTTCACTGCAGTAGAGATGGGGCTGAGGGTAGATAGGCATGTCGATGAAAGGAAAAATATCTATGCGGCCTCCATCGGAGCTGCCAAATACATGAAAATGAATAATGGTTATTTTGATAACTGGATTTATGCAATACAGGCATATCAAATGGGAGCTGGAGGAGCACTGAAAGTTACTGACAAGAAACTTTACGGCTCTAAGCAGATGACGATCACAAAGAAGACCTATTGGTATGTAAAGAAATATTTGGCGCATAAGGTTGCGTATGAAAGTGCGGTTGGCATCTCCAAGCCTTCTGTTTACTTATCAGCCTATAAATCAGCAGCAGGTAAGTCTTTGCAGGAGGTTGCTGATAAATTCAAAGTCGATCAAGACGAGTTGAAAAAGTATAACAAATGGCTTCATAAGGGGAAAGTCCCTCATGATAAAAAGTATGCCGTAATTATTCCAGATAAGAAATATATTATAGCTAAAGAGGACAATGATATTCGAGCAAAGTCTAAGAGTGTTTTAATAAGAAAAGCCCCAACTTACAATCAAGCCCAAGCTAAGTTATTCCCAAAAATAAAGCCTTGGAAGGGAAGTCATAAGTATTCTGGAAGTACAGTCAATATAAATCGAATACCAGGGGTTATTGCAGATGAAAATTCCGAATTAGTAGATTTGGCTAGAAAGGGAAACCTAAGTCTGGGTGATTTTCTAAGTATCAATGATGTCGAAATAGACCATAGAGTAATTCCCGGTGTTGTCTACTATTTCAAAAGAAAAAAACCCAAAGCTAAAGTGTATTATCACGTTGTGCATAGTGGTGAGTCTCTTTGGTCAATCTCTCAAAAGTACGGAGTGCAACTAAAGAAGCTACTCTTAAAAAATAGAATGACGGAAAGGTTACCCTTAAAGGAAGGGAGAGTACTATGGATGAGACATATCCGCCCAGAAAATATTGCAATTGCTTATGAAGAGGTTGATGACCCAAAGCCTATTGAAATCCCCATCAATGTTATTGAGGAGAATCATATCATTGATTCAAGCAGGCTAAAGCCTGTGAAATTGAGTGAAGTTGACACTTTAAAACAGAAGGTGTTAGAAAAGGTTGAAGAATTTGACAGTGCGAAATACAAAGAAGTTGTTCACCTTGTGCAAAAAGGAGACACCTACTACAATATAGCTAATCGGTATAATACGGAAGTTTTAGAATTGATCAAATGGAATGGGTTGAAACTCTCAGATAAACTCTCAATAGGACAACAGTTAAAGATCTTGATCTTACTAAGCCAAGATGGCGCCACGGAAATCGAATATATTAAAAAAGATGAACTTCAAGAATACCACGTAGTTGAGAAAGGAGAAACCCTGTTTAGTATCTCAAGTAAGTATGGACTCACTATACAGCGATTAAAATTGCTTAATGAAAAGACATATGAAAATATCTCCATTGGTGAGCGACTAAAGATATCAGGTGAGAAGTAATGTGAGTTATTTTCATTTTTATTGACTAACTACTTTACATTATTTAGTAATAAATAATATATTACAAGTCAAAACGCTAATGCTGCTTTAGAGCAAACGCTCCCCATATGGCAGTTTTTGGAAACACAACTTTAAGAAATGGCAGAAGCTAAGGCAATAGATTTGGTAATGTTGGTTGATGACAACGACACCGACAACTTCATAAGTAAGAGAATTATTGAAATCACCAAATTTGCCAACGAAGTGGAGGTTAAGAACTCTGGCAAAAAAGCACTTGATTACTTGAGAGAAAACGGGGAGAATTCTGATAAACTTCCAGATTTGATATTCTTAGATATCAACATGCCTATTGTAGACGGTTTTGTATTTCTATATGAATTTGAAAAGTTCAATGCAACAATAAAAGACAAGTGTAAAGTCGTTATCCTTTCTAGCTCAGACAATAAAAGGGACATTGACAAGATTGTTAATAACGACCACGTAGTTAAATTCATAACAAAACCGCTTACTGAAACAGCGCTATCTGGAATTAAGATATCTAGCTAATTAGAGGCAGAGAATCATAATAACATAAAAAAACATCATGCCATAAGCATGATGTTTTTTTATGTTATTATGATTCGTTTTACCTGTTATTGAGCAGTAAATACAAATACCCAGTCACCACTTAAAGCCTCCTCTTTACCAGTACTTCCTTTATGTATAGCATCATCGAAAGTGAAACTCAATGTCAAGCTCGTATCGGTCAAAGCTACAACTATATTTATTTCATCATCTCTTCTGATAGAAAAACTCGTGTCAGCCGCGTCAGTAATTTCATCTACAAACGCCCAAGATCCACCAACTGGCCATGGGTTAGGTGTCCTAGCAACAGATGTACTGTTAGTCGTATACCCAAGTGCATCATTAATGGTAAGCGTAAGGCCAGTAAGGTCTGATATATCTTGGTTGTCTAAAGTGGCGGAAGAAATATCCCAAGNTTTAGACAATCTATCCGTTACAGCTTGTTCTGGAGTGATTCCTGGTCCATCGTCTTTGCTACATCCTACAGTTACTAATACAGCTAGTAAGACTACCGCGCTTAATAAATAGTTTAATTTTTTCATTATTTCTCTTTTATAGTATTCAATTCTAAATCGTGACTAAACTCAAATATATCAAATGTTTGGATAAAAAATAAATTGATATGCTATTTATACGGTAAGATTCGTCAGGTAACCTGTTATTTATAGTTGTTGATATCAATAATGGTCTTACAGTGAGCGTACTCCTCTTTTTGGTTAGATGCTATTACAACTATCTTTTCTTTAATTGTTGATTGAATATGCTCTTTGTACCACGTGATTCCTTGTTCATCCAAGTTGGACGTAGGTTCGTCAAAAAGGAGTATAGGGGCCTCAGTGAAGAAGCATAATGCAAGCTTCAGCCGCTGTTTCATTCCCGAAGAAAAGTTCTTGATGTATTTATTTCTGGCAGGTTCAAGATAAGTTTTATCTATTATGTTTTCTATCTCCATTCCTGTTTTAATAGCCTTAAACTTGAAATGAAATTGAAGAAATTCTATTAAGGTAAACTCTTCTATAAGCTCTAAATAGGGCGAAGCTATTGAAATATGTTGATAAATTTCTTCAGCAGAAATGACTTCATTATTACGATAGTTAATATTTCCCGATGTAGGAAGAAGTGCTCCAGCCAATACTTGGATAAGTGTAGATTTCCCGCTGCCGTTAGGTCCAGTAATTGCATAACTCCCACCAGAAACTAGCGTGGTGTTGATATTCTTGAAAATCCATTCACGATGATACTTTTTGGATAGGTTTTCCAGTGTGATTTCCATCAATATTACTAGTAAGAATATCCTTTCATCACCCCTCGGTCAGAACCACGAATAAACTTGATAATCGTATCACGTTCTTTCGATGGAGAAAGTTCAAGCTCTACAAGGTCGAGGGCTTTAGAGTTGTTGAGCCCTTTTAAGAAAATGTACCGATACACTTCTTGGATTTCATTGATTTTTTCAGAGGTAAACCCCCTTCGCCTCAATCCTATAGAGTTGATTCCGCAATACGTAAGAGGTTCTCTTGCAGCTTTAGTGTATGGAGGAACATCCTTTCGCACTAGTGAACCACCAGAAACCATTACGTGTGCACCAATATTGACAAACTGATGGATAGCACTGGAGCCACCGATGATGGCATGATCGTCAATAGTAACATGACCAGCTAATTGAACAGCATTGACTAGGATGCAGTTATCACCTATAATACAATCGTGCGCAACGTGCACATAGGCCATCAATAGGCAATTTGCTCCTATTTGCGTTTTATGTTTATCAATTGTTCCGCGACTAATGGTCACGTACTCCCTTATTACGGTATTATCCCCAATAATAGTTTCTGTTTCCTCACCACCGTATTTAAGATCTTGCGGGATGGATGAAATGGAAGCACCCGGGTAAATTTTACAGTTTTTACCTATCCGAGCACCTTCGAAAACAGTAACATTGGAGCCAATCCAAGTACCCTCTTCGATCACCACATTTTTGTGAATAGTTGCAAAAGGTTCGATCACTACGTTATGCGCAATCTTAGCTTGTGGGTGTATATATGCTAATGGCTGATTCATTATCCTTTTTTTACAATGCTTGCAGTTAAATATCCTTCACTGACTAAAGTTTTTCCAACAAATGCTCTTCCGTACATTTTAGCGATACCTCTTTTGATAGGGCCTTGTAAGTAACAATCCATCACCAAGGTATCACCAGGTATCACCATTTTTCTAAATTTAAAGCCTTCTATTCCTAAGAAATATGTCCAATAATTTTCAGGATCGGGAACAGTGTTGAGTACTAATATCCCTCCCACTTGAGCCATAGCTTCTATCTGTAGCACCCCAGGCATCACAGGGTTGTTCGGGAAATGTCCTTGAAAGAAAGGCTCATTAAATGACACATTCTTGACCCCGGTTACTCGTTCATCATCTAAGTGAATAATCTTGTCAACTAATAAAAAAGGATACCTATGTGGCAATATACTGGCTACTTTATTGATGTCATATACAGCTGGGATATTAATGTCATATTTAGGAACATTCTTCTTGGCATCTTTCTGCATTGCCTTTTTGAGCTTTTTAGCAAAGGCTACATTCGCTGCGTGACCCGGACGCGCTGCTAATATCTGTGCTTTGATGGGTTTACCAGCCAATGCCAAATCTCCCATTACATCAAGTAATTTGTGTCTGGCAGGCTCATTTTTATATCTCAATTCCACATTGTTGAGAATTCCTTCTTTTTTGACTTCTACTTTAGGCTTGTTGAATAGCTTAGCAAGACTTTCTAACTCATGATCTTTAACAACGCGATCAACAATCACAATAGCATTATTCAAATCTCCTCCCTGGACAAGATTGTTTTTGTACAACATCTCTAGTTCATGTAGGAAACAAAATGTTCTACAGGAAGCGATTTCTTTTTCAAATTGGCTGATATGAGTGAGAGATGCGTGCTGACTGCCGAGTACTGGAGAATTGTAATCAACCATCACTGTAACACGGTAATCATCCAATGGCAAAGCCGCAATCTCAACATCCCTGCTGGCATCCCTGTAAGAAATACTTTCTGTTACTTCATAGAAATCACGTTGAGCATCTTGCTCTTCAGTTTCAGCTTCCTTTAATATATCCACAAAAGCCTTTGAGCTTCCATCCATTATTGGAGGCTCAGGCCCATCCAATTGTATTAACACATTATCTATTTCTAATCCTACAAGTGCAGCAAGTGTGTGTTCGACAGTATTGACGCGGGCTTCACCTTGTTCTATGGTAGTTCCTCTAGAAAGGTCAACAACAAAATCCACATCTGCATCTACAATAGGATGTCCCTCAATATCAATTCTTTGAAATTTGATACCGTGATGTGGCTTTGCAGGTAAAAAAGTCATGTTGGCATCTACTCCTGTGTGAAGCCCTACACCTGATAAAGTGACCGATTTTTTTATTGTTTGCTGCTTGGTATTCATGCTTTTTCTTCGCTCGTACTATTTGGTCGGCAAATTTAGCATTTTTTCCTCAAGTTGTTTTAATCTGATATTTAAATCAGGCAAGTTTTTATATAATATATTACTGTCGTCCGAGTAATTTTTAAAAGGAGCAAAAATGTTTGATTATACTCAAACTTCAAGCTTTTTAGTTCACAATGAAAAACACCCCTCTGTGTCTCTCCTCAAGGGGAGAATCGCGACTATCCCCTTGAGGGGATTATAGGGGTGTATCCCCTTGAGGGGATTATAGGGGTGTTTTTCTCACAGAAATAAATACAGCA
>JGI24005J15628_10001751_pt1 | contig 11459 bp, 13 predicted proteins | sample LinPmetageLP40_FD_15628 | JGI IMG/M metagenome (IMG submission 15628) | reverse complement strand
ATACTATATCAATTAAATAAAAAAGATCATTTTAATAATCCATGTACTGATTATTTATCTAATAAAGATTATTTAGTTCATATGATTCCACATCATCAAGTTGCTATAGATATGTGTAATTTAATGATTCCTTTATCTAAAAGTAAAACTATTCAACATATTTATAGAAATATAATTTTTAATCAAAAAATAGAAATTATGCTAATGAATCAAGTTCTAAAAAATATACCTAATATATCAAATAATTATGATATAATATTTAGAGATAATAAGTTTTTAACTTCAATATCAAATATTAAAAAATCAAAACCTGAAAATTATTATTGCGATCCATTATTTTTTAAACCTGATGATCATAGTGATCATATGAATCATATGAAGCATACAGATAAAAGTTTTTTAGAACATATGATTCCTCATCATCAAGTTGCTATAGTAATGAGTGAAAGATTATTAAAACATACTAATAATACACATATGATACGTTTATGTTATGACATAATAACTGCACAACGAGGTGAAATATTACAAATGAATTATATTTTAGATTATTTAAATAAACATAAAATAGAGTTTTTACCAATTTATTATTAAAATCTAATATATTTATATATGTTTGGAAATATAAGTAATTTTAATAAAGTTAGCGATTATTTGCCAATTTTTAATGGTGTATTAGTAAGCGAATTAATTATTATATTATTGGTTCATGTTGGTTTTTTTAAAAGTTTTTATTTAAAAAAATGGTATTTAGATTTTAATATTTCAGCAGTTATAATGGATGTATTTATTTTAGTAATAGGGTTTATAATAACTAGATATTTATATAAAAAGGTGTTTAAGGATTACAAATTATGGAAATTTATATTACTATTTTTAGTAATACAAATAATTCATGATATTTCATTCTATATATTATTTGAATATATAATTCCAAAAGGTAGTAATACAGTAATTGATTTATTTAAAAAATATGGAAAAGAGGTAAGGTCAGGAGCAATAATAGGCGATTCATTTATGGTAATAATAAGTTCAATTATGGCAGCATTATTAGTAACTAAAAATTTAAATTTTAATATTATAGCATGTATTTTAACAGTTTATATAATTCCATATCTTATATTTTAAATTAATAAGTTTATTATAATGTTTTTTTTTATAATATGTTATTAATATGTTTTTCTATTTATTACAACATTCTACTTTGATAGAAAAAGAACTTGATAAAAATGCCAAAATAACTAAAATATTTTTATATGGTGGTATTTCTTATATAGTATTACACGCTACATTATTTATAGGAGGAGAAGATGCGTTATTATATAGTTTAAAAAAATATTTTTGGTTGTTTTTTATATTAGATATTATTACAATCATATTGATAAACAATAAAGAAATAGATTTAAATTCTATTTTAAAAAGTATAAAAAATAATTTAATAAGTAGTCCAAATAAACAAATTAATAATGTAGTTAATAATCCAATTAAAAGCACATTAAAAAAAAAAAATAATAGTATAAATAATGTAGTAAAGACTGAAAAAAAAGTATCATTTGCTGAAGATAATGAATATACATCTGATAGTGATTCAGATATAGGAACTGATATAGATTTTGAGGAATTTAAACAATCTTTAAATTTATAAATAAGTTTTATAATCAAAAGATGTTATACAACATTGTTCTGTATCATATTCTAATTTAATTTTTTCATTGAGCGTAATATTTCTTGATAGTTTATAAAATAAAGAATTGAAAGTATCAAGTGTAATTACATTTGTTTCTAATTCTTTTTTTAAAAATTCTTCAATTTTTTTTGTTTTAAGTTTAGTTTCAAGTTTATTCCATGGTCTAGAATAAATATTAATAACTTTACTATCCATAAATTTTTCAAGTCTTTTAACATTATTTACAAGAACATTTTCTATAGAATTTGTTTTAGTTTCTATTGTTTTAGAATTAGAATTTATCGAATTAAGTTCATTTTGAATATCATTTAAACTCATTTATAAATGAATACTTAATTTATTCTTAGGTTGTTTTATATATAACCTATTAAATAATAATATATGTCTATTAATTTTAATTTATAACTATCATTAATTAAATAGTTATTTAGATATATATTTTGATAATGTTTATTATAGTTATAAATATCATTATAAATAGATAAAGATTCATGTTTAAATAAATCTAGATATTGTATTGTGTTAAAATCTGGTATATCAGTATAAAAATCAAGAATTACAATAAATAAGTTATTTTTATAGATATTTATTATTTCTGATATATTTTGTTTTTTAATATTAAATTCTTTAGATATTGATTCTAAATTAATTTTTTTATATTTAGTTGGGATTACAAATGAATGTTTTGTTTTGTAAAATAGTTTAGTTTTATTCAAATTTAATAATTTGTTACTATTAATTTTACAATTTGAACTAATAAAAATAACATTTTTATTATTATTATTATTATTTGTAATAATTCTATTTTTTCTTTTTATTTTCATATTTAAATCTTATTAATAATTAATGATAGTAATATTTTTTTTAGTATTAATATTAATAATATTGTTTTTATATTTAAAGATACAAAATGAATATTTCAATTCTATTCCAGTAGATACAATAGATTCAGTATCTAAATATGAATGTAATCTAATTATAGATACTATACTAGATGATATTAATAAAAAATATAATAAACATTTAGTTAGAGGAAATTTAGATAGAATTGAGAAAAATGTAGAAAATGATAAATTAAATTATAAGATAAATGTATTTATTTATAATAAAGATAAAGACACAAATAAAAAAGTTTTTTTTGATGTTGATTATAATAATAAACATATCATACTTAATAGTATAAAAAATGGCGATTCTAGAGAAATACTAAATATAGAAAGAGATGCTATTCCTGCTCGTGGTTCAATTATATTTAAACCTCGTGTAAATATGGATACTGTAAATAAAAATAATGAATTAAAAAATAATTTTAGTCATGTATCATTTAAAGAATGTCCATTTAAAATGGTAAATAGAACTAAACATATATTAGATAAAGAATCACAAAAATATGATAACAAAAGAAATGTGTTTAATTATGATAATAGAATATCAATGTGGGATTCATTTGGAATACCTATTATATCTGAAGATAATAGAGTTATAAGAAACACACCTAAATTTATTGTTAGTAATTTTAGAGCAGAGAATGATTTATATCATTGGCTTTTTGATCCCGCACAGGATTCTGCTAGTAGACCTATAGGAACTTAATTATATTATATTTTATAAATAATAGCAAATATTTTTTTAAGATGATTCTTATTATTTGGATAATTATTATTAATGCGTGTTAATGTTGTATAAATTAGATCATTTTCAGATTTTAATTTATTATATTTATAATACATATCTTTGAATAAAATATAGTTCTTTTCACGTTGTTCTAATAAACTTAATATCTGATTATCTATTTCATTAATAGAATGTATTATTTCTTCAAATAGTTCATTTTGTAATTTACTAAAATTAGGTTGTTCTTCTTCTATAATTTCCATTTATTAATTTATTAAAATTATTTTTTTAAATTTAAATTTGTTTAAAGTATAATCATAAAATTGATTTAATATAAAGATAAATTATGAGAATTAATTAATTAAATGGATGAAGATTTATTCAATATAATAAATGATATATTTATAAATAATGAATTAGAAGCACATAATTTGTATGATAATACTATCTATGAAGAAATAAAAATTATGATTTTAGATATTTATACACAAATTATTCCAATGAACACAAGTGATGATGTAATTATGGTTGAGAAGGAAATTGATAAATTATTATATCAAAGACAACATATGGTAAAAGATCCTGTTTATAATGAATCTGATTTATTATATTTTGAATCTAAAATAAAATATTTGGAAAAAATTCCTCAACCTGAACAACGTAGTGAAGAATGGTATATTTTTAGAAATAATAGATTAACAGCAAGTGATTTTTATAGTGTTATAGATAAAGGATCAATATCACGCAGAAATGAATTAATTATGAAAAAATGTGGTGAAGAAATGCCATTTTTAACAAATGCTGCTATATTACATGGTATAAAGTTTGAAGATATGGCAATTAAAATATATGAAAAACAAAATAAAGTCATAGTAAACGAATTTGGTTGTTTACCACATCCAATTATTCCATTTTTTGGCGCTTCTCCAGATGGTATAGTAAGTTATGAAAGCGAAAATAAAAATTATGTAGGTAGGATGTTAGAAATAAAATGTCCTAAATCTAGAAAAATTACAGGTATAATACCTGATGGTTATTTTGCTCAGATTCAGGGACAATTAGAGGTATGTGATTTAGAATATTGTGATTTTTTAGAATGCGATTTTCAAATGTACAAATCAGAATCTGATTTTTTTAAAGATGAAATAAGAGAAAAAGGTATAATTCTTGAGTTTTATGATTTAAAATTAAAGAAGAATATAAATTATTATGCCAATGATGAGGATATTAAATCATATGATATATTTAAAAAATGGGAAGAATCACATATATCAAAAATATATGATAATGATGATTTAGAATATTTAACAACAACGTTTTGGTATTTAAATAAATTAAATGTTGTTTTGGTTAAAAGAGATAGAGACTATTTTACTAAAAATTATATAAATATTAAAAATTTTTGGGATGAAGTATTAAAATATAGAGAAATTGGTATAAAATCATTAAAGGAACTAAAAAAATCTAAATATAAACCATATAAAGAGAAAGAATTAAATTTTATTGATTAATAAATATAATCATATACAATATTTGGCGTTTCTAGTAAATACTTACTATCAAGATTCATTTTTTTTGCTAATAATGTTGTAAGATGATGATATACTTCTCTAAGAGCAACTGTATCACTCATAGCTCTATGTGTTCCTGGATTAATATTAAAATATTTAGTAATATTTTTTAATGAATGACTTTTAATATTAGGTAGAAGTTTTTTACATAAATTTAATGAATCAATAAAATGGATATGTTTATATTCAATATTTTTATTTTCAGATATATTATATTTTTTAATGGCTTCTAATAAGAATAATTTATCAAAACTATCACAATTATGGGCTACTAAATAAATGTTTTTAGTCTTCATATCATAATTGATAAAATTCATAATATTTAAAATATGAGTCTTTATATCTGTTTTTGTTTCTAATTCATCTGGATGAATTCCAGTAATATCTGTAATTTTTTTTTCAAATTTTTTATTTGGATTAACTAAATCTGTTATAAATGTATTATTTTTATATGATTCTTCATCTTCTAAATTATATGTTTCAGCTTCTTCTTGAATAAATGAGTATTCAATAATTTTATCATGATATGGATTTAAACCAGTAGTTTCAAAGTCGAAATAAATTAAATCACTATAATCTTTAGGATTTTTATTTTCTGGAAAAAGGTATTTAATAATATATGCGAATGGCCATAGAAAAGTATACATGTTTATTAAATAATATATATTTTTATTTAAATCAATTTTAAATAAAATTTTTAATTAAAATATTTTTTAAATATATCTAAACAAATGACGGATAATATTATTAACAAAATGGAATTAGATTATGTTACAAAAAGAGATGGAACAAAAGAAGAGATACAGTTTGATAAAATTTTAACACGAATTAAAAAGTTATCTGAGACACTTACTATAAATCCTTCAAAAGTAACACAAAAAGTATGCGCTCAAATTTATCCTAATATACATACATCGGAAATTGATGAGTTAGGGGGACAAATATGTGCTTCTTTATCAACAGAACATCCAGATTATGGAAATTTAGCATCTAATATAGTTATATCCAATCATCATAAAAATACATCACCATCATTTACAGAATGTATTAAAGCATTATATGAAGAAGATTTAATTAGTAAAAAAATTTATAATATAGTAAAAACTTATAGAGCAAAATTAAATGATGTAATAGATTGTAATCGTGATTTTGATTTAGATTATTTCGGATTTAAAACATTAGAAAAAAGTTATTTAATGAAAATTAATGGAGAAGTTGTTGAGAGACCACAATATATGTTTATGCGTGTATCATTAGGAATTCATTTTAATGATATTAAAGAAGCAATAGAGACCTATAACTATATGTCTAAGAAATATTTTACACATGCTACACCTACATTATTTAATTCAGGAACACCTAGACCACAATTATCATCTTGTTTTTTATTATCAATGAAAGATGATAGTATTGATGGAATATTTTCAACATTGAAAGATTGTGCTTTAATATCTAAATGGGCAGGTGGTATAGGATTACATGTTCATAATGTTAGGGCAAAAAATAGTAAAATCCGAGGAACAAATGGAATATCTAATGGATTAGTTCCTATGTTACGAGTTTTTAATAATACAGCCCGCTATGTTGATCAATGTATAAAACCTGAGTCATTAATTTATACTACACATGGACCTTTAAAAATACAAGATGTAACTATTAATGAGACTGAAGTATATAATTTAAATGGAGAAGTAGAAATTATAGAGAATGTATTAGAACATCCATATTCAGGAGAATTAATAAAATTAAAAATACAACATAGTATAGATAATTTGGAAATAACAGGAGAACATCCATTGTATATTTTAAAAAATCAAAAACGAGGGTTAAATTATAGTACTATTAAAAATAGACTTGATAAAAAATTAATTTCATTTGATTGGATTAATGCTAATGAAATTACAAAAGATGATATGGTAGTTTTTTCAATTCCGTCTTATAGTAAAGATATAGAGAGTATTACAAAAGAGGATTGTTATATTTATGGTGTAATTTTGGGTGATGGGTGTATGAATAATAAAGATAAAAATGGTTATATTAGTTTACATAGTATTAATAAAAAACATATTTTAGAGTATGTTGAAAGATATTTTAATAGTAAATATATAGAATATAGAATTGAAACTAATAATTTAACAACACGAATTTATTGGAATAAAACTATTAATATGCCATTTAGATATAATGATGTTTATGATTTAAATAAAGAAAAATATTGTCATTATCGTTGGTTAAATCTACCTATTGAGAAAAGTAAATATATAATTAAAGGTCTTATAGATACAGATGGATGTATTGGAAATGAACTAGTATTTGATAGTACATCTAGAAATTTAATAGAAAGTGTGAGATTTTTATGTTTAAAATTAGGATTATTAACAAGTGGATATGAAAGAAATAGGATAGGACAGACTCATGAAACTTATAATGGTAATATAATAACTAATAAAAAAATAAGTTATACATTAAGGGTTCCTAAAACAAAAGAAATATGTGATTTATTAAAAATAAAATATGAGTCCCAATATTTTAAATTCTTAAAATATAATAACTTTCTTTTATCAAGAATTACTGATATATCTAATACACAATATGATGGAACATTATATGATTTACAATTTAAAAAGGAACATAATTACTTATTACATACAGGATTAATACATAATGGTGGCGGGAAGCGTAATGGATCATTTGCTATTTATATTGAACCATGGCATAAAGATATATTTGATTGGTTAGTTCTTAGAAAGAATCATGGCAGTGAAGAAGAAAGGGCAAGAGATTTATTTTATTCTATGTGGATGCCTGATTTATTTATGGAAAGAGTAAAAGAAAATGGTTCTTGGACATTATTTTGTCCTGATGAAGCACCAGGATTATCAGATTGTTATGGTGATAATTTTAAAGAACTTTATTTGAAATATGAATCAGATAAACAATATAATGGAGAAACAATTGAAGCCAGAAAATTATGGTTTGCTATATTAGAATCACAAATTGAAACTGGAACCCCATATATATGTTATAAAGATGCTGCTAATAAAAAATCAAATCAACAAAACTTAGGTACTATTAAATCTAGTAATTTATGTACTGAGATAATAGAATATTCATCACCTAAAGAATATGCTGTATGTAATTTAGCATCAATTGCTTTATCTAAATTTGTTAATATTGAAACTAATAAATTTGATTATGAAATGTTATATAATGTTACAAAAATTATAACCAAAAATTTAAATAAAGTGATTGATGTTAATTATTATCCTATTCCAGAATGTGAGTTATCAAATAAATTACATAGACCGATGGGTATAGGTGTCCAAGGATTAGCAGATGTATTTGCTTTAATGAAAGTAGGGTTCGATAGTGATATAGCAAAACAAATAAATGAAGAAATATTTGAAACAATTTACTATGCTGCTGTTGAGACATCATTAGAAATAAGTATAAAAAGAGAAGAATATATTAAACAAATTAAAATTTTAATAAAAAAAATAGAAAATATAGATAATGTTAATATAAGTCCGAATGATATGTCTGAAATGAAAAAGGATTTATCAGCATTAAAAAAGATATATAAACCTATTAAAGAAGAATTAAATAGAGAAAAATATTTAGGAAGTTATTCTAGTTTTGAAGGAAGTCCAATGAGTAAAGGTATATTTCAATTTGATTTATGGGGTGAAAAAGGTAGTAACAGATATGATTGGGAAGCACTGAGATCTAAAATTAAAAAACATGGTATAAGAAATAGTTTATTACTAGCACCGATGCCTACTGCGTCAACATCACAAATATTAGGAAATAATGAGTGTATTGAACCATTTACATCTAATATATATTTACGTAGAACACTAGCTGGTGAATTTGTTGTTATAAATAAATATTTAATAAAAGATTTAATTGAGTTAAATTTATGGAATGAAGATATTAAAAATATGATAATTAAAGATAATGGTAGCGTTCAAAATATAAGCAATTTACCGGAACATATTAAAAATATATATAAAACAGTATGGGAAATTGGTAATAAACAATTAATTAATATGGCTGCCGACAGAGGTAAATATATATGTCAATCACAAAGTTTAAATTTATTTGTTGAAAAACCTGATTTTAATAAATTATCAAGTATGCATTTTTATTCTTGGTCTAAAGGATTAAAAACGGGTATATATTATTTACGAACAAAACCTGTTGCTCAGGCGCAACAATTTACTATCGAACCGGAAAAAAAAAAAACGAAATTTGTATGTAAAAAAGATGATCCAGATTGTTTAATGTGTGGATCATAAATAAAATATATTATTAATATAAATGTTAAAAAAAAAACCATCAATTAAAAAGAAAAAAAAACCATCAATTAAAAAGAAAAAAACACAATTGGTTAAAAAGAAAAAAACACAATTGGTTAAAAAGAAAAAAACACAATCGTTTAAAAAGAAAAAAACACAATTGGTTAAAAAGAAAAAAACACAATTGGTTAAAAAGAAAAAAAAAACACCAGTTAATAATAAAATAGATACTAATATAATTACAAAAAAAGGATATTGTGAAGCAAGTATTTTGGATGAGAATGATGTTGAAGATCCATGCGATATTCATAAAAGTTTGAATGAATGTGAAAATGAGACAAAAGATACAAATTTTTGGAGAAGTTATGATTGTAAATGGAAAGAATAAATAAAATATTTATATATAATATAAATGGTATCATCATATTCATTAATAATATTACTTGTATTATGTTTTACAATAAATCCTTTTATAAAAAAATATGCTTCAAAGAATGTATCATCATATGAATATATTTTTATTTATCAAATATTTATTGTTGCATTTATATTTGTATACTCAATATATTTATTACAAACAAATTGTTGCCAAATAAATTGTTATAAAAAAATGTCTAATAAAGAGATGCTTTGGACGGTTTTAGCTGTTATTAGTGGTATGTTTGGTTCAATTATAATGTTGAATTTAGTAAAACGAACGGATGTATCTTATTTGATTCCCAATATACAAGGAATTGTAATATTATTAGGAGCTCTTATAGGATATTTTATATTTAAAGAATCATTTAATAAATTTAAAATAATTGGAATAATACTAATATTTTTAGGTATATTAAGTATAAATTATGGTAAGTTAACATCCAGTTAACCATTGTGTGTTATTATATAATTGATTCATTTTGTTAGAAATATTATTTTTTGGATTTTTTTTTGAATTATCTTTTAAATTTTCTTTTAAATTTTCTTTCGAATTATCTTTTGATAATTTAATTGTATTCATATTATAATATAATATAATATAATATAGTTTTAAATAAACTATTTAAACATTATTTAGCATTATAATTCATATATAAAAATGGAAAATAGAGCAGAAAAAATAGATCAATCAATGGAAACTAATAATTCCATTGATTACAACACAATCATCACTGAATCATTTGATGATTTAAATATTAAAGATAATTTATTAAGAGGTATTTATGGTAATGGTTATGAAACTCCTAGTGCTATACAACAAAAGGCTATAAAACCAGTTATTGATGGATGTGATATTATAGCGCAAGCACAATCAGGAACAGGTAAAACAGCAACATTTTGTATTGGTTTACTAGAGAGAATTGATGAAACTAAGAATGAAACACAGGCAGTTGTTTTAGCTCATACAAGAGAATTAGCATTACAAATAGAATCTGTTTGTAAAAATTTATCACAATATATGAATGTTTCTATTAATTTATCTGTGGGAGGAACAACTGTTAGAAATAATATAGATGAATTATTAAAAAATCCACACATAGTTATAGGAACTCCGGGAAGAGTATTAGATATGATTAATAAAAAGGCATTAGACACCAGAGATCTAAGATTAATGATATTAGATGAGGCAGATGAAATGTTATCAAAAATATTTTCAAATCAAATCTATGATATATTTAGATTTTTGCCTAATAATATTCAAGTTGGATTATTTAGTGCTACAATGACACCTGAATTTTTCCGTATATCTAAATGTTTTATGAGAAATCCAGTTAAAATTTTAGTTAAAGATGAGGATTTAACTTTAGAGGGAATTAAACAATTTTATATAAATTTGGAACATAATGAATTTAAATATGAAACATTATGTGATTTATATGATTTATGTTCTGTTTCACAGACTATAATATATTGTAATTCCAGAACTATGGTTGAAGAATTATATAGAAAATTAGGTGAAGATAATTTTTCATGTGTTTGTATGCATGGTGATCTGTCACAAGATGAACGGAATAAGATTATGGAGGAATTTAGAAATGGTACTTCACGAATTTTAATTTCAACTGATTTATTATCTAGAGGAATAGATGTTCAACAAGTATCATTAGTTATTAACTATGATATACCAAATAATATTGAAAGTTATATTCATAGAATAGGGAGAAGTGGTCGATATGGACGTAAAGGAACTTCTATTAATTTTTTAACGAGATATGATATTAAAAAAATGAAAGATATAGAAGAATATTATCATACAATTATTGAGGAATTGCCTGAAAATTTTAAATTATAAATAATTATATTATATTA
>JGI24005J15628_10001749_pt1 | contig 11462 bp, 9 predicted proteins | sample LinPmetageLP40_FD_15628 | JGI IMG/M metagenome (IMG submission 15628) | reverse complement strand
GACGCACTAGCGAGCGAGTCTTCAAGCCATTCAAATGTCCTAGCCGATATTTTCTCAGATTTAATAAGAGAAAAAAATGGCGTATCAGTGGGTGATATGTCGGTTATCAAATCTGACACATCTTCTTTTTGACCAACTTGGTCGTATGTTGAATATAAACTCATAGTATTTTACCTTCTTACAGTTTGGGGTTATTCAGCCCATCGAGACATAATCGCGTCTGCAATGTCGTCAAGGTCATTACCACGACTCGCGCTATTCCTAAGTTTATCTATAGCAGCTTTTTGCTTTGCTGCTGTTCGATCAACTTTTGTTGGAGGAGCTTTTTTCGCACGTAAAGTTTTAACAGGGGGAGCCTTCTGCTTTTTAGCGGTTGCAACTTTCTTACCAGCATCAAAAAGTCGGGCTTTGTTCAAAAGCATTATTACCGAAGGATCGGTATAGCCATTGACATCAGCCTCTGGAAGTCCAACAGAAATCGCGTACTGACGTATCTCGTTGTAAAGATCATTCGACCAATCAGGCACTTTCTCTTTTAGAACTTTCACACACTCCACAGCGGCTTGCTGCTTCGCTTCGTTTTGCTGTTCTTTCAGTTTTCCGTAAAAACCTTCAGCTTCTTCAGTTAAAAACTTCAAGTCTTGCTCTGCTTCCTTTGCATCTTTGCGAAGTGCCGCAAAGTCGTCGGGAGTTAGCTGCCGAGAGGCAACCAACATATCGACTTCTTCATAAGGCTTAAAACGCTCTTTTGCTCGGTCTAGCATTACACGTAATGACGCATCTGCACGTTCCAGACTTTCATTTGCCTGTTTACGCTGGGCTGCGGTTTCTTGAGACTTTCTTGTTAAAGCTGCTTCTTGGCCGTAAAGACGCTTGAGGTCTTTCACAGATACCCGTTCAGTGTTACCGTCAACAACGACTTCAACCAGAGCATCTTCCGCTAACGGTAGAGGCTCTTCTTCGGTTTCTTCGTTGGCTTCGGTTTCGCCTTTTTCGGGGTCTGCTTCTGTCTCTTCATCTATTACTTCCTCTTCAGCTTCAAGTTCAGATTCATCCTCTGTCTCGACGAGGGTTTCATCTTCTGCCTCTTGGGTTTGATCCGATAGCTCAGAAGTTTCTTCTTCTTGAGCGTCTTCCCATCTGCCTAGAATGGCATCTGCTGCATCGTCAATGTTGTGATGCAGTATGCGTGAATCAGGGGTTTGCTGGACGTTATCTTTATCAGACATGATCCTCTCCATCTTCAAGTTGATTAGCGGTTACTAAAATTTCATCTTTAATTTCAACCTTCTGGCGCAAGGTAGAGACAATATCCACAATAGCTTGATAGTGCTGATGTGCAGTTTCTCTCTCCTTAAACTCAGAAGGCTTACTGTTGAAGAACGTGGTGTAGGTTGAATTAAGAAGTTGGTTGATCGTCTGATTAAATACAGGCGTCTCCAACAGAGTCTGGGCGGCTTCACCTTGCTCGATTAGCTCTTCTTGTGACATTTCATCTCCTTGGTAGTGTTGAAAAATTATCCTCTTGGCGAGGCAATCGCTGCGATTTCATCTGCTTGTTGAACAATTGCAAGTTCAGCGGCATCGATGAATTTCTTATGCAACAGTTGAGCTTCTGCAAGATCAACTTCGTCACTAGAAATAGCAAACGCATTCTCAGCTTTCAAAGTCTCTAGCTGTATCTTCATTGCGTCGTTCTGTGCTTGCATCTTTGTCTTGAGTTCAGCTACCTGAGTCTGTCGCTCAGTCACTTCAATTTGCTTCTTGAGCATTTCTAACTGTAGCTCTTCGGCAGGGTTAGGTTGCTCGGGCGGCAACTTGCTAGGCGAAGTTAGGTACTCGGTAACATTCTTCACGCCACTCAGTTCCATAACTTTCTTCATCAAAGCGTACTGGTTCTCGGAGGTGTACATTTTCGACAATTCTGGATCACCTACGAACACCTGATGCATAGCCATGTATTTCCGACTTTCATTTTCCTGTTCGCCATAACCCAGATGCAAACTAATCGAAACATCCCGCCTGTCGGCCCATTTACTTGGATCAACTGGGACAAAATTACCCGCAAGTTCGACCATCTTTTCTTCAGTTTCATTTTCTATTACAAGCTGGTATATCTCTTGATAAAGAGGCTTTAAAAACTGATTCGCGAAGTTGCGCGCTATAATCTTTTGCCGCCCTTGGGACATAGAAGATAACTGCTCGACCATCGCAGCCGAATTTTGCTTGGAGACAGCATCTTTGTTAGTTCCAGTAGAAAGTCTGTTGATACCTGTGGTGTCTTGCTTGTCTTCATCAAGCATTTCAATCGTCTTAAACACAAACGGATTTAAAGGAGCTTGTACCATCGGCATAATAGCGTCGGGGCGAGAGACATTGACCAAACCGCCGACACGGTTGTCAGTCAGTTCTTTAGGATTTGTCAGACCCCCTTTGACTACTGTGTAACGGGGGTTATTAGTAATCATCGCATGATCAAGAATCGAGCGAGTTAGCACAGTTCTGGCATTCTGAGTTGCTATAACTTTGCTTCCAAAGTTTGCTCCAAAAAAAGCATGAGGAGTCTGAAGTGCAGCAAAAGCAATAAAGGGTCTTCTGGATACCTTTGTTTTATCAAGTAAAACATTGCCAGCTTTTGTCACTTTATATAAGTCTGCGACTCCAGACCCCTCAATGTCGATATTGATAAATGCTTCTGTAATTTGTACTGAACGAACCTGATCCTGATAAGCATCAGCGCCAAAACCTCGGCTAGAATTCCCGTGGCGCGCCAGCACCTCTGGATCAGTCTCAAGATCAACGTCACCGTGGTCGCCTATCTCACTTAACAAAGATTCGGAATAACCCTCGTTGCGGAGGTCGCTCAATGTTTTGCGAGTGCGATGGGCGCAGAAGTTAACGTCCTCAAGACTACGCGCCTGTGGCTCAATTAAAAATTCTTCGGGAGCTACGTTTTCAATAATGACTTGGCTGGTGTCGCGGTATAAACAGATTTCGCCACTTACAAGCCCAAATTCATCGGCAGTAGTTTCTTTTAACTCGACGTTATCTTGCGCTAAGAGCATATCAAGCTCATCTGGCGTAAGGTTTTCAAAATACTCAGTGGTGAAATCCGTCTGCTCTTGCCAGAACACTTTTGCTATTCCATTTCGAGCAACAAGGGAATCGTGAATCGCCGTTGCCATCACGGAGTACAAATCGTTCTGTCGAAAAGCGACGTAATCAGCGTATGCTGTACACACATTGGCCTGTGCAACGTCTTCTTCATTTTGTGCATCAAATTTTACAATACCGGAACCACTGCTAAATACTTCAAGCAACTGAGCTTTCATTGACTCGATAGAATCAAAGACATCTTGAGACACATATTTGCTGTTACCATCGTGGGCAGGGCGCGGCAAAACAGCGTTGTAATAATCGACAACTTTTGTACGTTCTTTTGATATTTCAGAATCGTAATAGCCAACTGACCGCCGCACGTTGTCATCGACCAGCGTGACAATCTGCGTATCACTTATCTTTTTGTAGTCGCGTTTTTTTGCCATGTCACACCATCTCTATGTAATATTCATTTGTAGATTCAACAGGCTCCCACGCGCCTTCGTGAACCATGTTTGCAAGTGCAAGAGAAATGACACAATCGTCGTGACATCCTGACTCGGCAGTCATCTGGCCTGTCTCTGTAGCAACATAAGTCATCATCTCGCGTAGAGTCACTTTGCAGTTAATTTCGATTTCGTTTTCGCGCACAGCCGCACGGAGTTGGTCAATAAGGAGGGGCTTACTTTTTGACGTAGTTGTCCAGCCCAATTTGACAGTCTCTCGATCAGTTATTGAATCGTGCTTTACTTCAGTGTAGAAATTGGGGTAAGCCATATCTTTACCGAGTCTTGTACAAGTCAAGATGCCGTGAGAATTGTTTTCGACACAAATAAAGGCATCGTTAAAATAAGTACCGAGGGCAAAAAGAACTTCAGCGAAATAATCGGGATGGACATGACCGCGCCAAACGCCTACCTGACGTTTTTTAGAGTCAAGGATTTGAGCAACGCTGTAATCCCCTCCGACTCCCATGCTTGTGTCCGCGCCAATGACGTATTGCTCGCCTTCTTCGTGATTCATAAACGTAGTCAGTTCGCCGCGAGCATTGTGTAACCAATCGTCGCCTTCCAGTGCCATACGCTCTTTTACGTCTTTTGAGTCTTCAATCATCTGTAAAAGTTTCTCTGGATTGAACACTGGGCGACCAGACGTTCTAAAAGCCACATCTGCCGTATCGGGATATTCTTGATTCCAAAGATCGAGGCCGTTCTGGGCAATCTTCCGTCGTCTGAACATAAGCTGTCCGTCCGTCAAATTGTGAATCTCTACCAGCTTTTCTTCTTCCGGTGTCTTCTCGAAATGATCTGTGACTTTCTCGGAATATTGTGGATCAACAAACCAAGGAATGAACACTGGAATGTAGCCGTTAGTGCCATCGACAGCGCCTTTCCACATATCGTAAAAAACGCCAGAAACACCATTGGCAGTGCTTTCAACAAAAATGGCAGTTCCAGAAACATTGGGTACGGCCTGAGTCAGTCCGTTCCAGTTGTCTTGTGCAGATGATCGTTGCCAAAACGCAAGCTCAGAAGCATGAACGTGCGTCAGAGTCTCCCCGCGCCCGATGGACTCACCACCAGCCGTGCTGACAATAAAGCTACTGTCGAGAACATCAAAAGTAAGCTCCCGACGGCTGGAGTATTTTGTGTGTGGCTTGAGGATTTCTGGACAGTGTTCGTGGTATCGCTTTGTCATGTCAAAAAGTGCGCGGGTGCTGTCGCTTGCATGGGTGACAACCATAGCCTTACAAGCTGGACGCTGACTCACCGAGTAGTAAAGATATGCACCAATCTGGGTGCTTAATCCAAGCTGCCGAGCCTTCAGTATTACTACCCTTATTTTACCTTCGGACTTTAGTTGGTTCTCAATAGCATCTGACAATATTGTCTGAGCATTGTTTAACACCAATGGTTTTATCTGTCCTTCCTTTGTGCGTATTTTTAACGCTGATTTGGAGTAAAAAGGGAAGTTTTCATATAGCTTTTTACGGATAGCCCGTAGTCGATTGTTCATCTGATGATTTCTCCTCATCTACAAGGAGGCTCGACAGAAAATCTTCTGCTTTGCTAATAGAAACGTCCGTTTTTGCTACAGGCTTTGACTTAGTAAAATCCAAAACTAGTCGGGCAGCAGCAAGCCGCTCTCTCGTTTCGCCGTCAAGCCTGAGAATGCTAACAGCCGTTTCTAAAGCCTCTCTTTGGTAGTCATCTTCGATGTTGTGTTCTTTAGCCATAAGTTCCACCATTCGTTTCGCATATTGTTTAGCTTCGGCACGGAAAGGGGCAATGGACTCTCTTGTGTGTCCATCGGGAACCCCCTTTGGCCGACCTCCATTCTTCCTTGGTTTCGTAGCCCACTGACGGCGTAGCGCACGGCCTTCTTCTGTTTGCATCATTGTATGAAAATAGTTATTTTCCTTTGCCCGAGCTTGTCGAGGCTGGACTAGAGTTTTTTTTGGAGCTTTTGCGCGCTGTTTTCTTGATTCCAAACTGTATCTCCTGTTGTTTTTTTGCTTCCACAAGGCGATCAACNAAGATGCCTTCGACTATCTCGCGTGTACTTACGCAAGTCGTACAATAAAAATCTGCGGGNAGCGCAAAATGCATATCTTTAAATATTTGATTTTTTTGGTCTGGACTCAGTAGTGGGCTTGCGTCTACCTTTTCGATAGACGTAAGCACNTCTACAAATTGNATTGCAGTGACGTTCATTAAGTTCTCCTTGGGGGTGTGGTTCCTACATTTGCTGTNGGCGTACTNTTTGAAGATATGGAACGATGAACTTATTAATTAAATCTTGGGGTACGCCCTGNGATTTTAATTTTGTCATCTCGTTATCAAAGACAATTAAAATATTGTTATTTTGAGGCGCTTTGAATATTTCTAAGGTGCTAATTAATTGGACTTTTTGTACTGGAGTTATTTCACTCTGGCTTGCTGCATTGATTTCGTTAATAGCCCTTTGAACAAACTCTATATTCTGATTTTTACCCCGTTCCGCAGCAGCAGAAAGACCAGACGAATTAGCCGCAGGTTCCACAGCATTGAAAACTTGTCTATCTGGTTGGGCTTTTCTTAACTTGATTAATTCTGGGTTGTTGTCCAGAAAACTGTTGGTCAGTTGAATTGTAGAAGAAAAATCAGTAAATTCTGGAGTGATTCCTTCATTAATATTTGTAATAATTGATTTTAAGTCAGCAGCAATGAGTTTTGCCGAAGGATTTGGATCGTTATTTAATTGGGCAATCATTAACGGAAGGACTTGAAAAATACCTTGCCGATCTAAACCAGTCCCGAGGCTAAATTTCCCTTCGGGGCTTGTGTTATCTACATTACGTCCAGAGGGATCTTGTGCATTTACAAATGCGCGGGTACTAGCAACAGTTTCTGCTTTTTTGGCATCTTGGAGTGCTTTAGACTTCAGCACAGCCTCTTTTGCTAATACTTTTGTCTGTCTCTCTTGCGCCACAGCTTTTACCGCAGCAACTTTCGCAGCCTCTTTTTTCAAGTTCTCTTGCTGCACGTACTCAAGATAAGATGGCGCGGTTGTTGTGGGTAGATTGCCTTTACCAGCGTTATCTTTTACATACTTTGCGACACGGCTGCGCCGCCCCGTTAGGCTATCAATCAAACGCCCTGCGGCTGCGCCACCCCCTTGGTAGAGTACAGAAGTGCCGCCAGTGCTGGCCGCAAGACCCCCTGTACCCAAAGCGCGAAGCTGATCAAAGGGGGATGTAGGTATATACTGACTGTTGCCAGTGGCAAACGGGAAGAGAGCATCGGTGTATTGGCTTATACCCCCCTTCAGCCCAGTGTTTACCACTTTTGTCAATTCGTTCATCTCGCGCATACTATTCAGAAGCGATTGGCCTTCACCCCATTGGCCCACAAGATTTTCAACAGATTGGAAGTCGGCTGCATCGACAGTGTTTTTGACTTTGTTTTTGGCTTTGTCAAAAGCTACTTTCACTTCCATTTTAGAACGAAGTGTTTGTAAATCGTCTTTCTCTTTGTCTGTTTTAACTAGCTGGCTTAGGATGTCGAAGTGCGTTTTCATCTCTCCTACGATGTCTTTATGAACGCCATCAAGGGCATCACGAGCGGACAAAGAGTCAGACGAATTAACATTTTTTAGATCGTAGCCCATATCAGATTTGGCGAGTAACTTGTCAGCCAACGATGCAGCCGCCGCCAAGTCTGCTGCTTGATTTTCACCAAGGGCCGCACGTTTGGCGGCTCTACCTGTACCTACGACAGTCTGCGCTGCTAAAGCATTTGTACTACCAAGGGCAGCACTTTCAATGCCTCTATCAATCAACTCGTCTTTTGTGTACTGACCCCCTTGGATTGCAGCACTGCCCATCGCTAACGCATCTTGAGCAACCTCTGTACCAGCTTCTATACTGGTCTTTTTCAATACTTCTGCCGCAGCACCTCCAAAGCCTCGACTACGAAGCGTGTCGGCCATCTGTGAAGCAGTCATATTTTTTAATGCAGAGGGAGACAGGACTTTACTCGCACCAAAGCGGTCAAGTATCGAACTAATGACACCAGCGCCAATCGCTAGAGTCTCGTCGTAATCCCCTAATTTTTGCTCTTGCTCAAAGGCCGCTGCACCAGTATTTAAAGCAGCGCCCCCGAGCAAAGTAGACCCACCTATTGCCAAAGCCGCTGGCATAGAAACAGGCGCGACCGCTGCGGCTGATATACCACCAATCAAAGCAGTGCCACCAGATACAGCATTTTCTTGAGTCTTTTCGGCCAGCCATCCTAGCGCACCTTCGTAGCCTTGTGTATTCCAAGTGTCGCGGAGAGTTGAAGTGTATTTGGGGGTGTAGCCACCTTGTTGGATATCTTTGTCTTGCTGGGCTACGGTCTGTGAACCAAAATCTTCAACTTGCTGTACGCCTGTCTGCCTACCTACAGCCTCAATACCTTTACCAACCATACGCTGCGCTTGATCTACGGAGTATCCAAGCGGCCCGTCTTGTGGGACGCTGGGTTGAGAAGGCTGGCGCTCTGGTATTATTGGTATTGCAGCAGATACAGCTTGGGGCGCAGCACTGGACTGCCTCAACTTTTTGAGTGCCTGTCCTATTGTTTGTGCAGCTTGTACATCCCCAGCTTNATCTGCGGATATAATCGCTTGTTCAAGTCGCATAACTTCAGACATAAGTTACCTCAATTACTGGGTGTATTTATCGATGGCAGCTTGCTCGGACGGAGAATAAACAGAGGGACGATTGACACCCGCTGCATTGATCGTTGCCCCAGTCATGTAATCGACTCGAATGTTATTTACAAGACGGTTGTGAATCCTAGCAAGTGCGTCACGCCGATCTTTTATGTACGCCTTCCACTTGGCTTCGCTCTGGGTCATTTTTGGTTGTGGCTCTTTAAATAACAGCATCTCTTTGTCAGTAATAGCACCTTTCGTCTTTGCTGTGTTCCGCAAAGTTTCATTCAAAGTTATTTGCTGCATCTGGCTGCGGAGGAGGGCGCGCCGTGATCGGACAGGGTCGTCGGATTGATTGTCTAGCGCAGATCCAGCCGTGCCGTCAAACGGCCCCGTAACTGTGTCGCCAAACTCATCAAGACTGGACAATACCATGTCCATTGAGGCTATTTCTTCTGCATATTGGTTTGCAGTAGCTGTGTTTTCCAACTGTTGTTTTATTTCCGCATTAGAAAGATTAACACCCGTTGCAGAAGCGTCAGCAGCTAACTTGTCGTACTCAAGCTGGAGATCGGAATCGTATTTATCTTCGCCTCTGTTTTCATTTTTGATAGCGCCGTACTCTTTTGCACCCGCTGAGAAAGCCGCCAAAGCACCTTTATCAGCACCTCCCATAATTGCACCGCCCATTCTTATAAGACTCTCAGATAAGTCTACGCGACGGCGAGGTATGTTAGTGCCTGTGTTATTTCGCTTGTTATCTGTCTGACTACCAGAGCGGTCAACTTGAGAGGCGTCAGCTATTGCTAACTGGGCCGCATTTGGAGAACGCCGCGCACCACCGACGCGCAGCGACGAATTTTGGGGGAAAACAGAATTATATTCTGTGTTGTAAAACGCAGAGTCTGCTGGAAAAATTTGTCCGGTGTTTACATTGCCTACGCTGTCGGTAGTAAGTGTCGCATCTGGAGATATTTGCGGAGTAAGTACCGGCACAACAGTGGAAGTAGAAACCCCAGTAGGAGCTACTGGCACTTGTGTTAAAGCCCCCGAAATTGTTTCAGCAGTGTTGTCATAAACACTCTGGGCAGATTCCCCGAGTTCAGCCAAGGAGCCTTTTGAATCAGGGCCAAAAATATCACCGCGAAGACCTCTTGCAGAGTTATAAAGATCAGACTGTCCTACATCTACCAGCAAATCGTTGTAAGCGTCGCCAACAGGAGTACCCCCGTCCCTGTACCGTACACCTTGGCTAGTGTCTTCGGGGGTACCTAAGATTCCACGAACAAAATTACCAGCACCTTGGGCTGCATCCGCACCAACATCATAAAAATCTTGACCGGCTTGAGGGATACTTTCAACAATGGGAATAACTGCGCCCTCAATACCTGCGCCTATAAAAGCGGCACCATCACCAACATCCCGACCAACGCCGTAGGGGGTAAGTGCGCCAATATACTTACCGGCAGAATCTACACCTTGGTTAACAATTTTCCTAGCATCGCGACCACGTTGCTTTAGGTCGAATGGGTTGCGATTTGCAGTTGTCGATCTCAAAAGATTTGCACGGGCTTGCCTACGCTGCTCTTCGGTCATACCATATTTGTCTATATTTAAAGCAGCCATAATATCCTCCTATTAGTCTTTCAAGAATTTAGCGATATCTAAGCCCATACCCGCACCAGCCATAGCACCCCCGAACGCACCCGCACCCGCACTAGCGGTCTGCATCACTGGGTTCTGAGGACTTTGGGTTTCTGCTTGGCCTAGAATGCCTTGTTGGTATTTTATTCTCTGATCAAGCTCATAATCACGGGCGCTGTTAAATCGAGACTGTGCGTCGTCCATACCACCCTGCGCATAATTACTAAACCCTTGACCGCCGCCGATCATAAAATCAGCAGATGTACCCATCCCGTCAATACCGCGCATATAAGCCTGTTGAAGACCCTTGTTAGACGCAAGGCTATCTTGAAACTGCTGATTNTGTTGTCCGAGACTTTGATTTACTAATTGATTGTTGAGGTCAGCATATGTATCTGAATATCTATCATCATAACCACGCTGCGCTACGGCTTCTGCAACACCAGCACGACTTGAATTTATATTCCCACTGTTTGATGCGTTGAGATTTATGCCCGTCATTTGATTCTCTTGTAAATTACGAAGATCGTCACGCATGGCAGCTTGCATCAAGGGATTAATATTTTCTGAGGCATAATTCTGGGCAACGCCCATCCTGTCGCCTTGGGTTGAACTGTTGTAAAGATCACTGTAGTTGGAACCAAACTGTGCGCCTGTCTGGGACATGTCATAAGCATTCTGCCCATTCAACATGCCCATATTTCCGATGTAATTGAAACCTGCTTCGGTATATGGATTCATGTCTGCGTAGGTTTGCCCTTGGTATGTACCCGCGTCGATAGAATTACCCAGAGCGGCTTGAGCGCCGTCATAATTCTGCTCTAGATAAGGGCGGTGAAAACGAAAGCTTTCGGCTTGGATTTCGGCGGCTTGACGCTGCGCTCTAGCCGACGATTTGCCTCCCATAAAGCCGCCTATGCCCCCAATAATTGAACTACCAATAATTGCTCCAGCTATGAAACCCATGTGATTACTCCAATAATAAATTTAGATCGGCTTCAGCAAGTCCCATTTCTGTGTAAGAGGGGGCTATTACTTCGTCTTCGATCTGTTGTAGTTTTTCTAACTGGGGGTGTTTTGTCAGATGTACGTTAGTTAGAATTGATTCCTCAAGGGCATAAAAAGCGCGTTTTGCGCCGCATGGTGTTACCCATGTGTGAGGAGCTTTAATGTGTTTCCTTCCCGTCTCAGAAGTAACTAACAACTCGCCTTTCAATAAAAAAGTCATGTGCGCGTGGCGGTGGATTTTTCCTGTAAACAGTAAATTTTTTGGGACGGTCAGTTGGCGGGTGTACATCCCACAGCCATATTCAGCATTAGTCGGGACAAAAAAATGCTGTAAGTCAGTTTGGTCAATTACACACTCGGCCCTACCTTCGTCAATCTCTTGGAAGATAAAGTTTTCTAAATGCGTCACAGAGGCTTTGAGCCGGTTGTCTACGAGGGAGGTGTCGGCCATTGTTCACCCCCAGTCATGTCTCTCAATTGCTGCCGATACGTCGTCCACTGAGCTTTCACCCCAGCGTTGAAATGAACGTCGG
>JGI24005J15628_10001747_pt1 | contig 11470 bp, 14 predicted proteins | sample LinPmetageLP40_FD_15628 | JGI IMG/M metagenome (IMG submission 15628) | reverse complement strand
TACTTTTCAAAGACTATATTAGTCGTGCCACCACTTACTTTTAGATGTAATTGTCACTGCAACTACCCAACCTTATGCAAACATAGTGGTGGCGCGAATCGGTTCATGAAGAAATCCTTGGTTTCAATTCGCCACTTTTACTTGTTAGTGAACTCTATTGAGCTAATAGACGTGTTGAATGAAGTAGGTGACTTCCGTTAGTGTCAAGTCAAGCATACTATGTCGGGTCAGTCATTCCGGACTCCTGCCNGCCGCAGGCACGGTGTTTCGGAATCTACTGATTGGCAATGAGATGCTGAAATGAATTCAGCATGACGTTTGGAAGTTTGAGGTTTGACTTGACACTAGTGGTCTCGGCTAGTCAACTTCCTTGAATACAATCGTACCAAGAGATACATCTACATCAAAGGAAAGTAGATTGTCGGCATCTTCGGTATAGGCAGGATTTACGAAAGTGTTGTCTTCAATTTCTTTAAAAGACTTGCTCAGCCTGATACGACAGAGCATTGAGTCATTTATTTTTACAATTACAGGTACATCCTTCTTAGGAACTCTCACGATTAGATTACCAGCACCTACGCTTGCCTTTATCTCGCTCGCTTGTTCTGGCACATCGTTGTAGTCAAGATATAAATTGCCAAAACCAATGTCTGCTATTACCAGCTTAGATTTAGACATATTCATTTTTTGCACATTGACAGAACCCAGATCTACTTTTACGAAAAAGGTGTCCATCAATACTTGATTGCCAAGTCCAGACATAAATCCAATGTTGACATCAGCATTGCCAGAATTGACCTTAAGATTCTCAATGGAAAGACCTGAAAGATCTATAAATGCTTCTCCCATGCCATAGTTTAAGTCCAAATTATATAATGTGTTGTCTGTCAGATACACTTTCCACATTTTATGTTTGCCCTTACCAGAACTATTGAACATGCGTGAAGAGATCGACTTGCTTAAATCATCAGAGTTTTTATCCGTAAGTGATAAATCTACATAACATGTCCTATCAACAATGCTCTTGCTGAATGTATGTTCGTAATCATCAAAATCCTGATTGCTGTAAATGCTCAGTGGAGTATCGTGTTGGCTGGGCTTGATATAGCAGATTCCAGACTTGGTCATAAATTTGACTTCCATCTTCTCAAAATCCTTGCTTGGCTCAATAGAGAATTGTTTTTTGATCTGTGCAACTCCCCAAATAGTTGGTAATAGTATTACCCCCATCAACACTATAATTTTCCGCATATGCATCAATAACGGATACAGTGGGAGGGAGTTACATATAATTCACCCATTTTAACACAAAAAGGCAGAAAAACTTACTTTCTCTGCCTTTGGTCTATTGATAGCTGTTGTTCGTTAGAAGAATTCCTTCATTCGGTCGAAAAAGCCTTTCTCGCCTTTTGCCGGATTTGGCTTGAAATTTTCAGAACCTCTGAGTTGTTCCAAGGCCGCCTTTTCATCAGCTGTGAGTGTTTTTGGTGTCCAAATATTCACATGGATTAATTGGTCTCCTTTACCGTAGCCATTGATGTCCTTGATTCCCTTTCCTCTTAGTCTCAATATTCTTCCACCTTGCGTGCCCGGCTCTATTTTTATTTTCACTTTTCCTCCAATCGTAGGCACTTCTACTGAAGTTCCTAAAACGGCATCTACAAAGTTCAAATAGAGGTCATATATTACATTATTGCCATCCCTCTTGAGGTCTTCGCTCTCTTTTTCTTCTATGATAATCAGTAAATCACCTGCGGCACCTCCGCCAGGAGCTTCATTACCTTTGCCAGACATAGATAGCTGCATGCCGTCTGCAACTCCGGCAGGAATCTTCACAGGGATGATCTCTTCTTTCGGAGACAATCCTGAACTATCCACTCCTGAAGGTCTTTTATCGATCATCTGTCCAGCACCGTTACAGGTAGGACAAGTACTAGCAGAGACCATTTGCCCGAGCATCGTATTGACTGCTCTTCTGACCTGACCAGTTCCTTGACAAGTTCCGCATGTTTTGAAGGTCACTCCATCAGCGGCCATCAGCCTGTTGACTTTTATCTTCTTTTCTACTCCATTGGCGATTTCCTCCAAGGTAAGCTTCAACTTGATTCTCAGGTTGGACCCTGATCGTCTTCGGCTTCGACCTCCTCCTCCACCACCGAAGAAACTGTCAAATGGGCTTCCGCCTCCTCCTCCAAATACATCACCAAATTGAGAGAATATGTCATCCATATTCATTCCACCGCCACCACCTCGGCCATTCATTCCAGCATGACCGAACTGATCATATTGCTGTTTTTTCTGAGCATCACTCAATACTTCGTAAGCTTCGGCAGCTTCCTTGAATTTTTCCTCAGCTTCTGGGTTGTCAGGATTTTTATCAGGGTGATATTTGATGGCAATTTTGCGATATGCCTTCTTTACTTCATCGGCAGCAGCAGATTTTCCCACTCCCAATATCTCATAATAATCTCTTTTAGCCATCGTATTGCTGATTAATTACCTGTTACCACTTTTGCAAATCTTACCACTTTATCTCCAAGGAAATATCCTTTTTCGACCACGTCCACCACTTTTCCTTTTAGTTTTTTCGTAGGTGCTGGTATCTGGGTGATTGCCTCATGGAGTTCCGGATCAAAATCTATCCCTTGCTTGCTTTCCATCACTTTTAGCCCCTTTTGAACCAGTGTGCTGTTGAATTTATTTGCGATCAAATTCATTCCTTCTTGCACTGACTTCAAATCAGCATCTTCTTCATTTGATTTTTGTGCCCTTTCAAAATCATCTATGATCGGTATCAATGCTGTAATCAATCCTTCCGTGCCCGTTTGGATCAATTCCAATTTTTCTTTGGCTGTTCTTCTTCTATAGTTCTCAAATTCAGAATACAATCGAAGGTACTTATCCTTGGCATCTGCCAATTCGACTTTTGTTTTTTCCAATTCCGACAATTCTTCCTTTTTCTCCACCACAGGCTCTTGAATTTCTTCCTGCACCTCGTCAATACTTATCGTCTTGACTTCTTCATTTTCCTCCACTTTCACTTCCTTTTCGGCTGTTTTATCCTTTTTCATGCTATAATATGCGTCTTCTATATGTCAAAATATACAGGGCATTTGTCAATTATGCTGCCAGTTGGCAAATGCTGTCATAATGTCTTGTTGTGAATGATGTTTGGATTTAGCTAAATGCTAAAGCAGCAATAGTGTGAATTAATTGAGTGCTTTCCAGATCATATCTTTAAGTTCAACAATGCCATAATTGGTCAATGCTGAAATGAAAATATGGGGAATATCTTTGGGGAGTTCTTGGGACATTTCTTGCATCAATTCATCATCCAGCATATCTGATTTAGAAATGGCAAGCATCCTTTTCTTGTCTAGTAGTTCCGGGTTGAATTTTGTTAACTCTGTCAGCAAAATTTGATATTCCTTTTCGATATCTTCAGAATCAGCAGGAATCATAAATAGTAAAATCGAGTTGCGCTCGATATGCCTCAAAAATCGAATGCCAAGCCCTTTTCCTTCTGATGCACCTTCGATAATACCGGGAATATCGGCCATCACAAAAGACTTGTAATCACGATAAGAGACAACCCCCAAGTTAGGCACCAAGGTAGTGAAAGCGTAATTGGCGATCTCTGGCTTGGCCGCTGAGACAACAGAAAGCAAAGTGGATTTCCCTGCATTCGGGAAGCCCACCAATCCTACATCTGCTAGTACTTTCAGCTCCAAGACAATCCACTCCTCTATTCCCTCTTCACCCGGTTGGGCATATCTTGGCGTTTGGTTAGTAGCTGTTTTGAAGTTGGCATTGCCCAATCCTCCGCGGCCGCCAGGAGTGAGTATTACCTCTTGGCCTTCTTCTGTGATTTCAACAATGGTCTCTTCAGTCTCTGCATTTTTGGCTATGGTACCCAAAGGTACTTCCAAGATAATATCCTCACCATCAGATCCAGAGCTGCCATGTCCCTGCCCATTTTGTCCATTGCTACCGATCACGTGTTTTTTGTATCGTAAGTGTAGCAGCGTCCAGAGTTGTTGATTGCCTCTCAAGATAATATGCCCTCCTCTTCCACCATTTCCGCCATCGGGACCACCTTTGGGAACATGCTTCTCCCTTCTCAAGTGTACAGCACCCGCACCACCTGCTCCAGATCGGGAACAAAAACGTACGTGGTCAATAAAGTTAGAAGAAGCCAATGTGTTGAGGATTAATACTTGTTGATTACTTCACAGATTTGACCGAAGATTTCTTCAATACTACCTATGCCATCAACACGTTCAAATTTATTTTGCTTTGCATAGAAATCAGCAACTAATGAAGTTTGCTCACTATAGACTTTTATACGGTTACGGACAATTTCTTCATTCTGATCATCAGTCCTGCCACTATCCACTCCACGAAGCAACAATCTTTTGGTCAGTTCATCTTCAGAGACATCCAGTGCCAGCATCAAAGACACCTCGGTGCCCTTACTATCTAGTAATTTTTTGAGTGCATCAGCTTGAGGGATCGTTCTTGGAAAACCATCAAAAATGAATCCTTTGGCATTGGGACGATTGTTGACTTCACTCTCCAACATCTTGATAGTCACTTCATCAGGCACAAGATTGCCTTTGTCCATATAACTCTTGGCCAATCTACCAAGATCAGTTTCCCCTTTGATATTGGCTCTGAACACATCACCTGTAGATAGATGTGCCAATCCATATTTCTCAATTAGTTTCCCGGCCTGTGTGCCCTTGCCCGCCCCTGGGGGTCCAAATAAAACAATATTTAGCATTGTTGTCTATTAAAAATGATCGTCAAAGATAATAAGTTTAGGATAATATCAATGACCTATTTTAGCTGATAAATATCTTTCAAATTTCTGCCCTGCCCATTGTAATCAAGCCCATATCCCACAACAAATTTATCGGCAATCTCGAACCCAAGGTACTTCACTGATATTTCAGTTTTCATATTGTCCGGCTTGGTCAATAGGGAAGCAATGGTTACATTTTTTGCTCCTAGTGATTGAAACTCTTCAAGCATCTTATCCATAGTCAACCCAGAATCAATAATGTCTTCAATGACTATCACTTCTCGATTGAATATGTTTTCACTGAGACCAATGAGTCTTTTAATATCACCAGAACTCTGCATGTCTTCATAAGAAGCAACTCGTACAAATGAAATTTCACTTGGTATATCAACCTCTTTCATTAAGTCTGACGCAAACATAAAAGAACCATTGAGTATCGCGATAAACAATGGGGTCTTCTCTTTATAATCCTTATTGATCTGCTTGGCGATCTCCTTTACTCGATCACTGATTTTGTCCGCACCAATGAACTTTTCAAACTCCTTATCGTGAATTTTCATTTCCCAATTTTAATTAAAGGGCGCAAAGATAATGGATTTGGCTACACTTTGTATAAAAAAATAGATTCTTATAAATCCTGCATCAATACGCTGTAGATAGCAAGCATAGAATCGATATCACCTTTGTGAACCATTTCATCAGGTGTGTGGACGTTGTCTTCGGGAGCACCTATAAAGCACCAGTCAAAAGGATAAGGTGTTGTCTGGAGCTCTCGACCATCGCTGGCACCACTTGCTTCCACTTCAAGTTGGTATTTGACGCCATGGCTATCCGCAATATCAATAATCTTGTTTACAAATGATCTTCTCGGGATGCTATGATCACGCATAGAGATCACGACTCCTTCGCCATGTGACACACCATCTGTCACCCAGGTAATGTCCGAAATCAAAGCTTGTGTTACTCCCCATTTTTCATAGATAAATTTTGCCAGGTATGGCACACTACCTCCTCCATGTTCCTCCCAGCAAGAAAACACAATAATTCCATTCTGAAGTGTCTCTGCTAGCCTAAGGGCATTGTAAACACCCAGCCTATTGTCCAAATAGCAACTCTGAACAAACTCATCAGTTTCTCTAAAATCACAATCAAAAGTCAAGTCAGTACCGCGTACTATTGGTCTGCCAAATTCATAGAACAACTTTCCTTGTTGTTCCCGTAGCTTACAGGAGATCTCCCCCAAATGATCTGCTCCTTTTAGGCGATATCCTGTTTGTGCTTCTGGTCCACCTATTGGAATAAGCTGATCCTCATATCTCACGGTAAAACCTATGCTATCTATATGTGCAAAGACTGCTGTCCTTGGTTCACCAAATTTGATCACAATGCAGTTCTGAAATAATCCCCCTTGAAATATTTCGGGTTGCACATCCCAATTGTTCTCTTCCTGCTTAATATAAGATAGCAGAAATTGTGTCATTAGGTCTTCATTGCCTGAGGGCGCATGTATTTGACAAAGTTCTTGAAGTAATTTCATGTTTTCATTCAGTCAAAATTCCAAACAAAGGTAAATGTTAGTTCTCATGAATCAATGTCGTTTAGGAATTAGCTGATCACCACTGTCATTCTGAACTTGTTTCAGAATGACCTTAACTAGTGTTAAGTTAAGNATACTTTAGCGGAACCAAGCTTTGATCTTTTTGCCCTATACTTCTTTGAAAAACACTCCCTTAGCTACGCTAGGCTCATGTTTTTCGCATTGTCTAGAACAAAAATATCGGCAACTTATATGACACAGTACACTTAACTTAACACTAGTGTCTCTAAGAAAACACTTCATAATTAAAAATGTTTCTTATTGCAATCTTTCCATTTTTTTCTATTCGGTTGATGCTCAGTCACCAACTCATAGAAAGAAAATAAAAATCTTATCAATAATAATCCATTTTCTAAAAAAAGACTTGTTTTCTTAGAGACACTAACTAAAGGCATTGACTCATGAATTTGTATTTTTTCAGCATCATATCACCTAATTATAAATAAATTATCTATCTTAAATTTTTAAATAATAATATTTTGACTGTTAAGGTGTTACGCGTGTTAGATTCGAGTATTTATTTTTGATTTGATTATAGACTTCTATGCTCGAAATCCTCAGTAATACCAACTCGATAGCAAATCATTTTATTGCTGAGCTGCGAGATGTCGAATGTCAAAAAGACCGCATGAGGTTTAGAAAGAACTTAGAACGCTTAGGAGAGATAATGGCTTACGAAGTTTCAAAAACATTGGACTATCACCAACAAAACATCAGGACACCACTAGGCGTTTCAAAAACCAATCTATTATCCAACAATCCGGTAGTCATGACTATTATGAGGGCGGGGCTGCCTTTTTACAATGGTTTTTTGAACTTTTTTGACAAAGCCGATAGTGGATTTGTCGGAGCATATAGGATAGAGGGTCGAGATGAGGTAAAAATAGCTGGTGACTATATAGCCTCCGGAAGCATCACTGCGAAGTCGCTCATATTGGTGGATCCAATGCTTGCAACTGGGAGGTCTCTAGTGAGCACCTTGGAAAAAATATTGAAATTTGGAGAACCTAAAGACATTCATTTAGTGTCAGCTATTGCCGCACCCGAAGGAATTAATTATATTAATGAAAATTTTGACAGACCTCATACAATTTGGGCTGGCGCTGTTGATGAGAAGTTAGACGAAAATGCCTATATAATTCCTGGATTAGGAGATGCTGGGGATTTAAGTTTTGGTTCCAAGTTGTAACGGAGAGCACTTTATATGATATTAAACATACTTCTATTAGTTGTTGGCTTAATTATCCTAATTGTTGGGGGTGACTTCTTGGTCAGAGGTGCTTCAAGCATTGCGCTGCGCCTACATATCTCTCCACTAGTCGTTGGTCTTACGATCGTTGCTTTCGGTACATCTGCTCCAGAACTGCTTATTAGTATAAAATCTGCTTTGGCAGGAAGTCCAGATCTTACAATGGGTAATGTCGTAGGATCTAATATTTGTAACCTTGCGCTGGTACTTGGAATTACCGCCTTGATAGAGCCTATCAAAGTACAATCAGATAGTATGAAAATCGACTGGCCTGTGGCCATGGGAAGTGCCTTACTCCTGTATTTTCTTATTCAAGATGGATGGATTGTAGGTATCGAAGGTATTGTCTTTTTGTCATTGCTGCTCACTTATACCGTATATATAATACGCAGATCTCGCAAGGAAACGAAGGCCATGCGCCAAATAGAAGAGGATGCAGAAATGCCCGACAGTCCTGCTAAGAATGTCTGGAGAGACGTTGTATTCTTGGGTATTGGAGCTTTGGGGTTGTATTATGGGTCAGAATGGTTCGTGGGAGGTGCCCAAGAGTTGGCAAGATACCTTGGTGTCAGCGAACGCGTTATTGGGATTACCGTATTGGCACTTGGCACCAGCTTACCAGAATTAGTGACCGCTATTGTAGCTTCTGTGAAGAAAGAAACAGATCTAGCCCTTGGCAATCTGATGGGTTCAAATATTTTCAATGTCCTTTCCATTTTAGGCATTACCAGTCTGATCACTGATATTCATGTGAGTGGGACCATCATATCTCATGACATGCTTCCTATGTTGGGTATCACATTATTGGTCTTGCCCATGATGCTTACAGGAAGAAAGATTGGCAGAGTAGAAGGAGGAATTCTTCTGTTCACATATCTGTTCTATACATACACAGTCGTTTCGTAATTTCAAATTTACTCTAGTGTTCAATGGGTGAAGAACTAATCAAGTTTTTTTCAATATTTTTATTGACCATGCTCAAGTTTATTGCAGGGCCTGTTGGTGGATATGCCGCTGGCTTTTCATTGCTGACAACCATTGTCGTCACTATACTCGGCATGATGTCTAGTGTTACGTTATTCACATATCTCGGCACATTCCTAAGAGAGCGGATACTTGATAAGCTTTTTAAAAAACGCAATAAATTCACGATGCGCAACCGTAAGTTTGTCACAATTTGGAGAAAATACGGAGTGATCGGAGTCGCTGCACTTAGCCCAGTGATTCTTACTCCCATCGGTGGAACCTTACTGCTCACCTCCTTTCGAACACCCAAATCACTGATTATGATGTATATGTCAATCAGTGCGGTAATTTGGGCTGTTGTGATCTCTAGCACTATTTACCTGGTTGGAGAGCAGTTGTTTAGAATACTAGGTTAAGCATCTTTTTCATCAGGTAGCATTTCAATGTCCTGAATCAATATTTTTTTAGAAATAGCTTGCCCTGTGCTTGTCGCTGCCAAACCTCCCAAAGCGGTTTCCTTATATCGGGTCTCCATACTTTGACCTACTTCACCCATAGCATCTATGCACTCATCAACAGGAATCACTCCACTAACATCCGCGAGCGCTATTTGTGCCGAAGAGTTGGCGATAGCTGCAGCACTCGCATTGCGCACTACACAGGGTACTTCTACAAGTCCAGCCACAGGATCACAAATCAATCCAAGCATGCATTGGATAGTGATCGCCACGGCATTGAATACCTGGTCTATGCTGCCTCCAAGCGCATATACAATCGCTCCTGAAGCCATAGCAGCTGCACTTCCTGTTTCTGCTTGACAGCCACCCACTGCCCCAGCCAATGAAGCTTTCTGTTCGATAATCAAGGCAATTCCTGCTCCGATTAGCAGACCTTCTAAAATAATCCGGTCGTCTAGTTCGTGAATCTCTTGTAAAGTGAACATGGTCCCGGGCAGTATCCCAGATGCCCCTGCGGTAGGTGCGGCAACAATTCTCCCCATACATGAATTTACCTCTTTTGCCGCCAAAGCTCGTGAAATCAAATTCTGAAATTCTTTAGACAGTACAGCTTTTGGATATTTATACACCTTTTTAGCTCCATTATTGATCATTCCAGAACGGGAGGTCATCTCCTCGGTGAGTCCAGCAGTAACTGCCTCCTTCATCACTTGATAGGCATTGCTCATGCCCGACCAGATCTGCTCTTCTGTCCTCCCTTTTTGTTCGATTTCGTATTGAATTACGGGCTCATACAATTTCATATTGTTTTTCTCACAATATAATTTCCACCCTTTAAAGTCATTGAATAGATAGGTCATATCAAAATAGTCTGGCTCAAGATCAAATTTACAAAAAGTAAAGTTAGATAGATGTGTAATAATATGAGTAAAATATATCTTTGCAACATGGAATTGAAAAATGATCTATTGCTTCGAGCAGCTAAAGGAGAAAAAGTTGAAAGAACCCCTGTATGGTTGATGAGACAAGCTGGAAGAATTCTTCCCGAATATAGAGCTATCAGGAATAGTTTAAGTGGGTTTATCGAGTTGGTCAAGACACCAGAGCTTGCCGCAGAAGTGACCATTCAGCCAGTCGATATTCTCGGTGTAGATGCGGCCATTATTTTTTCAGATATTCTCGTTATCCCTGAAGCCATGGGGCTGCCCTATGAAATGGTCGAAAAACGTGGCCCATTTTTCCCTAAGACTATTTCTAACAAAGCTGATGCAGATCAACTTCATATCGCTACGCATGAAGAGCTAAGTTATGTATATGATGCCATTAAGATTACCAAAAAAGAATTGAATGGACGTGTTCCATTGATTGGATTTTCTGGAGCTCCCTGGACACTACTTTCTTATATGATAGAAGGAGGTGGAAGTAAGACGTTTTCTAAAGCTAAAAAAATGCTTTATACACAACCTGAGGTTGCTCATTCGATCCTCCAAAAACTCACATATAGCATCATCAACTATATCAAAGGGCAAATCAATGCGGGAGCAGATTTGATTCAAATATTTGATTCCTGGGCCGGGGTACTTACTCCAGCGCAATATGAAGAGTTTTCTTTGAGGTATATTCGCCAAATATGTGATGCCATCACCGAAGTTCCTGTGACTGTATTTGCCAAAGGAGCCTACTTTGCTAGAGAAGAAATGGGCAAACTCAATTGCGAAGCAATCGGACTGGATTGGAACATGGATATAGCCGAATCAAGAAAACTTATCGGTGATCACAAAACACTACAGGGAAACCTTGATCCTTGTGCACTCTATGGGTCATTTGACGAAGTCAAAAGGGCTACTCGTAAGATGTTGGAGGAGTTTGGAGATGCTCGCCACATTGCCAATCTCGGTCATGGCGTATATCCAGATGTTGATCCAGAGAAAGTGAAGTGCTTTATTGAGACGGTGAAGGAATTTAGTTAGATTTATTTTTATTGAAACTATAACACTATTTTTCCTTATTCAAAAGATGTTCAACTTCTGTTTTTAGATTTGGAATGTGATTGATGATTATTGACCAAATATTTTCGCCCGAGATGTTATCATAGGCATGTATTACCTGATTTCGAAGCCCAATAATAGCTTTTGCATCTGATATTTTCTTTACATAAGAACTATCTTTTTTGAGAATTCTATTTACTGCTTCTCCTATTATTTCTAGACCTCTCTCCACTGCTCTTTTGAGCATAGTGTTTTTCTTGTATTCAAAAAAATCCTTTTCTTTCCCTTCGAAATAACCTTCAATTTCTAAAATTGAGTCCACTCCGAAAAGTCTAGTTTCGGTTCGTGAGGACACGAACCGAGGCGAAAATTAGCGAATACGCTTGTTTTGGAGTGGTTGAAAAAGCC
>JGI24005J15628_10001742_pt1 | contig 11489 bp, 9 predicted proteins | sample LinPmetageLP40_FD_15628 | JGI IMG/M metagenome (IMG submission 15628) | reverse complement strand
AATATAACTATCTTGACTTGAATGACTTGATACGCTCATTTATCTACTACATCTACTTAAATGTTTAATTAATTTTATAGTAAATATGGAACGCTTCTAAAAAGACTACTTCCATTAACATTATAGAAGATATAGTAAATGGAAGCATTTTACCATATTCTTATAAATCTTCTATATTTTAACAATTAAAATATGGAAATTATAGAAACTTTATAATCACAATATGGAACAAATGGAATGCTTTTACTTTTAACATATTTTTATGGGAGTTGATGGAAGAAATTAATGATATATATATTGGATTTTAATATAGATGATTTTTGGAAAGTCATTATTCACTCTATTATGAGTGTTAAAAGATAGTTAATTAAATCATTTACTATTATTATAAAAATATGGGGGTTGTAATAACAATTATAAACCATACGGAATACACAAACAATTAACACGCATTTTTATATGTAAATATGTAAAAGTTTCTCAAAACCGCTCTATTTACTATTAATTAAAATAGAATAGAACCATAGAAAATTAACGCTCATTAATTATATGCTACTATGATAATAAATGATATATACACATCGCAAAATATATGCTTGATTTCGCATAACTTATATACTGATTATGATGTGTTTTGAAAATGATATAGAAAAATGATGATATATTTATTTGAAACGGAGCATTTATTGAATTTAGATTTTAATATTCATTAATTTATAAAATATTAAAATCATCACTTCTCATTCATTTTTGAGTTATCCCCACTTTTTAACAACCCAGCAACTATTGTCTATCACTCATATCTGCTCGTCTGTTAATTTTGGGGGATAACTCAAATATGAATGAAAAATTAAGTTATATTATTAATCCATCATCTGTTCTATATCATCAATATAATCTTGATAATCCGCCATATCTCGTTCTCTTATTTCGTTCATTTTAATTTCATATAGTTTATCATCTTCATCAGTCCATAATTTATTGTTAAATTTATCCGCACCAATCATATAATAACAAACATATATTTTTCCGTCATAATCGCACTCATCAGCAAAGCATTTAATATCCACATATTCCAATAAAATTATATCGGTTTCGTCAATTCCATTTTTCAATTCCATAGTTTTAATTTTATAAATTTTAAATTCTGCATTTTCAATCAACTCATTCTCGTCGTTTCTAATTAATTTAATTTGAATAAAGTTATTGTATCTTTTTCCAATAAAAAATGTTGTCGCATCAACACAGCACGGATTATAACGCACTTCTCTATGCTCTGTAAATCTGTAAGACTTTTTATATCTCGGTTCTATCATAAACTCTTTAATGACGGAAAATATATCATCATTTAAATCTTTCTTTTGATTAATAAATAATTCAAATGCTTTCTTGTTGCGTGTGTTATTTTTCTTATAATCTTTTTTAAACGCTGTTAATTGCTCCATTCTATATTAATAATAATAGTTGTCTTTACATTCATTTATTTATGTTTATCCAAACAATCCCACATATTATATATATCGTCTTTTAATTTTTTGTTATCTATTAAATAAGATGATTTATGATGTGTGTTAATATCTCTTATTGGAATAATATATTCTTCAATTTTCTTCGTTCGTATTAAATCTTTTTCGGTCTTATCGTGAGTTATCCAACATTTTCTCTTGGGTTTAAATGTAATCACTCGTTCGTAAATTTTATATATCTTCCATTCTTCGTAATCTTTTCTATGTGTCGGTGCATATCCAACATCTTCACAACATCTAACAAGAGTTGTTTTAATCCAAATAAATCTTCCAAATCTTTTTCCAAATAAAAAAGTTTGCTTTCTGTGTGATGTCGCCGTTTCCAAATTATAACCACGCAAATCATCTTTGTCCCAAACTTTTATAAACTTGCTCCAATCTTTATTTTTTCTTGCGTTGTGTATTGTTTTATTTAATTTATTTTTGAGTTCGTTATATCTATCTCTATTTAGTCTTGCTATAAATTTTTGTTGTTGATTAAATGATTGTTTCCATCGCCAATCTTCATATTCTTTCTTTTGATATATGATAAAATCTTCTCTTTCAGTTGAAAAAAAATCTTTAATTGCTTGTTGGTTTTTCAACCATTTCTCTTCATCTTCTTCGTTCAAGTATGTTTCCCAAAATTGTTCTGGCGGTCTTAATTTCACATATTCATTAATGTCGTTATTATTATAAACTTTTTGTGTAAAAAAACTCCCATCATCATCGCCGTCCATATAAACTTTATAATAAAAATCGTCCCAATCCCAAACTGCATTATTGTATCGTTCGCCATTCCAAATCATTTTATATATATATTGTTTAATGTTTTTAATTTGTTTTATTTATTGATTTCTAATTCATTATATATAATGATTTTTCATTCATTTTTGAGTTATCCCCACTTTTTAACAACCCAGCAACTATTGTCTATCACTCATACCTGCTCGTCTGTTAATTTTGGGGGATAACTCAAATTAAATGAATGAAAATTTAATTTATATTATTAATCCCATTTTGTTTTAATATATTCGTCAAATGCTTCGGTGTTTTCTATTGAATATCGTTTTACATCGCAATTTGTTTTAAATAATTGTTTCGTCATATTAATTCTCTTATCATAGTCATCGCAAATCAATTCGTCAAAGACGCTCACCAATAATTGTTTATTGCGTTTAAAAGTTTTCAAATTTGCTCTGTCTGTAAAATAAAATCGTTGGATAATATTATTTTCGGTTAATTTCAAACATTCCATAATAATAGTATAGATCAATTTTTAATAACTTTTAATATAAATCGGTCGTTCTTTTTTAATAATTTCATCAATATCGTCATTATTTAGTTTTATGTTGGGTCGCAATATGTTAAAATGATTATCGTTTGAGTTTGTAATAGAAGTGTCTGTTTCCTCACGGATTAATTTATCGTGTGTTTCTCTAATCAATTCTACTTCACCACCAACATTTATTTCGTCATTTACCATTCGTTTAAATTCGTCTTTCATAACCACACCATCAATAATCTCATTTAAAACATCATTAACTATGTCTTCCGTCGTTTGCGATTTGACTTGGATAATATTATCTTGTTTATTTTTATCGGTTGTATATTTCACTACTTGCTTTTTTACATAAAATGATTTATCGTCTTCGTTGTTCCAACCAATATCATTATAAATATGAAAGCGTGTGTCTTCGGTTCTCTTATTGTAATTTTCCATAGTGTAATGTTGGATTGGATATATATAATCATCTTGTTTCAATTTTACATAAATATCAATTCGTTCTTCATTCGTTTTATCTTTCAAATGAATAATGATGTCGTTTTTATCAACTATATAATCTGCGGTCAATAAATTAAACGGAAGTTTCAGTTGTCGTTCTTTGTCTTGAATTGTAATTGTGATATATCTATTGCGTTTATAAAATATGTTTCTCCGCTCTTGAAATTTTTTATCGCTTCGTTTATACCAATCACTCGCTTTACTATTCGCCATTAAATTCTCATCTAATGTTTTTTTATTAATAGTTTCGTGCAACGCTTTTCGTGATTTATATAAATAATAATAAATCTCATTTGCTATCGTGTCGTAATAAGTGTTAATAAATGTTCTTTTACCAAATAATTCATATTGAAATGCTACAAAACAATCATCATTTAAAACATATAATCCACGCTTTCCGTGTTTGTTATAATGATTATGTGATATCCCAATCCATTCCATATATGTCGTTATGATATTTTTTACATATTTGAAATGCTTATCGTTTGATGAGTTGTAAATTTTTATTTCTTGTTTCACTTTGTTTATCTTCTTCAAATCCATTCCATCATTATAAAATGTAAGAAGTTCATTTTGAATAAATAATGAGTTGTCTTGAAAGATTTGTTTTAATTCTTTGTTTTGGATTATCTTGCGTGTAAATATTAAATTTTTTCGGTTAATTCCCAACATATTAACAATCTTTTTAATGATTGATAATTGATTTAAATTAAAATCTTTCATATTCAAATGATCGGTTTTCGTTTCATCGTCATCATTTATTTTCTCATCATCGCATTTGTTATCAACTAAAATCTCATTATTTAATCTATATAACCGCTCCATATATGGCGATTTATAAATATCCGTGAGTTTTTTTGAATGTTGAATTAATAAATCTTTATCATATTGTTCCACTTGTATCTCTTCCAAATCACAATATTCATCTACATAATCGCTATCATTTATCTCATCTTCATCATAAGAACATTCGCCACCATAATAATAAATAGTATCATCACCATCTAATTTATGATTTTTAAATAATCCATTTGATGCGTAAATAACGCTTTTTAATTTCCATTCTCTTTTAACAATTTCACAATTTACATTCTTATAAACACACCAAAACCCATCTTGTCTTTGTTCGTCTTTTTCAATAAAATATTTATTGACTTTGTGATTATTAAAATAATAAACCTCACCATCTGCATCTATAATATTATTTGTAAATGTTCCGCTTGACGCACCATATTCATCGCTCTTTAATTTCCAATCTTGTTTTACAATTTCTCCGTTTTCTTTCTCGTATTCACACCAATATCCGTCTTCTTGTTGTTCTCGCATTTCGTCTTTGTTCTTCAATAATATCTCATTATTTGGATTATTAATATTCAAACATTTTAATATGAAAAACTTATTAACTTTGTGTCTATTATCCACGCCGTCGTTTTTATTCATATCGTCTTTGAAATGCTTATATTGACTTTCGGTAATTTTAACTTCTTGTTGCAATAACATTTTTTTATCGGCATTAACCAATTTTTTTATCTCATCATAATCTTCTTTAAAGAGTGTGTTATCGTCGCCATCATTTAATTTGAATATGTGTTTTAAAGAAACATTTAAATCGTGATTTATAATTAATTTTCCAAGCAATTCTTGAATGTAATTTCGTTCGCTATTTAATTTTTCAAACAAATCACTAACAATTATATCTCGGTAAAATGTATCTTCTTTGAATTTATCGTATTCAATATCACCCCACCAATCGTCTTTTTTATCATTTTTATCACGCATTTTTAATTCTTCGTGTCGTATAAAAATCATTTCACACGCATCTAATGAAATAAACGGAGTTATAGCGGTCAAACCATTTTTAATGAATAAATTTATCTCTCGGTCGTGTAAATTTCTACATCTATGTATCATTTGTAAGAACTCTCTTGCGGTAATGCTTCCAATAGAAGATGAACCATATAACTTATCAAACATAAAATCGGTCTTGCTATTTCCAAATGAAATTCCACAAGTCATAGACGGCGAGTAAATCAAACATTCAATTTGTAATTCTTTTAATGTTTGTTCTGTATTTTCAAATAACTCTTTTTTCGTTTTATTTGCGTATTTCCCAATATCAATATTTTTCTTTAACTTGATTAATTGTTCTTGTGTATTGTCGTCTTTCACATCTTTCTTCCAGTCTTTAACAATATCTTCATTATATTCAACACCATTCACCACATATTCAACACCATCGCTTGATATTAACATTATATTTTTACGGATTGCTTGTTTCCGTGATTTACGGCACAATTCTTTATATATCGTTTTCGCATCATTTATTGAGTTTGTTGAATATAAAACTCGTTTATTTTTATCAAAAACATCACTATATAATGATTGTCGCATCGGTTTTATTCCAGTATGAATAATGTATTTATAATCCTCCCAAGCGTTATAATCACATTTAAATAATTTTATCTCACTATCATCATTATCATCTTCCAATATTCTTTTATTTAAAATATCCATTCGTATCTCGCTCAAATCACAATCCAAGCAAATAATTTTATTCGCATCACGCAACAAAACACTCAATAAATCGCTAACCTCACCAGCAGTTTTTTTCTTGAATGTGTTTGATGTAAAATTATTAATCAAACTTTCATATTCATCGCATATAATAATGTCTATTGGAGTTTTTCCATTAAAATCAATTGTGTTATATAAACTTTCTAATGATGAAATAAGAATGGGTGAGTTCATAACATCTTCTTTTGTATATTTACCGCTTGTTATATCCAAATGACTAATCCCACCCAAAGTTGCATTCATTTCAATATTAAGATTATTATTTGGCGTAAGAAATAGAATTCTCAAATCATTCTCTATTGCGTATTTTTTTATTGTTTTTACACCATAATAAGTTTTACCACTTCCCCAAAGCATTTTCCAACCACTAATGCGATGTATAGATTTTAAAAACACATTCATCTCGTCAATTATTTCATCTTGTTTAATCGTTTTAAATTTAGTTTCATCAATCCCATATTGATTATTAAATTTCGTTTCCATTCCAAAGTGATTTATTGATTGCGTAATTTCATTAATGATTGTTTGTTTTTTAATATTAAACACATAATTATTCCCAACCAAAATATCGTTCGTCGGTATAGACTTTTTAGACTTTGCTTCGGTTTCATTAAATATTTTAATTGTTGCTTTCAAATCGCTTTCATTTATATTTGCTATTTCACAAATCCAATCCATTAATGATTGTGTAAAATATCCACTCTTATCCCAAATAAAACATTTGTTATGTTCTTTATTAATTAAATTCAAATGCTTTGTGATGTCCGTTGTTGCGTATTTATCGTCCAGATTATCCGCCCACGCTATATTTTTATCGTAATCGTAATTTGGGGATTTCTCAACACTTTCTCTCAACCACTTATCATAACCATTCCATTTATTCAAAACAATTTGTCGTGATATATGTTTCCACCCATCGCCATCATAAAATTCTTGCGGTAGATGTTCCAGCAATTTATCCACAACATTTAATGGATTTAATTTAATCATTTCATCATTCGTAATGAGTAGATCAATTTTTTCATTTGCTTCTTCTTTGATATTTAATTTCTGTTCGGTAATTTCCGCATATTTAATTGGGTTGTCGTGATAGTCGTTAAACGCACACCCACCAACATCATTAATTAAATAATGATAAATCGCATCATCTCCGTATTTGCTCTCGTCGTTATCAAAGCATTTAAACCATTCAAAGAATTCCGTTTTTCCAATTTTAGTTTGATGCGGTAATGAAAATAAACGCCGTAATCCATAAACTTTACCATCTAAACCGCCAACCATTTTTTTAAATGAATTCGGTTTTCTTTGTTTGTTGATAACACTAACCATCTCTTTCAACGCATCTTTTGTCGCTTTGAACCCACTAATAACAATATGAATTGATTTAATCTTATTCGTATCATCATCACGCTTTGCATAACAATATATATTATCGCTCGTAATCGGTAATCTAAAAAACTTATTGAACTCAATTATAAAAGCGTGTAAAATAATTTTAACTTCTTCGTCGGTTTTATATTCTTGCGGTGTTTTATAATCAATATCAAAGTAGGGTTTCACAATCTCGTTTGTGATAATCTCATATAAATTCTTATATTTGTAAGATTGAATGAATTTAATTTTATCCGCTTTCGTTTTAAATCCCAAATATAATTTTTTACCACCACCACCAACTTTATCAATCGCCAACAATTCAAATTGAGCGTATTTCGTGTGATTGTTTTTATTGTATGAAAAGATAATATCACTCACATATTTATTCTCATTTAATGATTTAATCACATCTTTTTCGCTCATAGAGTTATTAATATTTTCATTTAAAATGTTGGGTTCAATTTTTATAATAACATTATTTAATTTCTCATTCATTTTATAATATATGAATATATGAATTTGTCTTTATATCGTTAAATTAAATAATATAATTTAATTTCTCATTCATTTATTTTGAGTTATCCCCACTTTTTAACATTCCAGCAACTATTGATGATAGACCATAGTTGCTCGTCTGTTAATTTTGGGGGATAACTCAAAAATGAATGAAAAGTATTCTAATATTATTATCGCTAAATAAAATAATAAATATTGTTATTTCATTTTAACAAGAAAGCATCGCCACTTTGTAAATATGTTCTTTGATGTTATCGTCTGTTTCTCCGTTGTTTTTTTGCGGTAAAATCTCCATATTGATAAAATCTATGAATTGATTTTGAAGTCGTTTAATAGACGCTTCGCTGTAAATTTTCCCATCGTTGAATGAACTTGCATTAATTTTCTCGGTATATGTGTCTATGTATTCTTTGTAAAAATCACGCACATTAAACCGCTCTACATTTTTAACCCCACGCACTTTTTTATTTTGATTATAAAGCACACCATTAATCGTATTGATAGTGTATTGCTTGAAAGTTTCGTCGTCTTTATGGAACTCATTAATTTTATTTACAACATCTATTCTACTCGTTGTGTAATAACATTTATCATCGTCAAATTTAATTTTGAAAATAGTTCTAATCATTTAATATATATAATAATATGATAATGTCTTTATATCCATATAATAAATTGATTTCTCATTCATAATTTAAGATGTTAAACATTCGCTTATCTCTGTTGGAGTGATAATTTTATTTTTATTTGCTAAAACTTTCCCAACTAACTTTAATGTTAATTTAATTCTGTTTTGATTGTATAATCTGTAATCGTCTTTTCTAATAATATTATCCGTGTTAAAATCAAAACCATAGTTTTCTTTTTTTCCGTATTTACCAATTGGGGTTGTTCTGTGTTGAATGAAATGCGTTAAACTCGTATATGTTTCAATATCGTTTTTCGTATCTGCACCATTAAATAATGAAACAACATCAAATAACAAATCGCCATTTATATCTCTCGGTTTTACAATTCCAACACTTGTTAAGAAACAAATTATATGTTGAAAGTTCAAATCATCAACATCTCCCACAAAGTTAAATCGCACATCATTCAATAGCACTTTATGAATTGTCGCTATTGAAGACGCTTCTGTGTATGGAATGATATTATTATTATAAATTAAATAACCAATCACCATCTCGTTATATTTGGGGGGCATCGTATTCCATCTATTATCATCATCTAATTCTATTATGTTGCGGTATGTATTAACAATATCGTATTTATAATAGTTGTTGTATTCTCTCAAAGCATCAACACATATCTTTTTAAGATTAATCTTATCTCTTCGCTTATTGTATTTCGTCATATTATATATAAATGTTTTTTTATCATCGCATTTATTATTGAAAATTTCCATCTCGTGTATATATATTATATAATATAATTAATTTGTATTTAAGTTCATTATTCATATTCTAACACCAACTCACACGCCAATAAAAAAAATTTTAATAATTCAAATAAGACGCTGTTTCGTTTCAATCATAACCTAAAAGAATATATAATAAAAGTAAAAATGCTATATTATATATTTAATGTATATTTGAAATGCTTATTATCAGCATTCATTAAAAAAATTGATCTAATGGATTATTATAAAATTATCACTCTTCCATCAGCACATTTAATTCTTCCTCATCATCTGTTTCTTCCGCTTTCTTATTATTAAAATCGGTAGTTGAATAATGAAGCAATTGGGTTTCCAAATTATGACCTCTCGCATCAGCAATATTTTTAAGCATTTTCATATTGCCGTTTGTTTCAGCGTGATTTTGAATGATTTTATAAATGACTGCTTGGGATAGATTGGAATTTGGAAGATATTTAATAAATCGTGATTTGATGAATTTTCCAATTTCTGTTTGTTTGTAGGGTTTCTTTTTATTATTAACAAATAAATATTCGTTTCCATTTAGCAATTCTTTTAAGATGAATTTTTGGAATTTTTCATCTCGTATCGTATCCGTTTTCGTTCCAAAAGATTTTGCAGTTTTATAATCATTTCGTATGAACTTTGATTTGCTCTTTGAAACAACCATAAAATTCTCTTCTTTATTAATATCGTCTTTTTCTTTGTTTGTTATGAGTTTCATAATTAAATCGTTATTTCGTGTATTAAGATTAATAAGCAAATAGAATAGTATATAATCTGTTCCAACCGCCGTTTCTAATGCCCCCATTAAGTCGTGATAATCCGCCCCAGCGTTTTTAAGAATTTCCGCATTTTTATCCGCTTGTTGTTCTGCTTTGTTTTCTTGTAAATCGGTTCGGTATTTAATCAATCTTGAATGCTCTTTGTTTTTCCATCGCAATATAACAATCGCAATATTGAGTAAATTAAGTTTCGCATAATCACTCTTTGAAACAATATCAATAATTTCTTTTTGGGATAGATTGTATATGTTCTGTTTTGAGTTCATTTCAGTTCTAAAACGCTTATAATCGTTTATGTATGTTTTTATCGTCTGTTTAGATAGTTCATCTTCGTTTTCCGCAATATAATCTTTCAATTCTTGGGTTTTGTGAGTAGTCATCATTTTAATATATATAGATATTATTTTTCTAATTCAATTTTATTTTAAAAGTAAAAAAACTATTATTCCTAAATAAAACAAAGCAATTCATTATATTTAGTAAAAAATAATATAATGTTGTATTAATAAAAGAATGGAATTGAATAACTCCGTAAATGGAGCAAATATAGAATTGATTTTAGATGATGAAGAAGTCTTTAAAATTAAGACGCTAAATGCTTTAAATAAAAATGATGAATTGAAAAACTTTGTGATGATAAAATCGCAGAACAAGTTTTGCAGTATAGACTTCACAATTATCAACACTTATAATTTATTGAGCGTCTATGTAGAGCATAAAAAGAAAAAAATAACCGCATCAAAGTATAACACTTTTTTTATTGGATTTCAAAAACTTATTATGATTGAAGCATATTACGGACAACAGAAATTATTTTTAGTGTTTGATTGTGAAGATGATTTATATTTTTGTGAGTATGATGATAAGTTTTTGAAGCGTGATAAGAAAATAATTTGCGGTTCAAAAGTGATTGAAATTAATAAGAGCGAATGTGGAATTGGATTTGATAATTTCAATAAAAAATTAATAGAAGCACTCACATTATAAATTTAATAATATAAATATCCAAATTAAAATATGAATTATATATAACTGATGGAATGTGTATCATCAACTCAAACAACAACTTTTAATTATGATGGAACAGATGCGGATAAATTTATAAAGCAAGTGATAAGATTATTGTATGATAGAGATATTGATGAGGTTATTTTCAAAGATGGGAATAAATTAAATCTAACTAAAAACAACATTTGGATTAAATGTATGTGAATTCCAATCAATAGTATATTTGTATTTATTCAATAATATATTTGTATTTAGTAAAATTACTATTAATTAATTTCTTTCAAGATTATAGATTTAATTTAGCAATATATAATATAGATGTATTCTTTGACTGGCGGTAAAAGACGACGCACACGCACGAACAAACGCACACGCACAAAAACACGCAGAAGCAAAACCGCCAAATCTAAACGCCGTGTAAAACGCAGAAGTGGAACACGCAGACGGCGACGATAGATAAAAATTGATCTAATGGATTAAATTATTAAAAGAATTATTCAATAATTGAAATGCTTTTTTTAATA